>OLNX01001388.1_pt1 | contig 20903 bp, 38 predicted proteins | sample 1672611 | NCBI WGS metagenome assembly OLNX01 (sample SAMEA3136705, study PRJEB25190) | human gut metagenome | reverse complement strand
TGTTTCTGTCAATATTGTGGACATAAAATATTTCTGGATGACGGGAGTGTTGAGACTACTTATATTTACCGTAAAGTAGATGAGGCTAGAATAAAAGAAGCCGAGGTTGATAAACTTATTCGGCTAAAAGAACTTGAAATTAAGCAGAAAGAATTAGATCGAAAAGCTGAACAGAGAAAAGAAAACAAAGTAATTGCTATAAAATCGGGAATTATTATTAGTATATTCGGTATTTTTTTAACACTCATAGGGATATTGATTCACAATGAAAACATTACTATTATGGGTGTTGTTCTTTGGGCAGTTGTTTTATGGCTCGGAGTAATGTATTTCTTATTTAATATGGATAATAACGAATCGAATAATGAAAAGGAGGATACAAAATGAAAAAGAGCATATTAGCAATTGGATTGGGAATGAGTTTATTACTATCAACACCGATTATGGCAGATGTTCCGGATATTGATTTGGCTTCTATGAGCACTGAAGATTTAGTATCATTGAGGGATTCCATTAATGCTGAAATAGCAAATAAAGGTGGAGATAATATTATAGGCGAGGGCGTTTATACCGTTGGCACCGACATTAAAGCTGGAAATTTCAAAGTAACACCGATGAAAGGCTATGACGGACGTACTTCATTCTATATTTTCAAAGATTCTTCAGAATATGACGATTATAAAGGTGGCAACTATGATGCCGGTGATTGCGTTATAGATTTGGATAGTTACGAAGAAAACGATACTGATTTCGGAAATCTTGTTTTAAAAGACGGAGAGATATTATATATCGATAGAGGAAATGCAATAATCGAAGAAGTTGATCCGTCATGGAAGCCAGAATAAACTTAATTCTTTTAGAGCTCGTGTATAACGCATGGGCTCTTTTTTTCGCGTAAAAATCATCCTCTATAATGAAAACAAATACTTAATTTCAAGGAGGATAAAACTATGAAGAAAGCTATTATTGGAATGATTATAAGCATGGTTATTGTATTAGGTATTGGTGGATTCGTAACTACTATTAACTATTACGAAAACAGACTCGCGGAAGCGGATTCGAAATATCGTAGAGATATTGATGAGGTTGAAAATCTCAAAGATAAAGAATACGACGAAATGAAATCTAAATACGACGAGGCTATTTATAATATAGTCAATGGAGAAAATTACGAAGTTACCATCGAGCACAATGGAAAAACCGTTACTTATAGACAAACAGACGATGACAGCAAAATTGGAAGATTATTAAACCTTAAAGAACACACAAGGATTGAGTCCTAACAAGGGCTCTTTCTTTTTGCCTGGGAGAAACTATGAGATACCATTTTGAGAAACCGGAGAATTATTCACATATGTATGGAAAAATTTATATTTGTAATCATCCAGTCTACAACAGATGCACATTGTATTTGATTGGGAAGAAAGGGTTGGCAGTAATTCAGCAGCGCAGAATACCGGAAACCAAATCGACCTATTGGACTGAGATAGATCCATGGTTAGTGGATGCTTTATATTTGAATGAAGGATTTAAAAAGTTCTTTGATGATCGTGCTGGTGAGTGCGAAGACAACTTATATCCAACGGTAACTATTCGACAGATCATGTGGGCTTTGAAGATGAAACCGCTTAAAAGGGAACGCTGGGAAACTTGTTTTGATAGGCGGAATATTTAGCGTGAATTACAGATGCTATTATGAAAGGAGTGATACATATGAATACAATGTGCGAAAACTTTGATGCTAATCACGACGATACTTTAGGGGCAGATAGACCATTTATATTTGCATGTAGAGACAGAACAGCTAGATGTGAAGAGCGATGGGTATTAGCCTCGTTATCAAATGAAGAAGCAAAAAAAGTATACGAGTATTTACAGAAATACTTCAAGTAATTATCAAGATTGAGTCCTAACAAGGGCTCTTTCTTTTGTATTCGCGTAAGAAACAACTCCTATAATGAGAAAATTATTTTAAGGAGGAATTGTATTATGATATTATTTACATTTTTAATCACATTATTATTGGTGATAGCAATTGTCACGATTGTATTCGGCTTTGTTGTTGGAGCAGGATTCATTGTGATGTTTGGCGACGTAATAATATGTGTATTGATAATTGCTTTGATCATAAGGCATTTCATGAAAAAGTAATTAGTAAGCGGGGTCAGCAATGACTCTTGCTTTTCGCGTAATTAACATTTCCTATAATGAGAAAATTATTTTAAGGAGGGTTTTACTATGAAAAGCTTTTTTAAAGATTACTGGGAGTTATGTGAAGAAAGTAACAAATGGATGAAAAAACACTGGAAAGGATATCTGGTGTTATGTTTCATCGTTTCGCTGATTTACCTCGCTCCTTATATCGTAGAGCTTAGTAAAGAAAAGAGACTTGAGAACGATTTCTCAGAAAAGGAGGATAAGAAATGCCAGCTTTAATTGCAGTAGTTGGGGGATTATTCATATATTTAGTATTAAAACATTTTGAGTAAACCACATATGGTAATTAGAGAGGGGACATATCTTGTCCTCTTTCTTTTTATTATTCGCGTAAATTACAATTCCTATAATGAAAAACAGTTAGCTCAGTTGGGTAGAGCAACATTGGAAACGATGTAGGTCGTAAGTTCAAATCTTACACTGTTTCTTTTCACTTTTAAACTTCACACGAAAGGAGAAAACTATGAACGCACGCTTATTTATCAAACGTAACTCAGCAACTATTTTATCCTTTGTAGCTGTGGCTGGTGTGGTGGCAACTGCCATAACATCCGCTAATGCGACACCAAAAGCCGTACGCGCATTAGATACGGCAAAGTTAAATAAAGGTGAGGAAGAGCTTACAAAGATTGAAAAAGTGAAAACAGTGCTTCCGGTATATTTGCCAACTATAATCACTGGAGCAGCGACTGTTGTGTGTATTCTTGGATCGAACGTATTAAATCAACGTACTCAGGCATCGCTATCAAGCGCATACGCAATAGTTGATCAATCTTACAGGGATTACCGTAACAAAGTAAAGGAATTGTATGGTGAAGAAACTGATAATAGAATCATCGAAGCAATTGCTGTGGATAAAGCAAAACATATATACATCAACGCGTCTTATTTAGATGGGCCTTGTGATTCGAGTCTTGAAGAAGAGAGTAGCGGAAAGCCTGTTTTATGGTATGAAGAATATTCAAAAAGATTCTTCAGAGCGAGTTTAGAGCAGGTACTTGCTGCAGAGTATCATGTAAACCGTAACTATATTTTGGGCGGTTTGAATGTACTAAACGATTTATATTCGCTACTTGGACTTGAAGAAACTGACTTTGGCGAAGAAATGGGATGGGCTCCAACAGATGAAGGAGAGTTCTGGATTGAATTTAATCACAGAAAAGCCAAATTGGATGACGGTACGGTCTTTTATATTTTGGAAATGCCATTCGAACCGCGAGTCAATTATGACGATTATTACTAATTCGCGGAAATCGCAATTACTTTAATGAGAAATTATATTTTAGGAGGATAAAATCATGAAAAACAGAATTAATGCAACTACAGTTATCAAGATTGTGGGCTGGGTAGCCACCGCGGTTGGCGGTATTTTAGTCAGCTTAGCGTCGGATAAGCAGATGCAGGAACAGGTTGATGCTAGACTCGATGAATATATTTCGAGCAAAGATGAAAAGGAGTCCTAACAAGGGCTCTTTTAATTTTATATAAAGAAAGGAAATATTATGAAAACATCATTTGTAAAAAATCTAATAAAAGGCGTTCGTATCGGTTTTGATAAACATAGTCCAGAGATTTTAATAGGACTTGGTATTGCCAGTGCTATTACCTCAACCGTGCTGGCAGTAAAGGCGACACCGAAAGCTATGCGGTTGATTGAGAAAGAGCAGAAGAAACATAACAGAGAAGTTTCTAAAACAATGACCGGAAACGAAGACGAGAAAGTGTTTGGATGTAAGGTGAAACCGGTTGACATTGTGAGAGTCACATGGAAATGCTATATTCCGGCAGCAATTAGCGGAGCAGCATCTGTTGCTTTTCTTCTTGGTTCCAATTCGGTTCATGCAAGAAGAAATGCAGCAATAGCAACGGCTTATAAACTTTCTGAAACTGCATTGACCGATTACAAGAAAGAAGTTATCGAAACTATCGGCGAAGAAAAAGCGAAGCTGATTCAGGATAAAGTTGCTCAGAAACATGTAGACGAGCATCCGGTATCAAACAATCAGGTGATTATCACAGGGTCTGGTAAACAGCTCTGTTATGATGGTATTTCCGGAAGATATTTTGAATCCGACATCCAGACAATCAGAGCTGCAGTAAATACAATCAATGAGACTATGGTATATGAAATGTACGCATCGTTAGGCGACTTCTATAATGAAATAGGATTGCCACCGACGACGTTAAGCGATGAGTTGGGATGGAATCTGGATGATGGCCAACTTGAAATTAGCTATGGCTCCGCAATATCTGATGACGGACGACCATGCATTACATTGGATTATCATGTAGCTCCGAGATATGATTTCTCGAAACTCGGATAATTCGCGTTATTTACATAGTGTTTAATGAGAAAAATATTATATTTCAGGAGGAAACTAAAATGGAAGAAACTAAAAACACAGAAAACTTTGATGAGGTTTTAGACGAGAACGAAGAATCTAAAATTGAGGAACCGGCTAAAGAATCAAAATTCAAGAAAGCTGTTTCCAAAGCAAAAGACAAAATCAAAGATGTTAAGGTCACAACAGTCTTAAAGGCAGTTGCGGTTGGAGCAGGATTGGTTGCGGCTTATACGCTTGGAAGCAGACACGTTGAAGATGAGGATGGAGCGGTTGCTGAGAACGATTATGTCGAACTGGAAGACCTTTCTGGGGATTCTGGAGAATCTAAGGAAACTGAAGAGTAATATTACCGAGAGGGCATCTGTAACAAGGTGTCTTCTCTTTTATTTTTAAGGAGTGGTTGTATGCCTAAATATTTCTATAGCGGACCTGTTATGGAATTTAATACTCTTCTTGCTGACATTTGGGAGGGTGAAACGACCGCTCCTTCCGAAAAGAAAGCGAGGAGTAATTTGGCTTATCAATTTAAGAAAGCTAATAATCGGATTGCAAATTCAAGAATTACGCTTCCGGGAAAAATAAATATTAAAGGAGAAAACTAAGATGAGTGAAAGACCTATTCCAAAAGCTAATGCAGCAAACACAGTTCCTACGAAAAAAGTAGAGAAAGTTGTAAAAGGAACGGTTAAAAAGAAAAAGAAAAGCGAAGTAAGCAAATTCAAGGATGTGTTTATCTCAGAAGATGCTAATTCCGTAAAGAATTATATTTTTATGGATGTTCTGATTCCGTCGATAAAAAAGGCGTTATCTGACATTGTGAAAGATGGAATTGATATGATTCTGTATGGAGACAAGCGAAGTGAAAATCGCAGTAACTCAAGTCGTGTTTCATATCGTGACTATTCTTCCGGTTCGGGACGAAGAGAAAATAATCGTTCCACAAGAACCAATTATGATTTTGCAGATTTGGTCTACGATACAAGGAGCGAAGCGGAGAGTGTGTTAGCGAGCATGGATGAAATTATGGATACATATAACGTAGTCACAGTTGCTGATATGTATGATTTATCCGGTGTCACATGCAATTACACAGACAATAAATATGGCTGGATGAATATTTCCAACGCGCAGGTTATACATAGAAGAGATGGATACATCATCAAAATGCCTAGAGTTGTGTCTATAGATTAAGGAGGATTATGAGTTATTTAGTGAATTTTGATCCGTTATTGAAAACGGAATATAGTGAAAAATTCGATGAAATTCGTAAAGGTCTTGTGCTTCAGAGCTATTACAAATATGGCAAAGCATCAAGAAACTTTGTATCAGGTAATGTGGATGCGATTGGATCGTTGAAGAGATGCATCGCAAAATTTGAAGAAACCGGAAATCTTGAATATCTGGCAGACGCAGCTAATTATTGTATGTTCAGATATATGTTTCCACAGGGGAAAGAGTTTTTTAAACATACGGATTCTGGTGAATCTGCTGGAATTGACGGTATGTCTGTAAAAGAAATTGAAGAATTTAAAAAGGAGAATTATTGATATGAGAAAATTAGCTATTGTTGAATCATTAGGAAGAACTGTAAACAGAGTTGGCTTTAAATTAAAAAAGCACAGCCCTGAAATTCTGGTAGTAACTGGTATTGTTGGAGCTGTTGCCAGTGCTGTTATGGCTTGTAAAGCAACCACAAAACTTTCTGATATTACTGAGGAAGCAAAAGAGAAAATCGATGATATTCATGCGGATATCGAAAATGGTACCCAGACTGAAGAAGACAGCAAGAAAGAATTGACTGTTACATATGCTCAGACGGCAGTTAAAATTGCCAAATTATATGCACCATCCGTTATTCTTGGTGGATTATCTATTGGCGCTATTCTTACATCAAATAATATGCTCAGAAAGAGAAATGTAGCTTTAGCTGCGGCATATACAGCTATCGATAAGAGTTTCAAGGAATATCGTGGAAGAGTTGTCGATAGATTCGGTGAGGAACTGGATCGAGAACTCAAATACAACATTCGAAAAGAGCAGGTTGAAGAGACTGTTACCGATGAAAACGGTGAAACCAAAACCGTTACAAAAGAAGTTGAGGTAATCGATCCAGATAATATTGCTGGATATAGTCCTTATGCTAAATTCTATGAAGATGGATGTATTGGATGGACTAAAGATCCAGAGTTTAATCTCATGTTCTTACGTCGTCAGCAGGATGCGGCTAACGATAGATTAAGGGATAAAGGCTTCTTATTCTTAAACGAGGTTTATGATATGCTCGGAATTTATAGAACCAAGATTGGTCAGCAGGTCGGATGGGTTTATGATAAAAACAATGAATATAAGGTGGATTTCGGCATCTACAATATTCACAGACCTGAGAACAGAGCTTTTGTAAATGGATACGAGAGAACAATCTTACTTGATTTCAATGTTGACGGAGATATCCTTGATATGATGTGAATGACGGGACTCGATTCAATCGGGTCTGGGAATCCCTACAGAGATATGTTCGATTATTGTTATTATTACATGAATTAAAGGAGAACCATTATGAAAGGATTGTTTATATTTTTGGGCGGGGCTATATTAGGCTCCGCTATCACCTATAGATTGATGAAAAATTATTATGATCCTGAAGACTACGATGAAGAAGAGGGATACGATTATGGTGAACCAGAGCCAGATAATTCAGAAGTAACTCAGAATCAAATAATAGAGGAGAACGGATATACCCAGTATTCATCAAATATTAAAACAAACGAAAAAAGAGAGGAGGAAGACGAAATGGATAAGCCGTATATTATTACACCAGAAGAATTTAGCGACAGTGATTATAACACAGAGACTCTTTCATATTGGGCGGATGGAATAGTCACAGATATTGATGATGAGCCTCTGACAGATGATCAGATTGAGGATTTGATCGGAGAGGATTCATTATCTCATTTTGGAGAATATGAGGATGATTCCGTATTTGTAAGAAATGACCGACTGAGAACAGATTATGAAATTCTGGCAGATACAAGAAGATATGAGGACGTTTACAATGGATAAAAATGCAGTTGAAAACAAGTATTTCAATTGGCTGGCTGATATCGTAAAAGTTGGAAATAAAGTATCATATCGCAAATTACTTGCTCATCTTCACCGTACTGATTTTGTATATAAATATGCCGATAGTAGTCGAGCGTCCGATGGAGAAGATCTTCGCTACAGATTTTACAACGAGATTCCTGGGGTCACAAAGGCTGATCTATTATATTTGAATAGTCCTTGCAGTATGCTTGAGATGATGATAGCCTTGGCTATTCGATGTGAAGAAACTATCATGGACGATCCGAGATATGGAAACCGTACTAAGCAGTGGTTTTGGAATATGCTGAAAAGCTTGGGCCTGAGCTATATGAATGACGATTGTTTTGATAGAGATAAATTCCATGAAATAATGGATAAATTTTCAAAACGAGACTATAAACCAGACGGTGAAGGTGGGTTATTCACGATAAGAGGTTGCTGTAAAGATTTACGAAAACATGATATCTGGACCCAATTGTGTTGGTATTTAGACAGCATATCATAGAAAGGAACAAAAATATGGATTTCATGAAGATTTCGACGCGTAGTGTAAAGCAGGGCGTAACCGAAATATTTCCCAAATTTATATTAAAGAAATCGTCGGATCTCATGATACGAGGTGGCGATTTTTATGCAGTGTGGCGGGAAGATTTAGGACTTTGGTCTACCGAAGAGCAGGATGTGATCGATATGGTGGACCGTGAGCTTTATAATTTCACAGAGGAACGTCGGAAAACAGCAACTGATAGTCTGGTCACCAAGTATATGTGGGATTCAGATTCCGGTTCAATTGATTCATGGCATAAATATTGCCAGAAACGAATGAGGGATAACTTCCATCCACTCGATGAGAAAATTATATTTGGAGATACTGAGACTACAAAGACTGATTATGCCAGTAAAAAACTTAGTTATCCTTTGCGAGAATGTGATATATCAGGGTATGAAAAACTCATTTCAACCCTGTATACTCCAGAAGAAAGACATAAGATTGAATGGGCGATTGGCTCTATCATCGAGGGTGATTCAAAGTATATCCAGAAATTCTTGGTTTTGTATGGTTCTGCAGGAACTGGTAAATCCACTATCTTAAATATTATACAGCGATTATTCGAGGGTTACTATTCGGTATTCGATGCGAAAGCATTGGGTTCCAGTAGTAACTCTTTTGCGTTGGAGGCGTTCAAGTCTAATCCAATGGTTGCTATTCAGCACGATGGCGACTTATCAAGGATTGAAGATAATACTCGGTTAAACAGTTTGGTTTCTCATGAACTTATGACGGTAAATGAAAAATTCAAGTCTACATATGCGAACAAATTCAACGCTTTTCTGTTCATGGGTACGAATAAACCAGTAAAAATCACTGATAGTAAATCGGGTTTGTTGAGACGACTTATTGATGTAATGCCTTCTGGAAAAAAACTCGATCAGAAAGACTATAACGATTGTATCGATAAAATCCCTTTTGAGTTACCTGGTATTGCCTATCATTGTCATCAGGTGTATTTGAAAAATAAGGACGCATACGATGATTACGTTCCAACCCTGATGATGGGAGCCACCAACGATTTCTATAACTTTGTGGTCGATTCCTTCTCGGTATTCAAAAAGAACGATGGTACAACTCTGAAAACAGCTTGGGAAATGTATAAAACTTATTGTGATGAGACCAAAGTTCCTTATCCATATTCTCAGAGAGCATTCAAAGAGGAATTACGAAATTATTTCTGGCATTTTGAGGAAGGCTTCGACGAGAATGCTAAAGTTCGAAATGTATATTCTGGGTTCAGGCTTGATAAATTCGAGAAAGATATGAGGAGTGAGAAGAAAGATAATGCTGACAAAAAATATGTTATTGAATTTATGGATGGAATACCTTCAGAATTTGACATCCTTGCGGGAGATTATCTGGCTCAATACGCCAATGAAAAGGAAACCCCGACCAAGCCATGGGATGCTGTTACCACGAGGTTACACGACATCGATGTTCATAAACTTCATTATGTCAAGATTCCAGAGAATCATATAGTCATTGACTTCGATATTAAGGACGAGTCTGGTAAGAAATCATTCGAAAAGAATCTGGAAGCAGCAAGCAAGTTTCCACCAACTTATGCTGAGCTGAGCAAGAGTGGAGCTGGCATTCATCTTCATTATATTTATGACGGGGATCCGACAAAACTCAATCGATTATATGACAAAGACATTGAAATTAAAGTATTTTCAGGAAAAAGTTCACTTAGAAGAAAGCTTACCTTATGCAACAACTTACCCATTGCACACATTAGCTCAGGTCTTCCCCTGAAAGAAGGAGGAAAAAAAGTGATAAACATTGAAGGATTTAAAAACGAACAACATTTAAGAACTATGATTAAGAAGAATCTTAACAAAGAGATTCACCCAAGCACCAGATGTAGTATTGATTTTATTAACAAGTTACTAGATGATGCTTATGACAGCGGTCAGCATTATGATGTATCTGATATGAAAAATGCAGTTTATGCTTTTGCTACTCAGAGTACAAATCAGGCTCCGTATTGTATAAAGGCTGTTAATAAGATGCCGTTTAAATCGGAAGACGCTGCTCCACCAGTAGGCTCTGGGGATGATTCGCCATTGATATTTTTTGACTGCGAGGTGTTTCCAAACTTATTTCTTATCAATTGGAAAGTTCAGGGTGAGAAAACACCGATTGTAAGAATGATCAATCCTACACCGCAGCAAGTTGAAGAACTTATTAGATTCAAGTTGGTTGGATTTAACTGTCGCCGATATGATAACCATATGCTTTATGCCTGCATGATGGGATATACTCCATTAGAGATTTATAATTTATCACAGAAGATTATAAATAGCAGCAAAGGTGAAAGTCGAAAATATCTGTTCGGTGAGGCGTATAATATCTCATATACTGATATTTACGATTTCGCTTCAGCTGGTAATAAAAAGAGTCTGAAGAAACTGGAAATCGAAATGGGTATTCATCATCAGGAGCTTGGACTTCCATGGGATAAGCCGGTACCTGAAGAGTTATGGCAGAAAGTAGCAGAGTATTGTGATAACGATGTTCTTGCCACTGAAGCAGCATGGAATTATCTTCAGTCTGATTGGTTGGCCAGAGAGATTCTCGCTGATCTGGCAGGGTTAACAGTAAATGATACCACCAACACCTTAACAACTAAGTTTATATTTGGGAACAATAAGAATCCTCAAAATGAGTTTAATTATCGTAATTTAGCGGAGCCAGTATTCGAAATGGACGAAGAGACTCACGATTTCCTGGAAGAAGCTTGTCCGGAAATGATGTCTCAGACACATGGAGAAGCTGGTTCTCTTTTACCTTATTTTCCGGGATACAAATATGAGAATGGCGTTTCTACATATCGTGGAGAAGAAGTCGGTGAAGGTGGATACGTATATGCTGAACCAGGTATGTATGGTAATGTCGCGCTTCTTGATATTGCGTCTATGCATCCTCATAGTACCATTGCTGAATGTCTGTTTGGTGTTAGATACACGAAGGCATATCGCGATATTGTTGAAGGACGTGTAAGTATTAAACATGAAGCTTGGGATGAAGTTGACAAAATGCTTGATGGAAAACTCAAACCTTATATTCAGAGAGTCAAGGATGGTGAGTTAACATCTAAAGATTTGGCTAACGCATTGAAGACTGCGATCAACTCTGTATATGGTCTTACCTCGGCGACATTCTCTAATCCATTCCACGATGTTAGAAACAAGGATAACATTGTCGCTAAGCGAGGCGCTCTGTTCATGGTGGATCTTAAACATGAGGTACAGAAGCGTGGATTCACTGTTGCACACATAAAGACAGACTCAATCAAGATTCCGGATGCTACGCCAGAAATCATTAAGTTCGTTATGGACTTTGGTAAGAAGTATGGCTATACATTCGAGCATGAGGCTACATATGATAGAATGTGTCTGGTAAACAATGCGGTTTACATCGCTAAGTACAAAGATCCAGAGGGTTGTGAAGCTCTTTACGGATATGCACCGGGAGATAACAGAAAACATAAAAATGATCCATGGACAGCTACTGGTAAACAGTTTGCAGTTCCATATGTATTCAAAACCTGCTTCAGTAAAGAACCAACAACCGTCAATGATATGAGGGAGACGTTCTCCGTTAAATCAGCTTTATATTTGGATATGAATGAAAAACTTCCTGATGTATCTGAATACGAAAAGAAACTGGAGAAGTTGGAATCCGATTACAAGAAAGGTAAAATCTCAGACACTACTTTTGAACCAGAAGCGGCAGTTCTTCAAGAGCAGATCAATGATGGTCACGATAGGCAATTCGTAGGAAAGGTTGGAGAATTTTGTCCGATTAAACCTGGTTGCGGTGGTGGTTTACTTGTTAGAGAGCAGAATGGTAAATTCTACGCAGCGACAGGCACGACTGGATACCGTTGGCTTGAATCGGAGCAGTTCTTAAAGAAAGCTGACGAAGATGTAGAAGTTATTGATCCTGAGACCGGAGAAAAGAAAAAGATTGCTGGGGCTGAAATTATTAACGGAAATAATGATGATATTATTGACCGCTCATATTATGATAATCTGGTTAATGATGCTATTGAGGCAATATCTAAATATGGCGATTACGAATGGTTTGTATCGGACGATCCTTATATTGCTAAAGAAAAACCATTACCAGACTTCATGAATATTCCAGATGGCTATGAAGAAGAAATACCTTTCGCGTAAGGAACAGGCCCTTTAATGAGAAGAAAATTAAGGAGGTATGTTTATGAAACATTATTTAAAAAATAAAGAAGGAGATGTCAAATACACCGTAGATATGTATTGTGGTCATCCGAACATGGTTGGAAATTCAACTGCCAGTGTAGGATGTGACGGCAAGTGTGAGCATTGCGAATACGGTGTAGCGCAGTTATCTCTGAAAGATTTTTATAAAATAATTAGATATGCAAATATCGACTTTAAACAGTGAAAACTAAGAGTCTTGGCTAAAATAGCTGAGGCTCTTTTGTTTTATATTTACAACTTTCCAACTTATTTCCAAGAAAGAGAGGAATCATTATGGATAAGAATTATGAATTATTTATCGAGCAGCTTATAAATGGTATTCACGACATTACGAATATTTCATTGGAGAATATCAAATTTGTAAAAGGAAATGAAGACAGATTAAACATTATATTAGCAGAGCATGATGGCATTTACGAAGCTTGTAGTGTGCATGTAGACGAACTTTACACAGCATATCAGGATGGAGCTAAACTTAATGTTATTGCCAATAATATCAGTAATGATGTGCTTCATGCAAAAAACAATAACGTGTACTACGATAAAACCAAAGAACTGATGGATTATGATACTGCCAAAAGCAGATTATTTGTGCGGCTAATTAATTATGACAAAAATACTGATATATTAAGGAATGTCGTGTATAAAACTTTCGGAGATATTGCTTTTACAGTATATGCAATAGTGGACGAGAATGAATTTGGTATTGTCAGTACTAAAATCCTCAAATTTATGGTTAAAAATGGGGTAAAAATGAGAATGATATTTTCAATGAAGCTATTAAAAACACTTATTATTTAACGCCGCCACGAATCTATAAGTGGGAAGGTGTATTATGTGATGAATCTTATGCAGGTGAGAGTTTTATGAATGATGAGGATATCTGCGATTTAGATAAATCGTTTAGCGGAAACACACTCAGCACCACAAGAAAAACGAACGGGGCAATTGCAGTTTTCTTACCTGGTGTAGCTGAAAAAATATCCGAATTGTTGGATTCCGATTTCTACATGGTATTCACCAGCATCCATGAAGTAATGATTCATAGCACAGGATCAGGAGTTGATCCGAAAGATTTGAAACTCGTTTTACAGGACACTCTTCGTGAGGTAACCCCAAGTAGTGATTATTTAACAGAAAAAATTTACAAATATAATAGAAAAACACATAAATTTGAATGTGTAACTGATTGAAACAAAGCCTGGCTAATGCTGGGCTTTTATATTTTTAAGATTAAAGGAGATTAAAAGATTATGGAACTTACATTTGCACCAAGAGATATTTTACAGGTTAACGACACAAGAATTATTTACAGAAACTTCAGAGGAGAGGGTAGCAAATTCAATCGTGAAGGAGATCGTAACTTCGCTATGATTATTCCGACTCAGGATCTGGCAGATGAACTTATCAGTCGCGGTTGGAACGTGAAGATTAAAGATCCGAGAGAAGAGGGTGAAGAACCGTTCATGTATCTTCCAATCAAAGTTAAATTCAATGATCGCGGACCTCAGATTTATCTTGTGACAGGTGATCGCACTAATAGATTGGGTGAGGATGTGGTATCCATGCTCGATGATATTGATATTCGTTCGGTGGATCTGGATATTAGACCATACGATTGGGAAGTTAATGGAAAAACAGGAAGAACAGCTTACCTGCAGGCGATGGAAGTTACTCAGGAAATTGATAGATTTGCTGCAAGAATGGCTGAAGAAGAGCATCCGGAGGAATAAGTAATGAATAATACAACACGAATTATTATAGCGGGAATCTTCGGATACACCGCTTATCGAATCTCGAAAGAACTCAGCAGTGCTTTTATTGCTGTAAAGGCTATTAACTGTGGAATTATGTTGGAGGCGACTGGAAATGAAAAGAAAGATTATTGATATTTTTAAGAAGCTGTTCAATATACATTCGCCTAGTGCTATGTATCATGAAAATCTGTATAGAAAGGAATCACATTGACAGACTTCTTACGTGATTATCAAATGGAAGCTGTTAATAAAATGAAAAATGGCTGTATTCTCAACGGAGGGACTGGTTCTGGTAAATCTAGGACCGGTCTCTATTATTATTTCAAAGAGAATGGTGGCAGTTTTGTTAATCAGGAATTTGTACCAATGAAGAATCCTCAGAATCTTTACATTATCACAACAGCGATGAAACGTGATTCTCATGAATGGGATTTTGAATTGGCTAATTACAGAATGTCCGTACATCCAGATAAAAATGAATTATATCCAGGCCAGATCGTAGTGATAGATTCTTGGAATAATATAAAGAAATATAGCGATATTCAACGAGGATTCTTTATATTTGACGAAGATCGGGTCACTGGATCGGGAGCTTGGGTAAAAGCATTTCAGAAAATCGCTAAAAACAACAACTGGATTATATTATCAGCAACTCCTGGAGATTGTTGGGCTGATTATATTCCAGTGTTTGTGGCGAACGGCTTCTATAAAAATAAAACGGAGTTCTGCAGAGAGCATGTGGTATATTCCAGATTTACTAAATATCCGCAAATAGACCGATATCTGAATACTGGCAGATTAATAAGATTACGAAACAGTATTCTTATTGATATGGATTTTCACAGACATACTGTTCAGCATCATATTGATATTAGTGTATCTTATGATATTCCAAAATACAAAGATGTTATGAGAAACAGATGGGACCCATATAAAGATGAGCCTATTCAGCAGGCTTCTCAGCTTTGTTATATTTTGAGAAGAATTGTAAATACTGATGAATCTCGAGTGGTAGCTCTTATGGAGATATTAGAGAAAGTCCCAAGGGCTATTATATTTTACAATTTTGATTACGAACGGGAAATGTTACTGCATTTATTTAGCGACGACGAATATATAGGATACGAAATTGCTGAATGGTCCGGACATGCTCATCAACCAGTGCCAGATGCCAAGCGATGGATATATTTGGTTCAGTATACAGCTGGGTGTGAGGGATGGAATTGTATTAAGACTGATACTATTATATTTTTCTCTCAAAATTACAGTTACAAAGTTACTGAGCAGGCGTGTGGACGAATTGATCGTTTGAATACGCCATTCCATGATTTATATTTTTATCATTTAAAAAGTAGATCTGGAATTGATATGGCAATAACTAAAGCTTTAAATAGGAAGAAAAAATTCAATGAAAGGAAATTTGCTGGATGGGATTAAATGATATGGATATTGTTGAGTTTGTTGAAAAAGTTTGCGAGTTTTCTTTAACGGACTTTCAAAAAGAATTCGTTCGTAAAGTATATGACGCCGCAAAAAATGATAAGCGATTGTATTACGTTCCGCCTCGATGTAATCAGAAATTTAGTTTTGAATTATTACAGGCAATAGTAATTATTATAGTTGGAAAAGAAAGAGGATTAGTGAAAGGTGAAGAAATGATTCGGAAAGCCGCGTCAAAAACAACTCCTTTAGTAGAAAAGGAGGGCAAAACTGTGACAGATTATGAATATTTATTTAGTATGAACTTACAGGCGAAACTTAAAGAGAAAATTCAGGGAGCTATATATGTAAAGGTTAATGAGAATGACAGTCTGGTTATTAAGGTCACGAGACGTGATGGCAATAACTTTGATATGTCATTTACTGACTTTGCAAATAGAATGCTTAATGGATTGACTACAGATTACACAGCTTACGAGGTAGTGCAAAAGTATAAGAAATTTGTAATGACACAATTTTTCAAATGAGTTAAAGGACTCAGCGTTAAATACGTTGGGTCTTTTAATTTTGTTTAGACTGGAGGAGAACCATGATTGCAAGAAAATATGAGACAAGGTTGGATGAAAACGGATTGGTGACTTTCGAAAAAGTTTGGTCCAAAAGGGTGGATAGTTACAATTCGAATCATCAATTCAGAAATCCGGATGAGGTATATGAATTATGTAAAACTCTTAAACTGGACACTTATGCAGAAGAACATGTATTTTTACTCATTTTCGATTTCAAAATGCATTTTAAATCGTTCATTGAGATGGGTATTGGAACTAATCGTACTTGTGTTATTGACAGAAGAGGTATAGCTCAAAAAGTTCTTATACTTAATGCGGGAGCATTTGTTGTCGTTCATAATCATCCATCTGGAGATCCGACTCCCAGTAAACTAGATATCGATGCTGCAAAAACTATTGATGAAATTGGGCAGTTAATAGACATTCCTATGAAAGATTTCATGATGATTGGTTCGGAAACTTACTATAGTGTTAAAGAAAATGGGGATATTTAGGAGGTGGTTTGATTGAACTATCATAATATAACCACAGATGATATGCGGAATGGCGATGGACTTAGAACAGTTCTTTGGGTTGCGGGGTGTGATCATCACTGCGATGGTTGCCAAAACCCGATAACTTGGAATCCGAATGGAGGAATCTATTTTGGATATGCTGCGGAGCAGGAGCTTTTTTATCATCTGTATAAAAAACATATTAGTGGCGTAACGTTTTCTGGGGGAGATCCGTTACTTCCTGAGAATCGTGTCACTATATTTCATTTAGCTAAATATATCAAGCAATATATTCCGGGAAAGACAGTCTGGATTTATACCGGATATTTGTGGGAAGAGGTTAAAGATCTGCCAGGAATGCGATGGGTCGATGTCTTGGTTGATGGAGAATTTAAACAGGAACTCGCTGACGTCAAATATCACTGGGCTGGCAGCACAAACCAAAGAGTGATTGATGTACAAGAAAGTCTTAAAGAAGGACGAGTTATTTTGAAGGAGGATTGAAATGGTAGATAGCCTGATTATCAGTATTGATACAACGAATGGTAAAGATAATACAGTATTAATTGTCGGAAGGAAGACCGTTGGACAACAAGTCGAAATTGTTAACGCATTTCAGGGGGAAGAAGCTTTGAAATTATATTCTCAGTTGACTGTGAGAAATGGAGGAGTGAAATCTTAATGGAGTACATATATAAGGAAGTTAATTTCACAAAGTATTGTCCTCTGTGTGAGGAAGCAGATACACATGAGGAGAAAGACCCATGTAACGAATGTTTAGGTGTTCCTATGAATGAACATTCAGAGAAACCGGTCTATTTTAAACCTAAAAAGAAATAATCAACATTAAGGAGGAGACTATTTATGGCAACCAGAGATGTACACGATCAGAAAGTTCTCAGAGCTTTGGAGGGAATCGAGAAGCAGCTTAAAGTACAGAACGGAATATTTGGAGATATGTCCGCTGGGGTCAATTGCAATATGAAATGTAAAGAGAAAGACGGAAAGATTGTTACGTCTACTCTTCGCATTTTCACCAATCCGGACGGAAGTAAGACACCAATTGTTCCATCTGTACATGTTAGATATTATGTACGATTCACTACGAAAAGCGGCGGTGATGTAACCAATATCACGAATGGTAAGGCTTTATGGGATAGCAATAATGTCGAAGTATTAAACTCGGCTATTGAGATTTATTTTTACGTGGAGGGATGAATTAGTGCAAAGAGAAAAATTCGTTGATGGATTATGCAGTGGTGTTAAATTTACAGATGCTGAACGAAATGAGATAGTCAAAAAGGCTGTCGAACATCGTGGAATTGAAACGACCGGTATTATATGTATGGAAGAGATGGCGGAATTACAACAGCAGATCAGCAAATATTTAAGAGGATGTGGGGATAGACTTTGTTTTTTGGAAGAAATGGCAGATGTTTATATTTGTTTGAAATATATTGAGAAAGTTTTTGAAATTCATCCTGATCAAATTCTAAAAGCCATAGATGTGAAATTATTAAGAGAGAAGGGACGATTAGATGAGTAAGTTACTAATCTTTTTAGTTTTCATTTATATCCTGGCATCTGTGCTAAAAATATTTATATCCGACTACGATAAATGCTATTCGGAAATGGAAAACGCTGGGATTGCAGCTTTCAATTGTTGTTGCGGATTAACTGGCGGAACTTTACACACTGGTTATCTGCAGGAGAATTGTGTTGATTGTCCATATTTAGTGTTGTTCGATAATAAAGGAGATAAGAAATGATTAAAATAGAAAATGTAGGTCTGGCAAGTCCAGAGCAGATGGAGTTTATTATTGAAGGAATGCGAAATCCTATGAACTCATGGGAGAAGAGTGATAGCGGTGAATGTAATCCAATCGACAGATGCTACTATAGTTGTAATAATGTCGGATGTGAGCCTGAAGACCATTTTCATCTTGGAGAAAATGACCACTCTCTTATGCAGCGGTTATCAGATGCCGGTACAGAGCATCGAAAGTATATGCGAATGATGCCGGTGTATGTGAAAATTACAGCGCCGTTGTATTGGTGGAAAGAATTTGATACATACAAAGTGGGTACCGTTGCAAACTCTTGCAGTACGATGCATAAGATTGCTGAGAAAGAATTTACGTTGGAGGATTTCTCGACGGAACATTTAACTGAATTTATTCCAGGTCAGAAATTAAAAGGATGGACACTCGAAGATAATGATTTAATTTTGTTGGATGATAATTCGGATCATGGCTATTCATCAGTTGATATTTTAAGTATTATTATTAAAACACTCAATTTTAATCGTAAAAAATTTCTCGAAACAAAAGATAAAAAGTACTGGTGGAATATGATTCAGCTTCTTCCGAGCAGCTATAATCAGACTCGTAACGTTATGATGAATTATGAGGTGCTGGCAAACATTTACAGACAGCGAAAGGGACATAAGCTGGATGAGTGGCGAGAGGTTTGTAAGTGGATTGAGAGCTTGCCGTATAGTGAGCTGATTACTGGAAAGGGGGATTCAGATAATGAGTGATGACAAAGTATCCGTAAAAGAAGCTCTTGATAAACTGTATGATTTATCATGGATGATCGGATCTACGGCGATGGAATATTTAACCGATAAAGATGGTGAAAAAATAAGAGATTATATTGGGGTAATCGAAGATCGAATTAATGATTTGGAGGGGGAACTGTCCGAATTTAAAAAGTATTTTGAACCATACGATATTGATGAGGAAAATGCTGAAGCTATTATTAGATCAAAGTGCCCCAATATAGACTCGGCCAAGGACTACATTCAGTCCCGACTTGCCGAAGATGATCCTATGAATTTTAGTGTTGGAAAAATTGTTCATGATCTCATGGCTAAAGAACTTGCTGAAGATCTTAGGAAACAGATTTTAGAGGAGGATTCAAAATGTTAGCTTTGATATTCGGAGTGTTATTTGCGGTGTCGTTTTTAGGATTTGCGATAACCTCCAGGACTAAATACAGTGCTGCGTCACATCTCTTTTGGAGTGTGGCGTTTATTATTTTCACGGTATGTTTCACCTGCGCATTTTGCTACACCATTGGAACATCTGATTTACCGATGTGGGTTAAATTTTTATTATTAAAATGAGGAGGAATTGTGTATGAGATGTAACCGAAGAATAGTAACGAATGGCACTTACAGAAGATTCAGGCGATTCGTTAGATGGTTTAAGAATTCTGGTTCTGGATCTCGTTGTGTTAAAAATAACAAACGAAAAATGGGCGGACAGAATACACTTCGTCCAGTTCAACTCAGAGTATGGCGCAAAAGAAAACATAATTAAAATAGAAAGGAAAATTTAAAAATGATCAACATATTTCGAAAAATGAAACAGAAATCGAAAGACCGGATATTTTCAGAATATCCATGTGCTGATTTTCTACACAACGCACTTCATTTTTTGGCACGCAATAAGCCAGAAGTTACATATGGCGAAATTTGTTATGCTTTATTGAAAAGTGGCAATAAGCTTACAGATGAGGAACAAAAGATATTTGATAACTATCGTAAAACCGGGCAGCTTGAGATTATGTCCGACGATAATATCGATGATTGGGAGGATACGAAATGAAGAAAAAAACTCAGACTTATTTTACTCACAGTTATGTGTATTTGCCTTATTGGCGGAGTTACCGGCTGTGCGGCACTGGATGACGCTATTAATGAGATCAAAGGAAATCTCGTAGGTAATGGTTATACGATCCGTACTTACAATAACTATGGCTCAAAAGTTATGACTACCACTGGCGATAAAATCAATATTCAGGGCAATCCGGTTAAGACGACTTCTTATAGTAGCGACGGATCTGTTGTTACGGGATACGAAATGTCATCCGTGATCACGATTAATATTGACAGCAAAGAAATTCAGAGTTGTGGTGATACATGTATATTTGAACAGAATGGGCTACAGCCTGGCGTAGATTTTGTACAAACTGATATTTACAGTCAGTCGACTGGTAAGCTTTCTGATAATACATATGTAGCAGGTATCGTGAATAAATATAAGAATTACTTTGGTAAGTCACGAGTTGTGGTTATTAAAAGTCAGCTTGGACAGCCTATCGTAGCATATTCCGGAGATGAGGTATATTGGAAAATTCCTAAAGACTTGCCTAAAATGACAAAATTGATGATTGATGGTAAAGCTCTTTATATTC
>OLNX01001376.1_pt1 | contig 20984 bp, 25 predicted proteins | sample 1672611 | NCBI WGS metagenome assembly OLNX01 (sample SAMEA3136705, study PRJEB25190) | human gut metagenome | reverse complement strand
AGACCGGTGCCCAGCCCACCGATACCGTTCGCGCCCTGCTGAAGAAGGTCGACGTTCTGTAAGGCAGGGGCACCATGAAGGAACTGCTGCTCTACATCGCCAGGAGCCTTGTGGACCATCCCGACCAGGTCACTGTGAACGAGGTGGAAAACGGCGACGAGCTGACGCTGGAGCTGCGCGTGGCCCCCGAGGATATGGGTAAGGTCATCGGCCGTCAGGGCCGCATCGCCAAGGAGATCCGCACCGTGGTGCGCTCCTATGCCCAGCGCACAGGCGTCAAGGCATCCGTTGATATCGTGGACTGACCTCCCGATACCACTGCAATGGCTAAAAAAAACAGGACAGGCGTGTGCCTGTCCTGTTTTTTTACGCGTTTTCGTCCAGCTTCCGGAAGATGGGCCGCAGCAGCAGGGCCGTCACATAGCTGAGGCTGCTGTATCCCACCAGCACCCACACGATGCTCAGATAAAACCCCACCTCCGGGAGAAACACGCACACCCCCACAGGCACCGCCCAAATGGCCCAGATCAGCAGCATCCGGGGCAGGTTCCCCACCGCCAGCAGCAGGGCATTTTTCATGTGATTGCGCCAGGTGTTTTCATACCGGGCCATCAGCGGAAAAACGAAGGTCATCACCATGGCCGCCAATTGCAGGGCGAACACCGCCATCACCTTCCACAAAAAGGCGTCGTTCAGCCGGGCCACATACAGGTCGAACCCGCACAGAACCGCCACGGCCAGCAGAATCAGCCACACCGGCGTGGCTTTTTTCCAGTTTTCGCCCCATGTACGGAAGAACCGCCGGGCCACATGGCCGTCCTCACCGTCGATGACCTTTCCCAGCACCTGATACAGGGCCGCGCAGGACGCGCCCAGGGTCACCACCGGCAGGGAGCACACCAGCCACAGCACGTTCAGCACGATCAGGCTCCATACCCGCTCCATACCCCGGGCGAAGGCCCCGTTGGGGTCAAAAAACGACTTCAGCACCGGTCACTCCCCCTTTGCAAGGTCCCGGAACCGGTGGGCTGTCTCCCGTCCCGACAGCACCCGGGCGGCTCCGGCCGCCAGGGCCTCCATCTCGAACTCCCCGGCCATGACCTCCACCGGTGCGATAAAGCGAACCTTTTTCGTCAGATAATCCGCCACATAGGCGGAGTGCGCTATGCCGCCGGTGAGGATGATGCGGTCAATGTCGCCGTCGGCAGCCGCCGCCATAGCGCCGATGGACTTGGCGGCGGTATACAGCATGGCATCGTACACCAGCCTGGCCCTCTCATCGCCCCGGGCCATGCGCCGCTCCACCTCCATGGCGTCGCTGGTGCCCAGGTGGGCCAGCAGTCCGCCCCGTCCCCGTACCAGCTTCATGACGCCTGCCCGGTCATATTTCCCGGAGAAGCACAGCCCCACCAGCTGCTCGGCGGCGATCCCACCGCAGCGCTCCGGTGCAAACAGCAGCTCGTCATCCCGGACGTTGTCCACCATTTTGCCGCCGATGAACAGCCGCACCGACGCGCCGCCGCCCAGGTGCAGCACGATCAGGCGGCACCGGTCCAAGGGCCTGTGCAGCACTGTTTCCGCGCAGCGAATGGCCATGGCCCGGGTATTCAGGGCGTGCCCCATCATCCGCCGGGGCAGCTCCGGAATCCCGGTGATCCGGGCCATAGGCGGCATTTCGTCCACCGCCACGGGATCGTACACGAAGGCCGGTATACCCAGCGGCTCCGCTATGTCCCGGGCCACCACGCATCCCAGGTTGGAGGCGTGTGCCCCCTGGGTGATGGCGGCCAGATACTCGATCATGTCCCCGTCCACCACAAAGGCCCCGCTGGGGCACGGCGGCAGCATACCGCCCCGGGCGCACACTGCGTCCAGGGTGGTCAGATCGAAGCCCGCCAGCGCCTCCTCCACGCACCGGCGGCGGAAAGGAGCCTGGTCCATAATGGCCCCGAAGGGGGCCAGCTCCTCTCCGCTGTGGCGGATCGTTTTCTGCATCAAGGGCGTCTGCCCGTGAAACACGGCGATCTTGGTGGAGGTGGAGCCGGGATTGATGACCAGAATGCGGTAATCCATGGCGTCAGCCCTCCTTTCGCCGGGGAAACGTCACCCCGTTGCACTTGAGCAGCATCCGGAAGGGGTAATCCCGGTCCAGATAGTTGCGGCAGTACCAGTCATAGGTGGCCTGGGGCAGGTGGACCAGCTCCGGCGCCTCGCAGCGGAAGCTCTCGAAGGTGTGCCGGTCCCCGGACAGCAGGGCCGCCATCAGCTCCAGCCGTCCCTCCTGCCGCAGCCGCTCCATGCACGCGTCCATCACGGCGGCGCAGGCCCGCTCCTCATCGTCGGCCCACAGCTCCTTGTTCCCCAGCCAGAACAGAAATTCCTCCGGGTTCAGGTCCATTTTCGTGGTGATCTGGGACAGCTTGTAAAACCCGGCCCAGTCCCGGTCCCGGAGCACCTGGGTCAGGTACTGCACCAGGCCGTCGTCCAGGGCCACGCAGTCCAGCAGCACCTGAAAGGCGTGCTTTCCGGCGTCCGGGTCCGGCTGCGGCTCCTGCGGGGATTCCTGCTCCCCGTCCCGGCCCAGGAACATGCTTATGGCCGCGCCGGGGTCAAAGCTGTCGTATACCTCCCGGGGGATCTGGGTGCCGTCCTGGGCGGCGCACAGCCGGGCCAGGGTGGGAAAGTCCCCCACCTTCTGCAGCAGCTCCATGCCCCGGGCCACAGGGTCCGTCTCCGTCAGGGTGATACCCTCCGGGGCAGGCCGCTTCCCGTCCATGATCTCGTCGATATATTGCATGCAATAGTCCATCAAGGTCATAAAAAGTTCCTCACTTTGCAGATAACTATCCTAAACTATACCATATCTCCTTCCCCTTTGCAAGGCGCAGCCCCCCTCCCGCATTGACGGAATGTAGGACCAGAGTTTCTCTTAGAGACTTACACTCCTCAATGCCCCGCTGAGATTCAGGACGGCCTCCAGCACGCCGCCGCCTACAGCCAGGGCTTTATCCGACGCGGTGGTGCAATACTCCGGCTTGCACCGGGGGTCCACGTCGCCGGACTTCATCCCCTTGAAAACAGGCGTTCCGTCGGCTAAAATCCCACGCAATACGCCGTCAATGGTGCATTTCATGAGTTCTCCGTCCACCTCTCCGGCTATGTCCCCAGCCCGGACCACCGCGCCAATTTCCAGCTTCTGGCAGAATATCCCGTCCGCCGAGGCCCGCAGCACCCGCTCCCCGGCGTATCCGCCGATGAGCCCGGGAATGTTGGTGTTGGGCAGGGCGCTTCCCCGGTAGATCACCCGGCCCAGGGTATGGCCCCGCATGGTCTCCACCACGGCGTGGCAGTCCTCCCCCGCCGTGAAGCCGGGTCCGATGCCGACAACAACCGGCGCATCGTCTATTTTCGTGCCCAGGTTGCGCTTGGCCAGGATGGCATCCACCAGGGCGTCGGGCCGCAGCTGGGCGCGGCAGGCACAGTCCGGGTCCGCCAGCACCGGGATCAGGCCCCGGCGCAGCAGGCTCTCCGCCTCCTCGACGCTGTCCGCCCGACGGGCGGTCACATCCTCCACCGTCATCTCCCCCAGCAGGATAGCCTGGGAAAAGCAGACCGTGCGGCGGATGGCAGTGGGAGCGGGCAGGTCAGTCATGACCACCTGCATCCCGGCCCGGTGCAGCCGCAGGGCAATGCCGGAGGCGATATCCCCGGCGCCGCGAATGAGAACCTTCATGAAAATCCCTCAATTCCCTGTTTTTTTACAAGAATAGCATGTTCCGGCCCCACCGTCAAGGTTGACGCAGGAGCCGGAAGCTGATACAATAACGGCATGGAACAGAAATTAACGTACAATCTGACGGTCCGGCTGTTTTCCGACGAGAAATGCTTCGGGCCAGGGGTAGCACAGCTGCTGCACCGGGTGCAGGAGCTGCATTCGCTGCGGGCGGCAGCCATGTCCATGAACATGGCCTATTCCAAGGCGTGGACCATCACCAAGCACGCCCAGGCCGCCCTGGGCTTTCCGCTGCTGCACTCCATCACCGGCGGGCGAGGCGGCGGCGGCGCGGAGCTGACTCCGGAGGGAGAGCGGCTGCTGGAAGCCTACGATGACTACTGCCGCCAGCTGCGGGCCTTTGCCGACGGCCTGTTTCAGGAAAAGTTCGGCTATTTACAGGAAGAATAGCCTTTGACAGGCTGAAGCGAGACTGTCAGAAAAGCCTCGCAGAGTTCGCGGCCCGCAGGCCGCGAATAAGGTTTGATCCATTTTTCGCGGCGGCGCCCCCCAAGGGGACTTCCGTTGGGCGTGTACGTCGCGAAAAATACTTTGCGCTGGCCTCGGCCCAGCGGAACTGGCCTCGGCAGACCCGACGGCTGATGTCGGGCCAGAGTGTGTTCGTGGGCGCTTGCGCACACGGACGCGCGGGTCGGAGCGAAATCCCTTTTGTCAAAAAAGGGCGCCGCCCTTTTTTGACAAGCTCAGCATCCGTATCCCGGGGGATACGGATGCTTTTTGTCTCTTTTACCACTTGTTCTCAACCTTTTCGGCAAAGCCCAGCATATCCCGGACCTGGATGACCCGGCCGTCGTCCAGGGTGGCCGCGCCGGTGAAGCGCCCGAACACCTGGTGCTGGTCGGACTTGATGAGCTTCACGTCCGTGCAGGCGGCCCGGTCCAGAATGGGGTCAAATTTCATCTCAAACCGGCCGTCGTCGGAGGTGAAGCGCCAGGGAGACAGGAAATCGTCCTTCCCGTCCCTCTGGGGGATGTGGAAGCACACCTGGCTGAGCTTGTGGGCCTTGCCGCCGTAGAACAGCATATTCTCGCTGGCGGCAGAGGTATCGCCAAAGCCGTAGCCGATGTTCCAGCCGAAGGGCACGCCGTCCGCCAGACCGGAGGCGCTGCCCCAATACCAGGTGTTGTGATACGTCCACACGCCCCGACCCCAGTCCAGCACGCCGAAGGAATCCGCCGGGTCGAAGCAATAGGTCTTGTCTCCCAGCTGCACCTGGCCCCGGGCCCTCATGCAGTTGATCTTCTGGTTGTAATAGAAGCAGCCGGGCTTCGGAAACGGCGTGCAGATGACCATGGACTCCTCCGGCTCCTCCGTCAGGGTGACGGAGCCGTCAATGGTCTGGCCGTTCAGAAAATTCTCCATATGAAATGTCAGCTCCCGGCCCTGGGGCACATGGCGGAACACCAGGGCATAGCCCCTGCCGGAGGTGGCTGTGGTGCCGGAGGCAGAGCTCTCCGGCAGACCGGTCCGGCCCATGGGAAAGGCCCGCATGGGGCTTTTGGTCCGCTCCCAGCGCTGGTCAAAATGCAGGAACGAGATGGAGTCCAGGCCCATATACCCGTTGTCGTCAATGGTCAGAGCCACGGCAAAGTGGTCATTGGCGATGAGATAATAGTCCCACTCCTTGATGCGGGACGCCGGGGCCTTGATATCCGCCCGGCGATAGATGGGCAGAAGCCGCTTGGCATAGCCCGGCTCCCGGAGATTGCCGCTGCCGTCCAGCAGGGGCCCTGCGGTGGTGATCTCATGCTGCATGGTGGTACCCTCCCGTTTTATTTTCTTTATTGTACCATACGCCGCCGCATTTTTCCACCAGGACTTCCCTTTTGGGAAAATTTCCTGTATACTGAAAAAACAAGGAGGCACTGCATATGGAAAACGAAGCCATTCAGCCCGGCCGGTGGCGGCATTTTAAGGGAAAGGAATACCAGGTGCTGGGTATGGCCCGGCACTCAGAGACTCTGGAGCAGCTGGTCGTATACCGGGCTCTGTACGGTGAGGGCGGCCTGTGGGTGCGGCCCGCGGACATGTGGCTGGAGACCGTGGACAGGGACGGATACTGCGGGCCCCGGTTCGTGCGGATCGGAGACTGAACCATGAACTATACCATTGTACGGTCCCATCGCCGGACCATGGCCATTCAGATCAAGCGGGACGGCCGGGTGGTGGTCCGGGCCCCATACGCCGCCACCGATGAAGAAGTCCGCCAGCTGGTGGAAAAGCACCGGGACTGGATCGAAAAAAGCCTGGCGCGCCAGAGGGAAGCTCCGGCCGCATCGCCTCCGGAGCTGACGGAACAGGAAATGGAGGAGCTGCGCCGGCGCGGGCAGGATATCCTTCCGGGGCGGGTGGTCTATTGGGCGGCACGGATGGATGTTTTACCCACGGGGATACGGATCACCGCCGCACGGACCCGCTGGGGCAGCTGCTCCGGAAAAAACAGCCTGTGCTTTTCCCTGTTCCTGATGCGCTATCCCATGGAAGCCATTGATGCGGTGGTGGTCCATGAGCTGGCTCACATCCGCCACAAAAACCACGGGCCGGACTTTTATCGCCTGGTAGAGGGCACCCTGCCGGACTACCGACAGCGCATCGGGCTTCTGAAGCTGCCGCCTTCCAAAAGTTAAGGCATTTTAATTGAAGCCGCATTTTCCTATTGTGTCCACCGGGAAAACGTGATATGATGGACGATAGAAAACCACAAAATAGGAGGAAGAATCTATGAACGATACCTGGGATCTGAGTATTCTGTACAAGGATTTTGACGACCCCGCCTTTACCGGGGACATGGCAGCCCTGGACCAGGCCATCGCGGCAGTAAACGCCCTGGCCGGTGAGGCGGCGGGCATGGACCACAGCCAGCTGGTGCATCGCTTCCTGCAGGTGCAGGAGCGGGTGGAGGAGCTGACCAACAAGCTCTTCATCTTCTGCAGCCTTCGGTGCAGCGCCAACACCGCCGATACCAAGGCCAACAGTCTGGACGACCAGCTCAGCGCCAAGCTCAGCGGCTGCGCCGCCGCCAATGCCTCCCTGCGCCGGGCGGTGGCAGGGCTGGAGGACCTGGACGCCATCATGGACGCCGACCCGGCCCTGGAGCCCTATCGCTTCCTGCTGGAGTCCATCCGCCGGGACAGCAAGTACCTGCTCACCGACCGGGAGGAGGAGCTGTTCGCCCGGATGAACATTTCCGGTGCGTCCGCCTGGGAGAGTCTGCGGGACAACCTGACCAGCAGCGTGAAGGTGGAGTACGACGGCGGCATCACCAACCTGTCCGCCATCCGCAATCTGGCCTACGATCCCGATCCCGCCGTGCGCAAGAGCGCCTATGAGGCGGAGCTGGCGTGCTATGACAAGATCAAGGATTCCGTAGCCTTCGCCCTGAACAGCATCAAGATGCAGGTCATCAACGAGTGCCAGGTCCGGGGCTATGCCTCCCCCCTGGACAAGGCCCTGTACCAGAGCCGCATGAAGCGGGAAACCCTGGACGCCCTGCTGGGGGCCATGGACGAATATATGCCTAAGTTCTGGCAGTATCTGCGGACCAAGGGCAAGGCCCTGGGTTATGAAAACGGTCTGCCCTGGTATGAGCTGTTCGCCCCCATGGGCAAGAGCGACAAAAAGTATACCACCCAGGACGCCAAGGATTATCTGCTGAATATCTTCGGCGGCTTCGACAGCCAGCTGCACGACATGGTGGAGCGGGCCTTTGACGAGGCATGGATCGACTTCTATCCCCGCAACGGCAAGGTGGGCGGCGCCTTTGACTGCGGCGTGCCCAGCGCTAAGCAAAGCCGGGTGCTCACCAACTTTGACGGCGCCTTCGGCGACATCGTGACCCTGGCCCATGAGTTGGGCCATGCCTTCCACGATCAGCAGGTGTTCTCCCACCCGCTGGTATGCCAGGAGTACACCATGCCCGTGGCGGAGACGGCCTCCACCTTCAACGAGGTGCTCACCGTCAGCGCCGCCATTGACGCCGCCGAGAGCAAGGATGAGAAGCTGGCCCTGATCGAAAGCCAGCTGTCCGACGCCTGCCAGATCATCTGCGACATCTATTCCCGGTTCCTGTTCGAGTCCTCCGTGTTCGAGGCCCGGCCCCAGGAGTTCCTGGACGCCGACCGCCTGTGCCAGCTGATGCTGGAGGCCCAGAAGAAGGCCTATGGCGACGGGCTGGACCAGAGCTGCCTGCACCCCTACATGTGGCTGTGCAAGGGCCACTATTACAGCGGCAGCCTGAGCTTCTACAACTTCCCGTATGCCTTCGGCGGCCTGTTCGCCCGGGGCCTGTACGCCAAGTATCAGCAGGAGGGCAAGGACTTTGTGCCCCTGTATAAGAAGATGCTCCACGCCACCTCCGTCACCTGCGTGGAGGATACTGCCAGGATTGCCGGCATCGACCTGACCGACAAGGCCTTCTGGCGGCAGGGGCTCCAGTCCCTGGCCGACGAGATCGACCTGTTCTGCCAGCTGGTGAAGTAAATCCGCACTGCAAAAATCGCCGCGACAGCTGTCGCGGCGATTTTGATTACTGTTCGTTTTTTTCGGCGGCAGGCTTTTCGCCGAAGCTCTCCTCCAGCCGGTGGAGGCCCTCCTCCATCTCGTGGAAGCCGGACAGGTCCGGCTGGGCCAGGGTCTGCTGGGCCAGGGCCAGCTTCTGGCAGAACTGGCGGTTCAGCTCGGCGTATTTATCCCGGGACTGGGCGCACCAATCCTCCTGCCGACGGGCCATGGTCCGCAGCTCCTCGATGGCCTTGGCCCGGAACTCCTCCGTCCGCCGGTGGGCGCTGATCTCGATATCGGCGATGTGGTCCTTCAGAGACTGATACTCCGCCGCCTGGGCCCGAAGGTCCTCCGTCTCCTGCCGGAGCTTCTGTGCCTGCTCCTGGAGCTGGCGGAACTGATCTTGCAGCTGCAGGCAGGTATCCGCCGCCGCGCTGTTCTCCAGCACGGACTGGCGCAGGGTGCTCAGCTCCGCCTCCATGGCGCGGTTCCGCTCCTGCAGGCTGCGATTTTCCTCCTCCAGAGCGGAAATGCGCTGCTGACTCTCCCGCGAGGTCTGCTGGATATAGCTGATCACGTCCTCCCGGTCAAAGCCGCCGAACAACGCCGTTTTGAAATTGGTATTCATCCCGTATTCCCCCGCTATTCTGTAAATTTGTACACAGTATAGCACAAGGGCCGGATAAAATCAACCGTTTTTCCCGATCATGGCGTAAAGGGCTTCCAGTGCGTCGGACAGGGTCCCCAGCCGGTCGATCAGCCCCAGCTGCACCGCCTGGCTGCCGTACAGAATGGTGCCCACGTCGTTGGACATATCCCCGTCGGCCAGCATCAGCTGGCGGAAGGCATCCTCGGTAATGCGGCTGTGCCGTGCCACAAAGGACACGATGCTCTCCTGCACCCGCTCGAAATACCGGTACGACTGGGGCGCAGCGATCATCAGGCCCGTCATGCGCACAGGGTGCACCGTCATAGACGCCGACGGCACGATGAACGTCTCCCGCCCGGACACCGCCAGGGGAATGCCGATGGAGTGCCCGCCTCCCAGCACCAGGGTCACAGTGGGCTTCGTCATCCCCGCCACCATCTCCGCGATGGCCAGTCCCGCCTCGATGTCGCCGCCCACGGTGTTCAGCAGCAGCAGCACGCCGTCCACTTCCTCCGACTGCTCCAAATGAGCCAGCAGCGGCAGGACATGCTCATATTTCGTGGTTTTCGTGTTGTTGGGAGCCACGCTGTGGCCCTCCACCTGGCCGATGATGGTCAGGCAGTACACGCTGCCCCGCTGACTTTCCACCAGGGCAGCGCCCAGGTCATAAAGACGCTGGGCGCTCTGGTCGCCGGACTGCTCCGGCAGATGATTGGGTTCCTCCGTCATGGAACGCACCTCCTTATCGGAGATAGCATGTGCATTCCGGCGGAAATCATTCAATTCTGAGGCTGATCCGGCAGTGTGGGACAGAATATGCAGACCGATGCCCCGCTCCAGCTCCGGAATGCGTCGCTTATGGGCCGCAGGCGTATCATATGGTATTCCTCTCAAGCGGCATGGGCAGGCCGTATATCGTCAAACCTGCCGGATATCTCCGGCAAAAAAGTAAGGAGGGAAGACCAAAATCTTCCCTCCTAACAAGGACACACGGTATTTTTACTTGCCTGCTGCCACAGACTCAACGTGCTTGACCTCGCGGCCGTTATAGGTACCGCACTCCGGGCACATTCTGTGAGGCAGATGCAGCGCGCCGCACTTGGGGCATGCCACGAGACCGGGAGCCGCCAGCTTCCAAACGGAGCTGCGTCTCTTATTGCGTCTTTGCTTGGATACTTTTCCCTTAGGTACTGCCATGTTGACACCTCCTTGGTCTTAACTGCCTGAGCAGTAGTGTATTTGTAATATGCTCACTCGTCGTCCTGCGCGAGCAGCTGGGCCAGCTTTGCAAGCCGCGGATCGACCTGCTTTTTGCAGCGGCACGCCTCGCGGTTGAGGTTGACGCCGCAGCCCGGGCAAAGGCCCTTGCAGTCCTCGGAGCAGAGGGTTTTCGTGTCCATATCGAGGATGAACGCGGTGCCGGCCAGGTCCGCCAGGTCCACCTCATCGTGGTCCAGCAGGACAATGTCGTCGTTCTCCATGTCCTGCTTCTCCTGGGCCAGAACGCACGAGAAGGACGCGGACTTGGGAGCGTCAAACTCCTCCATGCACCGGTCGCATACGCAGCGAAGCGTCGTACTTGCCTGAAGCTCACACAGCAGCACGCCTGCCTGGTTATACACCCTGCCGTCCACAACAACCGGGCGAACCACGGGCTTCTCTCCGCCGAATTCCAGGTCGGACAGGTCCATCTCAAAATGGAAATCCTGGCTGGCGCCGGGAGTATGCAAAAGCCGGTTCACATTCAGAATCATAGTACACCTCGCAATGACACGAGTAGTATTATACTGAATTTTCCTCCCCTTGTCAAACATTTTCTCATAAATATTTTGACTTTTTTGAAAAAGACGGTAGAATAAGAGCAGACTGGAAATTCTACGGTAAGGGAGGCCCCTTCATGCGGGAGATCACCATCGGAAAAAACGACGCCGGTCAGCGGCTGGACCGCTTTGTGTCCAAAAGTCTGCCCCTGCTGCCCCCGGCGCTGCTTCAAAAATACATTCGCCTCAAGCGCATCAAGTGCAACGGCGCCCGGGCCCAGCGGGATCAGCGCCTGCAGGAGGGCGACGTGCTGCAATTATACATCAATGACGAGTTCTTTGACAAGCCCCGGGAGGATAATCTTTTCCTGACCCTGTTCAAGCCGTCACTGGATATCGTATATGAGGATGAGAACCTAATGCTGCTGAACAAACGGCCGGGGCTGGTGGTCCACGCCGACGAGACGGAGAAGGTCAACACCCTCATCAATCACATCCAGGCGTACCTTTACCAGAAGCGGGAATGGAACCCCCGGTGGGAGAACGCCTTTACCCCGGCCCTGTGCAACCGCATCGACCGCAACACCGGAGGCATCGTCATCGCCGCCAAAAATGCCGAGACCCTGCGCATCATCAATGAGAAGATCCGGGACCGGGAGATCGACAAGCGCTACCTGTGCATCACCCTGGGCCGTCCCCGTCCCCCAGAGGGGGAGGTGTCCTGCTTCCTGCTGAAGGATGAGCAGAAAAAGCAGGTGTCCGTGTACCACCGCCCCGTCCCCGGCGGTAAGACCGCCGTCACCCGCTACCGGACCCTGGAGACCCGGGGAGAGCTGTCCCTGCTGGAGGTGGAGCTGCTGACGGGCCGCACCCATCAGATCCGCGCCACCATGGCCGACCTGGGCTGTCCCCTGCTGGGTGACGGAAAATACGGCGACGGCAGGGCCAACCGCCGCTACGGCGAGACCCGCCAGGCGCTGTACTCTTATCGCCTGACCTTCGACTTCCCCACCGACGCCGGGATCCTCGGCTATCTCCGGGGCCGCAGCTTCCAGGTAGACCAGGTCCCCTTCCGGGATAAATATTTTGGCTGACCGCCTGCATCAGCGCCTATTATGCCAGCAAGAATGACAGCTTGTAACAGGAGAACGGAAATTATGCGGTTATGTAAACCGCTTCCCCAGCTTTCGCGGAGTGAAAAACTTCGTTTTCCGTCCTGGAAAAATCCTGGTAAAATCCCGGAAAACGGTTGCGGCACATAGCATTTAGCCGTTGTGGAAAACCCTGTGGAAACTGTGGATAACTCTTTGTAGAGCTTTCCCGGTACAGGCTTTATGTTGCTTTTTGTCCATTCCCTCGTTTTACACAAAAGTAATGGAAAGCGCGGATTTCGACAAAACTCCTGTACTTCCCGGCGGTGGGTCAAGTCCCTCAAACTCCCTGCCGCCGGAAATTTCCGTATCGTTCCGCGAAACTTTCTGCATCCCCGCCGTCATGAATACGCCCCGTATTTCCCGCCGGAGCGGGAAATTTATGGTTGACGGGCGGCAGAAAACATGGTACAATACAGCTTGTGACTTCCCCGGGAGGCCATATGCTTGTGTGGCTCAGTTGGTAGAGCAGCTCACTCGTAATGAGCAGGTCGCCGGTTCGAGTCCGGCCACAAGCTCCAAAAGAACCCCTTTGTCCTTGCGGACAAAGGGGTTCTTTATTATAGCACCTTATAGCACCCTTCAAACTTCCACCGCTGGGAACAGGTCCCAGGGATAGACCCGGGGCGGTGGGCAAAACACGTCCACCCGTTCTCCTGTGACAGGATGGCGGAAGGCCAGGCGGCAGGACCACAGGGCCGCGGTACAGCGGGGGTCCTTGCTGCCATAGCGGATGTCCCCCAGCAGCGGCAGCCCCCGGGAGGAGAACTGCACCCGGATCTGGTGGGTGCGGCCCGTATGCAGCTGCACCCGCACCAGAGACAGCTCCTCCGTCCGGGACAGCTCCCGGTAGAACAGACTGGCCTCCCGGACGCCCTTCCGGGGACGCTTCACCACATAGCTCTTGTTGTGTCCCGCGTCCCGGAACAGCAGATCCGTCAGCGTGGCGGCTGGCTCCGCCGGATGACCCCGCAGCACGGCCAGGTACTCCTTGACGATCTCATGGGCCTGCACGGCGGCGGTGAGCTTTCCGGTGACCTCCCTCCGGCGGGAGAACACCATAACGCCGCCTGTGATTTTATCCAGCCGATGCACCGTGGCAATATAGGGGTTTTTCTGCCCCAGGGACCGGTAATGCTCCCGCAGCAGCTCCGGCATGCACCGTCCCGCTTGACCGTCCTCCGACAGCACGCCCACCGGCTTGCAGCAAATCACCAGGTGCGGGTCCTCATATAGAATATGCAGCGGCTCCATCACTCACCAGCGGCGGCGGCCCCGATAGGCCCGTTGCTGGCGGCGCTTGCCGCCCCGGCTGCCATACCGGCGGCTGCGGCGGCCCAGCTTCAGCCACAGGACAAACACGATCACCAGCACCACGATGGCCACCAGCGCCAGCTTCACCCACGTCTTGGCAAAAAATGCCTCCACGGCAGCCTTGGCCACCAGGAACCGTGACGCAGACACGTCCGCCTGAGCCAGCAGCGGCACCTGGGCGCATACCTGATCGTTGTAGGTGATGGTCAGGGTGCCCAGCTCCTGTCCGGCAGTGATGGGCGCGTTGACCACATCCTCCTTCAGGTCCACGGTCTTGCGGATATCCTCATCCTTGGCATCCTTGGGCAGGAATGCCTCGGCACTCTGGGCGGGGTACAGCATCACGGTGTCCGTCTGCTTGGACAGGGCCACCGGCTGGCGGTACAGCTCGTCCGTAGCCGCCACCTGGCGCATGGAGAAGTTGTTATAAGCCCAGTTGTACAGCTTTGCGGTTTCGGAGAAGCTTTCCACCGTGGCGCCGCTGCCCTTGCAGCCCAGCACCACCGCCACCAGGCGGCGGCCGCTGCGCTTGGCGGTGGACAGCAGGCAATAGCCGGACTCCTCGGTAGAGCCGGTCTTGATGCCGTCAGCCCCGTCATACTGATAGCCCATGATACGCCAGTTGGAGATCAGCGAGTTGGTGGTATACAGCTCCCGCTCCTCGGACTTGTTGGTGGCGGGGACCACATAGGCGGCCGTACCGCAGATCTTCATGAACGTCTCGTTCTTCATGGCCTCCCGGGTGATCAGATAGATATCCCAGGCGGTGGAATAGTGGTTGGGATCGTGGAGCCCGTTGGGGTTGACGAAGTGGGTGCCGGTGCAGCCCAGCTCCTGGGCCCGCTGATTCATCAGGGCCACAAAGGCATCCTGAGACCCGGACACCGTCTCCGCCAGGATGCAGGCCGCCTCGTTGGCGGACACCAGCATCATGCAGTACAGCAGCTGCTCCACCGTCAGCACCTCGCCCTCCTTGATGTCGGCAGAGCTGCCGGTGGGGTCCATATCGTTGACCAGGGATGGCGCAGTGACCGGCTGATCCAGGGTCAGGACCCCCTGGTCCACGGCCTCCAGAGTCAGCAGAGCCGTCATGACCTTGGTAATGCTGGCGGGATACTCGGTGTCCTTCTCGTTAAGGCCGTACAGCATCCGCCCGGACTCATAGTCCATCAGCAGCGCCGCCTTGGCGTTTACCTGAGGCATCTCCACGGCAGAAGCCTGGGGCACGCAGAACAGGCCCGTCAGCAGAAGCGTCAGCAAAAAAACAGATAAAAACCGGCGAATTTTCATTTTCTTTTTCTCCATCTATGCTATAATGGTGGTGGGAATCAGGTCAGCGTGCCCGTTCCCTGCTTATTACCTTTCATTATAAGCAAAATCCAACAGGGAGTCAACAACAGAGCCTATGGGAAAAGTTACAAAAACGGAAATATTTTTGCTGGTCCTGACGCTGCTGTTCGCGGCCCTGTCGGCGGCCCTGTTTTTCACCGGCCGCCCCCAGTCGGAGGGCTACACCGTCACCGCTCAGCGCGGCGACGACAGCCCCCGCCAGCCGGAGTCCTGCCCCCTGAACATCAACACCGCCACTGCCGGCCAGCTGGAGACTCTGGACGGCATCGGCCAGGTGCTGGCTCAGCGCATCGTGGACTACCGCAATGCCAACGGTCCCTTTGCCTCCGTGGATGATCTGCTGGAGGTCAATGGCATAGGCCCCGGCATTTTAGAGACCATCCGCCCCCAGATCACCACAGAGGAGGAACCATGAAAATTTTAGTAGTAGACGACGAGCATCTGCTGGTCAAGGGCATCAAATTCAACCTGGAAAACGAGGGTTACCAGGTGCTCACCGCCTATGACGGCGCGGCAGCGGTGGAGCTGGCCCGGCGAGAGCCGCTGGATCTGATTATCCTGGATCTGATGATGCCCCAGCTCTCCGGCAGTGAGGCGTGTATGAAGATCCGGGAGTTTTCCGATGTGCCCATCATCATGCTCACCGCCCGCAGCGAGGATGCGGACAAGCTCATGGGCTTCGCCTGCGGCGCCGATGACTATGTCACCAAGCCCTTCAACATCCTGGAGCTGAAGGCCCGGATCAAGGCCCTGCTGCGCCGGGCCGGCGGTCCCTCCCGCGCGGGCCGCAGCCCTGCCCTGCTGACGGTGGGAGACCTGAGCCTGGACACGGAGCAGCGGGTGGCCCTCCGGGACGGCCGCACCATCGACCTGACGGCCAAGGAATACGATCTCATCGAGCTGCTGATGAAAAATCCCCGGCGGGTATACAGCCGGGAAAGCCTGATGAACCTGGTGTGGGGTTATTCCTACGCCGGGGACTACCGCACGGTGGACGTACACATCCGCCGTCTGCGGGAAAAGCTGGAGAAAACACCGGCGGAGCCGGAGTACATCATGACAAAGTGGGGAGTTGGTTATTATTTTGCGGGGGAAAACCAGCCTACAGTTTAAGTTCGGCATGAGCTATATCCTCATCATCCTGGCGGTGCTGGCCCTTCTGAACACCTATCCGCTGCTGATCTCCCAGAGTCTGGTGTTCCAGACCAAGGAGACCGCCATGAAGAGCAGCGTCAAGATGGTGGAGTCGGCCCTGTCCGGTCTGCCGGAGCTGACGGAGGAAAATGTGGGGCAGGCTCTGGCCTCGGTGGAGGAGACCGGCGTGTCCCGCCTGCTGGTAGCGGACACTGCCGGGCGCGTCCTGTTTGACAGCCGGGAGGGCGGCAATGCCCGGGGCATGTATGCCGCGTATACGGAGATCGTCCAGGCCCTGGACGGCAACGATGCCTTTTACTGCCGGTACGACAGCCATGCCTTTCTGAGCCGGGGCGCATCCCCGGTGGTATACCGCAACCGCATCATCGGCGCGGTATACGCCTATGAATACGACACCCAGCAGGCGGAGCTGCTCCAGAGCTTTCAAACGAACCTGACGCGTATCTCCCTGTTCATCGGCATCCTGGTGGTAGCCCTCAGCACCCTGCTGTCCCGTGCCTTCACCCGGAAGATCCGGGACCTGCTCCAGGCCATCCGCCAAGTCCGGGAGGGAGCTTACAGCCACCGGGCCGTGGTTCGGGGAAACGACGAGATCGCCCAGCTGGCCACGGAGTTCAACAGCCTCACGGGCCGCCTGCAAACCACGGAAGCGGCCCGGCGCCGCTTTGTATCCGACGCCAGCCACGAGCTGAAAACGCCTCTGGCCGGTATCCGGCTGCTGACGGACTCCATTCTCCAGACGGAGGATATGAATGCCGATACCATCCGGGAATTCGTGGAGGACATCGGCCGGGAGGCCCAGCGGCTCAGCCGCATCACCGAGGATCTGCTGCGCCTGACCAGGCTGGACAGCGGCGTTCAGGACGCCGCCTATCCCGTGTCTGTGTCCCGGGTGCTGGAGCGGGTGGTCCGTATGCTGGGGATAGTGGCCCGGGAAAAGGAGGTCACGCTGACCTACGAGGCCAACGAGGACGCCGTGGTCCGGGCCACGGAGGACGACATCCACCAGATCCTCTATAACCTCATAGAAAACGGCATCAAATATTCCGGCTCCATGGGCTTTGTTCACACCGCCCTGCATGTCACGGACTCCACCGTGGAGATCCGCGTGGAGGACAACGGCATCGGCATCCCCGACGAGGACATGGAGCATGTATTCGAGCGGTTCTACCGGGTGGATAAAAACCGGTCCCGGGCCGTAGGCGGTACGGGTCTGGGCCTGAGCATCGTCAGCGACACGGTCCGCCGCCGGGGCGGTGCCATCCGGGCAGAGCACCGGCAGTCCGGCAGCGGCACGGTGTTCATCGTGGAGCTGCCCCTGGCCCGGCGAGAGGAGGACGACACATGAAAAAGCGCCTGCTTCTCCTGCTCCTGTGCCTGACGCTGCTGCTTACCGGCTGCGCCGCAGGCAAGGAGCAAATGCCCGTCTTTCGGATCTACGGTCTGTCCGACACCCCAGGCAGTGATGCCATCTCTGCCGTCACCGTGGACTGGTCCGGGCAAAAGTCCCTCACCGTGGACCGGCAGGCCCAGGCCGCCCTGGAGCAGCTGCTGGGCGGCTGCACGGAGCCCGGCTATCGCAGTCCCATTCCCCAGGGAGTCCAACTGCGCAGCTGCCAGCTTACCGGCGGCATGGCCCTGGTGGATTTTTCCCAGGGCTATGAGCAGCTGTCCGGCATCGACCTGACCATGGCGGACTACTGTGTCACCCTGACGCTTTCCCAGCTGCCCGGCGTGTCCGTGGTGCGCATCACCGTGGAGGGGCAGGAGCTGGCCTATCGCAGTCACAGTCTGCTGCGCTCTCAGGACCTGCTGATGACCAGCGAGGACGACGTGTCCCGCACCCTGGCCATCCGCCTGTATTTCCCCGCCCAGAGCACCGGACAGCTGACGCCGGAATCCCGCACCCTGACACTCCATGAGGGCGACAGCTCCGCCGAGGCCATTGTATCCGCCCTGCTGGCCGGTCCCCAGGCCGACGGCCTGTCTCCCCTGCTGCCGGACGGCTTCCAGGTGCTGACCGTCCGCGTAGAGAGCGGCACCTGCTATCTGAACCTGCCCCGGTCGGACGTTTCCCTACTGCCGGAGGGCCAGGATGCTCAGGAGCTGCTGGTCCAGGGTATGGTGAACTCCCTGTGCTCCATCGCCAGCGTGGACCGGGTCCAGCTGCTGCTGGACGGCGAGGTAGCCGCCTCCTTGGGTCAGATAGACATCAGCGGCCCTCTATGTAAGGAGTAGTCCCGTAATCAGTAAAAAAATGTGCCGCCCGCAGGCGGCACATTTTTTTCGGCTATTTTACTCGTCGTCCTCGCTGTCCTTGGCGTTGGCCAGGTCGCTGAGGTCAAACTCCAGCTTTTCGCCGCATTTGGGGCAGCGGATCTCGCCGCTGTCCAGGGTATCCTCGTCGAAAACGATTTCTTCCTGGCAGACGGGGCAGGTGGTCTCGAAATAGGACTCATCGTCATCGTAGTCCTCCTCGTCCTCGTCATCCATCTCGTAGAGGGCCTCCTCCACGTCGGACAGATCGTCGCTGACGGCATCCAGACCGTCCTCCACGTCGCACAGCTCGTCCTCCAGGTCCACGAACTTCTCAGCCATGTCGTCCAGCACGTCGATGATGGCAGCGATGAGCTTGCCCTCCTTGGTGTCGGTGTCCAGCGCCAGGCCCTCGGCCAGGCCCTTCAGATAAGCTACCTTCTCAGAAATTTCCATGTTCATGCTCCTTTCCTGATATGGGTGGTGGTGGGAAAACCGCAGTCCTTACTTGGCGCGGCCCAGATACTCGCCGGTGCGGGTGTCGATGGTAATCTTGTCGCCAATGTTGATAAACAGGGGCACCTTCACCTCGGCGCCGGTCTCCACGGTGGCGGGCTTGAGGGTGTTGGTGGCGGTGTTGCCGGCCAGACCGGGCTCCGTCTCGGTGACCTCCAGGTCCATGAAGTTGGGGCACTCCAGGCCGAACACGCTTCCCTTATAGCTCAGCACCTTGCACACGGTGTTCTCGGTGATGAAGCGGAAGGCGTCGCCCAGCAGATCCTTGCCCAGGGGCACCATATCGAAGGTCTCCTGGTCCATGAAGTAATACAGGTCGCCGTCGTTATAGCTATAGGCCATATCCTTGCGCTCCACGAAGGCTTCCTCGAACTTTGCGGTGGGGTTGAAGGAAGTTTCGGTGACGGCGCCGGTGACGATGTTCTTCATCTTGGTGCGGACGAAGGCCGCGCCCTTACCGGGCTTCACATGCTGGAACTCGACCACCTGCATGATCTTGCCGTCCATTTCAAAGGTCTTACCGTTCCGGAAATCGCCCGCGGTAATGGTTGCCATATGTGTATCCTCCCATGTCATGAGAAAATAATCCTCAACGGGAGTATTTCCTCGTATTCAAAAATTTGCCTATACAGCCCTATTATTTTACACGATAACAGGCGCTATTGCAAGAGCTTCCCGGGATTTTTTCCCCGTTTTTCCGAAAAACCGGCCCTTTACAGGATAGTCAGGTCCTTCTTGGCCAGGGTGATATCCATGCAGCCGCCCTCCTGCAGCACCAACACGTCCTCGATGCGGACGCCGAAGCGGCCGGGCAGATAGATGCCGGGCTCGGCAGACACAGCGGCTCCCAGAGGCAGGGGGTTGTTGTTGGCAGGGGTAGCGTTGGGGGCCTCATGGATCTCCACACCCACGCTGTGGCCGAAGCTGTGGCCGAAATAGGGTCCGTAGCCCGCATCCTCGATGACCTTCCGGGCGGCGGCGTCCACATCGTGGCCGGTAGCGCCGGCCTTGGCGGCGGCAATACCCGCCAGCTGGGCCTGAAGCACCGTATGATAGACCTTCTCCATCTCCTCGGTGACATGGCCCACGGCCACGGTGCGGGTCATGTCGGAGCAATAGCCCTGATAGATGCAGCCGAAGTCCATGGTAACAAAGTCGCCCTCCTGGATCTTGCGGTCCGTGGGCACGGCGTGGGGCATGCTGCCGTTGGGGCCGCTGGCCACAATGGGATCGAAGGACATATTTTCCGCGCCGCCGGCCAGCATCAGATACTGCAAACGCGCCGCGATCTCCTTTTCGGTGACACCGGGCTTGATCTCCTTGAGGATCTGGTCCAGGGCGCCCTCGGCGATACGCTGGGCGGCGATCATGCGCTCCACCTCCTCGGCGTCCTTGCTCTGGCGCAGGGAGATCAGCAGCTCGGTGGCAGGTACCAGCTCGCAATGCAGCTTCTCGGAATAGTGGCGATAGTCGGCCACAGTCATGTACGCATCCTCGAAGCCCAGCTTCTGCACATGGGTCTTTTCCATGGCGGCGTTGATCAGGTCCACATAGGGGTGGGCCGCGTCGGTCTGGGCGATCTCGGCGTTCTGGACCTTATTGTGGGCGGCCTCGATGTAGCGGGAGTCGGTGAAATAGAAATTCCCCTCCCGGGTCACCAGGGCCACGCCGTCGGTGCCGGTGGAGTGGAAGCCGGAGGCGTAAAAGCGGTTGGCCTCGCAGGTCAGCAGCATGCCGTCCAGCCCATAGGTGTTCAGCTTTTCCGCGATTTTGGCAAAATGGTTCATAGTACAAAAACTCCTTTCAGATCCGGTGGATGCCACCGGCTAAGTGCTTCCAGGGGGCCTGGAGGGCATGCAGCACCTTCTGCCACGGGGTCCGGGCCCCGCCGGCGGGCTCCACCATCAGCGCCGTAACGCCGCTGAGGTTGGCGCCCAGCACATCGGTCAGCAGCTTATCCCCCAGCATGGCCGTGTGGTCGGGATCTGTCCCGGCCTGAGCCATGGCCCGGCGGAAGCCCGCTGGCTGCGGCTTTTTGGCGTGGCCCACATAGGTGATGCCCAGGTCGTGGCAAAACGTCTCCACCCGCTGGGGGCGGCGGTTGTTGGACAGGATCATCACCCGGATGCCCGCAGACCGAAGCCCGTCGATCCATTGCCGCACCGCCGCATCCGGCCGGGGCGTGCTTTTGGGAGCCAGGGTAAAGTCCAGATCGCTGAGCAGCAGGCAAATGCCCTTGCTTTGCAGCAGCTCCGGCGTGATCTGCCGGTAGCTCTCGTATACCCCGTCCGGTACCAGAGAAATGCGCATACACCAGTTCCCTTTCTCATAGGTTTGGCTATAGTGTAGCATTTTTTTCGTCGGAACGCAAGGGGGGATATCCATGCCGCTGTATCTTGCCGCCACGCCGGACCGGCTGGCTCAGGCCCGGGCCGTGACACCGCGTCTGGCCCATGTGGCCTACCGTCTGGGCTCCGGGTCGGAGCTTTTGGCCGCCCCGCTTCCGTCGACCCTGCGGGGCGGACTCATGGTGGTGTCGG
>OLNX01001374.1_pt1 | contig 20999 bp, 20 predicted proteins | sample 1672611 | NCBI WGS metagenome assembly OLNX01 (sample SAMEA3136705, study PRJEB25190) | human gut metagenome | reverse complement strand
TATTATATTACTGATTTTTTTCTTTTTTCTTTTTATATATGATAACTCCGCCGGCAGCTCCAAGACAAACTACAATAACTGCAATAATTGCAATGATATTGTTCTCGTCACCTGTTTCTACTACATTATTCTGTACTTCAACATTTCCTACAGCTTCTCCGTCCTGCGTGTTCTGATTCTGCTCGCTGTCAGCTTCTGTATCTGCTGCTGGTGTCGCTTCTTCAGGTTCTTCTGATTTTGGTTCAGGTGTTGGAGATGGTGTCGGAGATGGAGACGGTGTTGGTGTTGGCGGTGCCACTTCATTTACTGTACATGTATATCCGTCAACCGTTTTCATTTCGCCATCAGCACCAAGGATTGTATAAGAAATATCATATGTTCCTGCTTCTTCCGTATCAACATCTTCTGTGTTGAGTGTCACGGAATCTACATAATCATCAAAAGTACATTCTGAATCTGTGGGGAGTTCATCTCCTTTATCAATAGTGATATTTTTCATACCAGTTACATGTGATGCAAGCTCCGGTTTTACTTCGCATTTTACAGTGGCGGTACGCTGTTCACCTTTGGTGTCGTCGAAAGTATATTTAACTTCATATTCACCTGGCTCCGTAGCATACACATTACTGATATCAGGCTGGACAGAATCAATATTAATCATTTTATCTGTTCCCTGGAATTCTTCTTCAACTGTTGGAAGGTCTTCTTTTTCATACATTGTGATTGTAGGAAGGCTAGATATTGTTGCAGCCATTTGGGATTCATACTCTTTCTGTTCTGCTTTTCTCTGATATGTAAGATACCCGCCTGCACCACCACCAACAAGTACAATTGCTGCAAGTGCAATGATTAATCCTTTTTTCATCTATTTTTTCCTCTTTTCTAAATTATTTGTATTAACAACGACAGGTTTTAACCTGCCGTTGTGTAAAAATCATTGTAGATTATTTCTTGATGAATTTGCGAAGGGATACATATGCTGCGCCAAGAGCAGTCATAATTGCAGCTCCTGCGATTGCGATTATTCCCATGTTATTATCACCAGTTTTTACTCCGCTTGTGGCAGTAGAATCACCTTTCTGGGATGCATCTCCTGAACCAGAGCCAGAACCGAGTGTTGTCTTGGTTTCACTGTTTGGAACAGCTTTATTGGCATCTGCACCATATTTGCTCAGTTCTGCTTTTCCAGCCTCAAGCAGTTTGCTTACTTCATCCGTTGTTGTTGCAGCATTAATTTTATCAATATATGTCTGCAGTACCTGCTGAGCAGCTGCTTTCTGCGTGTCAGAAAGTTCACTATTATTAACCATATTGGTCAGACTTTCAATAGCATTCTTTTTGGCATCTGCAAGTGCAGTATCAGTAGTTCCATTTGTACTTCCATTGGATGTTGCACCGGCATCTTTCATTGCCGCGTCAGCCTGTGTTACAAATTTATTTACATCATCCGCAGAAGTTGCATTGTTAATAGCATCAATATACTTATTCAAAACTTTTGTCTGCTGGTCTGTAAGATTTGTGTATTTGTTCTTAAGCTGATTGATTGCATCTGTTTTAATCTGAGTTAATGATGCTGCAGAAGACTGCGCTGTCAGGAGTTTGTCAATACTATCCTTTGCAAGGTTGTAGCATTTCTCCATTGTGTCTTCATTTGTTGCCTGTTCAAGGTTAGATTTCTGTTTTTCAATAACCTCTTTTGCTTTTGCCAGATAATTAGCATCGGTAAACTTATCTGTGGAAACCAGCCCATCCAGTTTTGCTGAATATACAGCACGCATGGATTTCAGATAAGCACCTTTGTATTCTTTCTTTGCATTTGTATAAATGTTAGCGCAATCGTCGGCGCTTGTTGCTGCTGCAATGTCAGTTCTTGCTTTTGAAGCAATCTCATCCATTTCAGTACTCTTATATTCGCTCTTTGCACTGTTCTCGAGTTCACTCAATTTCCTGAGAGCTTCAGCTTTGGCTGTTGCCAGCGCTGCATCCTGCTCATATGCTGCGATAGTTGTCTTAACATCTTTTGTAAAAGTATTGTGGATTTCTGTAATTTCATCAGCTGTTTCAGCTGTCTCAATTCTTTTAATTGCAGATTCTGCAAGTTTGGAAATTTCTGCTTTTAGTGTTTCATCTGTCTGACTGTCAACTGTTTCCTGAATTGCTGCTTTTGCAGTTTCTTTTGCTTTTGCCAGCTCTTCGGATTTAGAAATCTCATTTGACAGTTCACTTACCATATTTTTTGCTTTTTCAAGAGCACTGTCTACTTCATCTACAGATGCTGCATTATCAATTAGTTCATATGCTTTTGCTTTTACTTCCTCTTTTTTTGCAGAAATGGATTCATCGGAAGATTTGATTTCTGCCAGCAGTTTATCAATATCTGATTTTGCTGATTCTTTTGCTGCTGCAAGCTTTTCGTCTGGCTGTGCTGTTCCGCCTGTCAATTCAATGTAATTTGCATAAGCCTCAGCTTTTGTTTTTCCGGTTACATTTTTTCCAGCGCGTCCAGTCAGATATTTAACATACTGCTTTACGTCGCAAGTAAGTGCTTTCCATGTGTCAGATACGCGGCTTTCAGCTTCGTCAACCGTTTTAGGTGTTCCCAAAGCTACAATTTTTTCAATGGTTGCCGTTGTATCGCCATCACCAGAAATTCCTTTCAGGTCTTTCAGTACACTTGAAACTGCTGCAAGGTCTCCACCAACAACCTTCTGCGCATCGCTAAATGCGAAACCTGCAGAATTCATCAATGATTCAATCTCTTTTGCGGATTTACATGCGTCAAGTCTTGCAACAAGTGAATTGTATACGTTGCATACGATTGTTGTAGGGTCTTTGATAGAGTCCTTTGTTTTATTCAGCTCTTTTCTAGCTTTTTCTCTCAGCTCATCAACAAAATCGGAATCCTGTTCTCCAATTCTTCTGATACTTTCTTTTCCTGCATCCAGGGCATTTGAAGCTTCATCAACTGTTGTTGCCTTGTTAATTTTCTCTATAGCTGCAGCCATAGTATCGTCTGCCATCTGTTTCTGTGCATTTGTCTCATAAGAGAATGATGCGTGATATTTCTTCAGAATATTTACATATCCCTGCTTTGCAACAAACAGCTGCTGTTCTCCAATGATACTGTTAGTTGTGTCAGTGAATTTATCAACAACTGCCTGCATTTCTTCTTCTGTTGTCAGAGATTTAATTTGTGCTTTTGCAGCTTCAGCTTCTCTGTCCCATTTTTCCTGAAAATCAGATTCCGTAAACTTGTCTACACCAAGTTCATCAATCTTCGCGCACATAGAAGTTCTAAGTTCTTCAAGACTCGCATCTTCAACTACGCGGCATTCTTTTTCAACTCTTTCTTCCGTGCCATCTACACCTGTGATGATATATGTAATTGGGTATGTTCCTGCCTCATCTTTATTTACTTTTGAAGTATCGATAGATACAGATGCTACATGTTCTCCATCAAAAGATACTGTAGGCAGCGGAATGTCTGCTCCAATCTGCATTTCAATATCATCAATATTTTCAACATATTCACTGAGTGACTTTTCTGGTGCTGGTTCTTCTCCATCTTCAATTACGGTACACTGCTTTTCAACTACTGCTGTTCTTCCATCTGTGCCTGTGATAGAAAAGATAATCTTGTAGGTGCCTGCTTTTGTATTGTCTACTGCAGAAGTATCAATATCTACAGATTTGATGTATGTTGTATCATAAGCCAGATTTGGCTGTGGAATGTCTTCGCCAACCTTAATCTGAAGGTCTTCCATGCCCATTACATATTCATACAGCTCTTTTGTTGTGTCGTTTGGCTTCTCTACTGCTTTTACAGTGCACTGCTTTTCAACATTCATTGTGTTTCCATTCACACCTGTGATAATATACACAATTTTGTATACGCCAGCTGTATCTTTATCAACTGCAGATGTGTCAATGTCAACAGATTTGATATATGTTTCATCGAAGGAAACCTCCGGGGCCTGAATTTCATCGCCCTGATTCATTTCAAAATCCTGAATTCCCATTACATATTCATACAGCTCTTTTTCCGGCTCTGCAATCAGAAGGTCTTTTGGATTTGTTGTGATTCCGCCGTTTTCTTTGTAGATTACGTCTGCTGCTGCAACAGTTTCGCTTACTGCAAATTCGTAATCTTTATCGCTGCCCATATCTGACAGGATTGCCCTACGAATATCGCGGCCAGGCTGAAAAGCGTCTTCTCCATATGTGTTTTCAAAAACAAGTGCGATGGCATATTTCATTGCTCTTACAGCTTCTGTACTTTCGTCAATTGCAATCTTCTGTACCTTTTCAATGACTGCCATCTCTGTGTTATAGAGAGAACTCTTGTCAATTTCTTCGCCGGTTACGAAAGATGTCAGTTGTTCTCCATATTTACCAAATGTATCTGCTGAGAATGTAATACTTGACAGCTTTGTTGTAAAGTCTGTTGGCGTATCAGCGACTTTTTGGGCTTCATCTGAGGCATAGCCGACCATTTCAGCTTCTGCTTCCTGCGCGGAAACTTCTTCACTTGCATCTTCGTCGACGCTTTCTGTTGGTTCTGCAGTTTCTTCTACTGCTGGGGTCTCAGCTGCGACCTCTTCTACAGCGGACGGTTCTGTTTCGTCTGCTGCAAATACGGCTGTGGCTGGCACGGCCATTGTAGCTGACATGCCTACAAGCATGGCTGAAATAATTTTATTTTTCATTTCTTTTTCTCTCCTATTTTCTCGCTTATTGCGAATTATTTTAGAGTGTTTATCACTCATCTGCTGGTTCTATCATTAATATGACAAATAAAAAAAATTTTGTAACACTTTTTGTTTTTTCTGTGAAATCTTTTCTTAACGGACAATTATTCAGGGTCTACTCTTACTCCTTGCACAACAAATCGCGTAGATGAATCACCAGTACACGTAGAAAGAGTCACCATCTTGTCTGTCTGTTTAAATTCACAATCTCCCATGTCAATATTTGATTTTGCTTTCATTGCATTTCCATAATCAACAGTCTCTGTTCCTGGACCTTTGATTAACGTGTATGTATCTCCGTCAACATTTGCAGTATATATAGAGAATATTTTATATTTATATGCATCGTCCGGAGTGATAATCCAGAAATATGGACTCTTATCTACTGTTTCCTGGAGTTTATACTGTTTCAGTGTTCCAAACATACTTCCGTTTTTCATGTTGTGTCCATACACGATGGTGTTCTGGTCGGAGAAATCTTTTGAATTTTTACAGTCAACAAAAATTGACCCGGCAAAGACTTCCTCTTTTTTATATGTGTGATGCAAGTAATACTCATTATCTTTTCCCTGTACAATCGGATAACTGATATCCGGAAGAGCTTCCATATAAAGCCATCCTGCAACATCTTTGTTGATTGACTTTAGCTCATTAAAATCAATTTCAAGTGGTGAGTTCCAGTGTTTTACTATTTTACCTTTTGCATCTTTGAGCTGCTTTACTTTTTCTGTATCAGCATCTCTTTCCTTGACTACCGTATCTGCAATCTGAGAATATTCATCAACACCTGCTTTATATTCGGCAAAGATGGAATACAACTTATATCCTGCAAATATTGCCACAGCTAATGCGATAATAAAAATCAGCATTAATATAATGTCGCTTGCACTGGTTTTTTTCTTCTTTTTCTTTTTGCGATTTCTTTCCTGCTTACTTTCTTTTTCTCCTATTTTTGTCATTTCATTTAATACAAATAATCCTCCTTTTCTGTTTTGATATACTGAAACAAGAACGACATTTAGGTTCCCTGTTTTGTTTGTATTTGATGACAATTTAACAAAACAACCACAACTTTTCGCTCTCTGATTAATATGCAATATTTTTTGTGTTTTTATCGTTTTATACACAAAAAAAATAGCTAAAGTTTTCGCTTTAGCTATTTGTGCTTTTTGAATTATCTTCCAATAAGACCCATCAAATAATTATATAATGCTGTACTTGTTGCATCGGAATATGTCTGTCCATCAGTCGTGTCATATCCAGCATCAACAAGATAATTATATGCGTCAATAAATGGAATATTCAAATTCTGATACATGTATGTATTGAATGTTATAATATCAGCATTTGCTACCTGACTTGTCTGAGCAACTGGTCCAACTGAAACGAAATACACTTCTGCACCTTTAGCCTGCCATTCAGCGGCCTTTGCATTGATTGATGTCGCATATGACTGATATGCTGTCAGGTCATTAAATCCCATGCTGATAAACACTTTTGTACCTGTTCCAACCCTGGAATCAACATCCGGGTATGCCGTTTCCGTCATCCACGAATAGTCTCCTGTTGATGAACATTCCCAAAGTGCAGTTTCTCCAGTTGCAACATTTGCCATACTTCTGAATCTCAAATCACCAAGAAAAATAATATCAGCTGGTTCTGCGTTAGCCTCGGTTCCGTCATTAGATGCTGAGATTGAATCATCATTCTGTGTGCTGGCATCTGAATTTAAATCACCATACATGTCATCATAATCACTATTTTCCGGAACAGGGGTCACGGTTGGTGTTGCTGTTGGCAGTGGTTTTGGTGTTGATGTAGGAAGCGCTGCTTCTTCTTCATCCTGATTTGTTACTTCATCCTCAGCGGTATCTTCTTCATTTTTAGAAGATGCTTCGTCAGGTTCTTCTGTCGGTGTTGCAGTTAATTCCTTTTTCTGGCTTTCTTCCTGCTGCTGTTCTTCTGTCGTTTGTGGTTCCTGGCTGTCTGAACTTTTTGCAAACTCTTTGTATGTTAAAATACCGGCAGTAGCAACAAGCGCCGCAATAATGATTGAGATTACGATAATTTTTGCTTTTCCTTTTCCGTTCTCCTCATATTCTTCGTCATCATCGTCGTCATCATCATACTCTTCTTCATAATCATCTTCTTCATAATCGTCATTTTTTTGAGTTGATTTTTTTGATTTTTTTTCCGTATTTTCTATAATTTCATCATCCTCATCGTTTCCAATGGATTCAGAATCTGTATCGTTGCCTTCTTCTTCGTCGAGAAAATCTTCATCTCTATTGTTGTCGTCTTTCATTTCTTTTTTCCTCCTGATTTGAAAAATATTCCGGAGGGATTCAGACGGCAAACAACGATTTTCTGATAAGCGCTTTTAATCCGAGTGATTATATACGCTTTATCATTTGACCCATTTGAATCCCTTCCAATATCTAAACGATGCCTTTGCTACAATATCTTCTCTTGGCACATATGGATAATCCCAGTATCTGGAGTCAGCAGAACTGTTTCTGTTGTCTCCAAGCATAAAATATGAATCTTCCGGAACATTAAATTCCATGTCAGGTTCATCATCCATTTTTTCCCGAATAAAAGAATCATCGAGTGGTTCGGAGCTGTCATTAATATAAACCTTTCCATTTTTAATAGTTACTTTTTCGCCGGGCATACCAATAATACGCTTGATATAATAACCAGGCATATTGTCTGGTGCATCAAAAATAACAATATCAAATCTTTCCGGGTCATTTCCAAATTTATAGGCGAGCCGGTTGCCGATTACCCTGTCGCCAGTCATTAATGTATTCTCCATTGACTCTGACGGAATATATGCATTGATGAGTACCTGTGTGTATAGAAGCATTATTGCGCAAAATGTAATAACCGCAATCGTTAAGTACACAACAATAGTATGACGAATTTTTTTGATTTTGTTCATTTTATCTTCATTTTTTTCTTCCATTTTTATTTTTCCTTCTTTCTGTTAGTTGATATTATTCTGATTATATACTATTACTGGCCATTTTTCCTGCATAGTGCTAAAAATGGTATTCATGCTTGAAACATCTGTTGTCATGCAGCCTTCTTTGATTGTGCTTTCTGAAAATCCAGATATGTCTCCATTGCCAGAAAATCCGGAGTCACCGACATTTTCTTCATATTCATACAGCGTCGTATTTCCAAAAGAAAGGGCGTTTGTCATTCCATCTTCTGTTTCCGCATTTTTGGATTTTACTTTATAACATCCTGAATCTATATTTCCATTCAATTTGATTGCTGTTTCTATAACCGGGTTTCCATCAACATACATAATTGCTTTTTTATTTGAAGTATCTATTTCAAGATACGAATATCCAATATCATTTGTATCTCTGCTTACTGCTGTCTGGTTATATATTGGTTCTACTACATCTATGGTATCATTTTTTATATATTCCAACAGTTTTTTTGCTGTTTCTTCTATATTTATCTTCCATCCATAGTCTCCGCCTGAAATGACTGACGTTCTGTCGTCAAACGTAACAAATTTTCTTCCTGTACCTACAGTATCATATTTTTCTGCAATCTCTTTTACATATTTTTTAACTTTTTCTTCGCTTAAACGATAATCTGCATCAAGAAATCTTTTCTTTATTAAGTCAAAATCCACGGTCTCTTTTCTGTCGCCAAAATCATATGTAATGATTGTATCCTGAATGGAGTTTAACATATCACATTCTTTTTGCAATTCTTCTTCATCCGTTTTTTCTGCATCTATGTAACATCCGGATTTTTCCAGGTTCACATTTGATTTCCATTGCCTAATAGCTGTTTCCACAACCTGGCGGGCTTTTGTTTTATCCAGTTCCGTTCCCTTTACTGCCGGTGATACCTGATAATAATCATTTGTTTCTACTATATGGGCACTCTCACTTTTTACCATGTTGTTCATACATTTTAATTTTGTCATTTCAGCTGACATTTCAGTGTCATCAATGCTATAACAGTCAGCTGACAAATGTTGCTCATCTAGTTCTGGGATAAACCATAATTTGTAATTTTGATTATTGATAATATCCACAAGTGTTGATTTTCCAACAAATGCAAGTCCGACATCATTTGCTGCTATTTTTTCTACGCCGTTATTTCTTGTATCAACAGCTATTGCATAACTTTCTACTTTTCGTGAAAGTAATGTTTCAGTTTCCTCTATCGTTTTGAATGAACAATGAAATCCATTGATTGTTGTTCCTATTTTAAAATGTGTCTGGAAATAGGCTAGGCCGAGAAAATATCCGGTTCCAAGCACAATGCTTAATATACATAGCAGCGTTAAAACTATTTTTTTTGTTATACTCATAAAAATATGCTCCTTTTTCTTTTATTTCCAATATGCTGGATTTTTGGAAATTAGTTCGCAAATTTTTTGAGAATATCAAAATATCTGTTAATATCTGCAGCGGCTTCTGTATTTCCTCCTTCATCTGGATGTGCAGTCTTCATAAGCTTTCTTCTTTTATCTCGCAGCTGTTCTTCTGTGAACGGAATAGTCAGACCGTAAAAGGAAAGTGCTTCACTGAGTTCATCTTTTCTTTGCGATGTCTTATTTTGCTGCGAGTCATGACTGTTGTATTGATTATACTGTTGATTATATTTTTGATTGGTATCTTTTTGACTCTGATACTGCTCATATGTTTGTTTCCAATCCTGTTGCCATGATTCATATCCTGTATCCTGATATTGCGATGACCATTCGTTATTATAATTGTTATAACTAGTGTCATCATTATATTCAGAATGACCTGTATAGTCATGGTTATTATAATTTGTATTATTTTGACTACCGGAATAAAAATCATTCTTTCTGTCTCTTGCATATACCACTTGTAAAATTACGATACAAACCAGTTTGGGGATAAGCAGCAAGAGATATATCACTGCAAAGAAAAGAGGAAGGTAAAAGATAAGGATTGCAAGGATTATAAGCAGTGCTGGGCTTCTGTCAGTTGTCAGCATGAATTTTCCATACATAAATCCTGCAATCATGGTAAGCATAGTCGCCACATCTTTTGTATTGTAAGCAATCTGTTCTGCGATTTTTTCAAAGATTTGTTTCATTACTATTTTTTCACCTTCTTTTTTAGTTTAATATCTATTTTTTAGAGTATTTTTTTTGTTTTTGTAGATATATTTGTGTCTAATTATATTTACATATATATTATACTGAAAATTTGCAGTTGATTCAAATTTTTGCCGAGTTTTTTTGGCATGAAAAAAGCAGGCTCATTAGAGCCTGCCGGGTATAAATTTTTATGAAAGTGAATCACTCTTAATATCATCTTGGGTAACGCCGTCAAGATTATTGGTGATGCCGAGATTTTTAATGATTGAAGCAACAGCAATAAGCGCAATTCCGCAAACTGCTGTCTGTACTGCGTCCGCTTTTGAGTCTGCATCAGAACGTTTTGTTGCAAGAATAAACTGAATGATTGCCCATACAAAAATTGCAACACCTACGTATTTAAACATTGAGCACATAAGACTAATTAACGCAGCCATTGTTTTTCCAGCACTTGGTGTATTACCAGCTGCAAAAACTGGAAACATAAACATCGCTGTTCCAAGTGCCATCATTGCCAGGCACCACAGCACCTTCTTATAATAAATCTTTCTTTTTGCTTTACTCTGCATTTCTTTTTCCTCCTGTTAGATTTTTTGCACGCATTTTTGTGCTTTTCTATATTTTGCAAAATCGTGTCATGAATAAAAATCAGCTCAACCGTATTTTCCAACAGGAGGGTTGCCCTATAGGCAAGGCTCTACTGTTAATTTATATGCTGCTTTTTGTGACATCTTTTTGCTTTCATTTTTAATATGACAAATAAAAAAAATAATGTAACACTTTTTGAAAAGTTTTCGTGTAAAAAAAATATTTAAATATGAATTTGCTCGAAAACTTCGCCAATCGGCTCACGGATTACAAGGTCTGCAAAATTATCTCTCTGCGCTGGTGTCTTATTAATAATTACAAGATGGTCACCGTAAAAATGGTCAATCAGGCTGGCGGCCGGCCATACAGAAAGCGATGTTCCTCCAATGATAAGGACCTGTGCTTCACGGATTGCCTTGGCGGCCTTCGTCATAATATTATTATCCAAATCTTCACCATAGAGGACGACATCTGGCTTGATGATTCCGCCACATTTGCAATGTGGTACATCATCTGAATTTTTAATATACTCAAAATCATATGACTTGCCACATTTTGTGCAGTAATTCCTGTATACGCTGCCATGCAGCTCCAATACATTTTTACTTCCGGCCATCTGATGCAGATTATCAATGTTCTGTGTAATAACAGCCTTAACCTTTCCTGCCCTTTCCAGTTCTGCCAATTTTAAATGTGCTGCATTTGGTTTTGCAGTATCACATAGCATCTTTTCACGATAAAATTTAAAAAATTCTTCCGGAAACCTATAAAAAAATTGATTGCTTAGGATTGTTTCTGGAGGATACTTATATTTCATATTATATAATCCATCTTGGCTCCGGAAATCCGGAATCCCACTTTCTGTTGAAACACCGGCACCTCCAAAGAATATGATATTGTCATGGTTATCAATTAAATTTTGTAACTCTTTGATTTCTTTTGTCATAAATTTTCCTCCTCTTTTCTTAGACTATTAATAAAAAAATCTTTCTTTTTGTTGTGCTTATCCAAAAAAATACAGCCAAGTTTTTTGGCTGCATCGAAAATCTTAAATCTGCCGGCAGATTTCTCCATATCCATAGCATCCGCCCTCTTCTGTGTCTACAGCCCAATGCGGAATGTTACTGTCATCTACCCAGAAATATGCGTCATGTGCTGCAGTTATGAGCCTGGCAGCACTTGGAGTGAACTTGCCATTTACGAAAAACTTATCTCTTTTTCTTATCTTCTGGATACTTTATTCCGGCATTAGAATATATTTTTGCATCTTTTTTTCTTCTTTCTTTTTTAATATGCTGATTTTTTTAGCAAAAGATAGAACCGAAGTTAATTCGGTTCTATCTTTGCAACATTTTTTCAATCATCGTAATGGTTGTAATCTCCAAAAAATCCCTGCGTTGTATGACCTGTCTTATGTCCTTTTTTGTCATACTCATTTCTTCCACCAAAAAATCCAGGACGGGATTCACTAATCTTTCTGCCGTGTTCGTCATATGTTTTGTATGTACCGAACATTCCAGGCCTTGATTCTCCAGTCTTATGACCATTTGCATCGTAGTTATTGTATCCGCCAAACAGACCCGGCCGGCTCTCGCCTACCTTTTTGCCATTTTTGTCGTAATGGCTGATTGTTCCAAATAATCCTTTCCTGCTGTATCCCGTCTTACTCATATCTTATCTACCTCATTGTTATCATTTTTAATGTTTTCAGGTGGTAATGTTATGCTGTACATTTCTTTTTTCTCGCTCAGTTTTACAATAAGAAACTCTGTTTCTGGTTCCTTTTTGAATTTCTTTACAAGTTTTCTGTTTAAAACAAATTCATAGCTATACACATTTCCATGTTCATCCTGAATTTTAGCTTCAGTCTTTGCCAGATTTGTTCCAAATCCAGGCATTAGATGCCGTATCTTAGCTGTTCTTAATTCATATTTCCTGTTTTTTATGATACCATCAACCATCTTATCAACTACAGCTAATCGGTAAATACTGATTCCTGCCATGATAAAAAATACTGCTGAAGCAATGAGCATATATTTTTTATTATCTGTGTTTGATATTATGTACATATATAAATAAAAAACAGATATCATCAAGCTTATTATCAGCCACAAAACAGATGTTGTGATTTCTTTTTTTAGATTTTTTTCAACTCTTTGTAATATATACTCATGTTCTTCATTGTTCGGGGGATGAAATCCTGGCATCTTATTGATTGGAATTTCGCCACGTCCAGTTATTTTTGTAATAAAATTATTCTCCTGCAATATTTTTCACCTCCTCTCCCGTGAGTGTCTCTTTTTCTATTAATTTTTCTGCTATCATTTTCAGCTTTTCAATATTGGAAGCCAATAGACTATATGATACTTCTTTTAATTCCTGAGCCAGCTTGACTGCTTCTTTTGTAATAATTTCTGGTTTTACGTCAAGCCCTTCAAGATTTAAGAGTCCAAACTCTTCATTCATGCCATATTCTGTAATCATTTTTTTGATAATGTCTGTTGCCTTTTCAATATCATTGGAAGCACCTGTTGTAACTCCATTTTTGATGCCCTTCTGCTCTGAAAGTATTTGTTCTGCATTTCTTCCGGAGTATAACATGATAACCTGCTCTCGCAGCTCATCAACCGTAAATAAACCAAGCTTCTTCGGCGTGATAAATGTCGCTCCTCCGGCTCCTGACGTTGATGGAATAATAGATACTTTTGTCAGGTCCTGCCCCATCATCAGTCCAGCTAACGCATGTCCTGCTTCATGCCAGGCCACAAGCTCAACATTGTCTTTTTCTCCGTTTTTCTTCAGATGCCCTTCCATCAGTTGCTTCATCCATGCTTCATCCAGAATTTCTCGTGTGATAATACCTTCATTTTTTCTTGCTGCAATAATTGCCGCTTCGTTTAATACGGTTTTGATAGTTGCCGGGCTGCTTCCCATAGTTTCTTTTGCAAAATTTTCCATATTGACGTCATCTGAGAATTTTTTGTTTTTTGCGTAAAGGTCAACGATAATTTTTCGTTCTTTTGCTGTTGCTGGAAGGTTTACTGCAAAATGATTATCAAATCTTCCAGGACGTGTTAATGCAGGGTCAAGGTCCTCAATTCTGTTTGTTGCTGCTATTACCACTACGCCTCCGCTTCCATCAAAGCCATCCATTTCAGAGAGTAGAGTATTTAATGTCTGTCTGTCATAATTACTTTGTTTTGAATGGCGTCTTCCTCCCATAGAGTCAATCTCATCAATAAAGATAATACATGGCGCGTTATCTTTTGCTTCATCAAATAGCTTTCTCATCTTGCTTGCTCCGACACCAACATATTTCTCATCAAAGTCAGAGCCGGATACAGCTTTGAATTTAACTCCTGCCTCACCAGCAACTGCCTTTGCGAGAAGCGTCTTACCTGTTCCTGGAGGTCCATACAGTAACACGCCTTTTGGAATCTCCGCTCCCGCTTCTTTATACTGCTCAGGGTTCTTTAAGAAATCCACAACTGTCATAAGGTCTTCCTTTACCTCATCAAGACCAGCAACATCACTAAATCTAATCTTACTTTCTGTTTCTTTTTCTTTTTTACCAAAAATTCCTGAGCCAAGCCCCATCGTCTTAACCATGATTCCAAAAAATACACCATACATAAGCAGCTGGATAACAATCATGATTGGTGTTTCGTATTTTCCAATACTGCCTGTTTCTTTGACATCAATTCCTTTTTCCAGCATGTCTTTTTTAAAATCATCGTATTTTGGATTTTCGGATGAATAGATTTTATTTTTGGTATCATAGAAAGTAAAAGTATCCTTATTGTCAGACCAGATAATTCGTTTTACTTTATTGTCTTCAGTCATTTTTAGGAATTTCTCATACTTTATTTCCTTTGGCGTGCTATTTTTAATTGCATTTCTCGTTGTTGGCGAGCATCCGATGATAATACAAATAACAATAAATATTGCCATGATAGTAGAAGCAATTCGGTTTTTTCTAAGTTTCTTTTTTAAATTATCTTTTTCTGGCTTTTCTTTTTTCATTTTTGATTATATCCTTTCGGTTTAGTATGATTCTGATGCTGGTTCTGCTGTTTCTGTCTTGTCTAGATTAGTGTTTGAGTTAGTCATTACCGAATTTGTATCTGAACCTGTATTATATACAGTAGATGCAGTGTTAGATGATGGCTGAGCCGTCTGTCCAATCTGTTTAACAAATTCTTTTGCAACATATCCGGAAACTTCATATCCATCTTCAGTGTTGTATGTGATATGATACCATGCGGTACCACTTGAATCAGTCTTCTCATCAGAAACCGAAATACTTTCACCTTTTTCCAGGCTGTCTATGATTTCTGCCTCTTTGCTTGGCTCTTCTCTTACATTAATATCATCATTTGCTTCGAATTTAATATCTTTTAGCGCCATTGGTGTTGCGGTCGGTGCAGATGTTGCAGTTGCTGTAACCGGCATTGGTGATAAAGTCGGCGTTGCCGTAATAACTTCCTCTTTTGTATCTTCTCCGTTATCTTTTTTTATTCCACATCCAGCCATTGCTGCTATACTAACTACGCCAATCATAACCAGCGCTATTTTCTTTTTATTTTTCATTATTTTTTTCTCCTTTTTTTCTTTTGTTATCCTGATGAAAATATCCATCTTATGGTTAATATGCAGAATTTTTTGATTTCAGTTCGTTTTTTGCGAAAAACACTGAAGATATTTTTTTTGGTTATTTTCTTTAACTTGTTTTTGCATTTTCTTCTGTTGTCAGGTGGTACAAATATGGTATATTACATCTTCCTTTCTTTTTCTTTGTTTATGTGTAATATGCCGAACCTCCATTTTTACAAAAAAAAAATACAGCCAAAATTTCTGGCTGTATCGAAAAACTTAAACCTGCTGGCAGATTTCTCCATATCCATAGCATCCGCCCTCTTCTGCGTCCACGGTCCAATGTGGCATATTGTTGTCATCTACCCAAAAATATGCATCATGTGCCGCAGTTATGACTCTGGCAGCATTTGGATTGAATTCGCCATTCACAAAAAATTTGTCTCCTTTTCTTATTTTCTGAATAGTCTCTTCCGGCATTAGGATGTATTTTACCATTTCTTTTTTCTCCTTTCTTTTTTTATTATATCATATATTCTTAATATGCAAGCTTTCTATTTTTACAAAAAACAAGCGCCACCGAAGGCAGCGCCCGTCTCTAATCACATTAAAAATTTCCCTCAATCCCACAACGCGAAAAAATATTTCTTCGTTAAATCAAGCACCTCATCTTTGCATTTTTCTCTATACTCCATCAGCCTCTTCTCCTCTTCCATATGCAGCCGGCTAATTTCTTCGTACTCCGGCAGTTCATTCATAAAATGCATTCTTCTGGAGCCTGTCTTTTTTGCTTTTTCTTTTTCTTCTTCTGTTTCCAGGCCTTCCCCAAAGAACCCGTATTTCTTATGGAATTCATCAGAGGCTTTTGAATATTCTTTTTCATATTTATTTTTTTTACTGCAAGTTTCTTCGTCAAGCTCTCCCCAAAGAAAAATCATTCGGTCAAGGATTTTGTCCCATTCTTTATGGCAAGCATCGTTCTGCATTATGCCATGCTCGTCAGTATAATTTTCACCGAGCATCGCCGGGCTTCCCATCCGGTTATCTTTCAGATGCTGCAGCATTGCCGGCATCAGTTCTTCTAGATATGTGTACATACTCCACACATCAGAGTCAGCAAAACCTCTTTTTGCTCTTTGTTTTGACCATTTGATGCATCTAAAGAAATGTTTGATTTTTGCTAGCATTCGGGATTTTTCCCCAAGCCCGCACATCACGAAACCGTTTCCATTCCAGATGTTTAGAATACTGTCATCTTCCAGCATTTTTTTGTTACGGCGCTGCTTGCGTGAAGGCCGCTTGCTGGTGGAGGATTTTGTTTTTGGACTTCTTTTTGGTTTGGTTTTTGGTTTTGTTTTGAGTTTCTTTTTAAGCATTTTGAATCATCTCCTTTTTAGGGTGTATGTATCCTTCGTGTTACCGTACATATCGCATATATTCAGTTTAGCAAAAGAATTTCTTTTCAGCAAAGCTGTGATATCGCTGGACAGAAAACATACTGTTTCGGTGTGTATGTTACCGTTCTGACGGTATTGAAGCCCAAGATATTTGTTTTCAGCATGCTTAGCAATCCAGTCTGCATCCAGAACAATAGTCTCACACGTGTGGTCGGAAAGAATCTCCTGGTTTGCTGCATTTTTGTCGTCTAACAGAAACCAATGCAGGTTCTGCACATTTCGTATATCTTTCTCATCTTCTGCTGCTGCGTGGCAGATTACGAAAAATGTTAAGTTATCCAAGACTAGTATTTTTTCAGGCATTTTTTGCCTCCTTTTTTTTCTTACATATATACAGTATGCGGGATTTTTGGAGAAAAAAGATTTTCTGCATATTGTAGATATACACCAAAAAAAGGAGGTTATAATGTATGGTTTTATCTCAAGAACTTGGATTTATTGCAAAATCTACAAAAATTAATGAAACACCAGCTGCTCAGTATAGTCCAATTGACGAGGAAAATGCCAGGATTAAGTGGCTGTATCACATTCGCGAAACAGATTTCGATAGAAAATTTCCTGAAGAAAGATTTCTACTTTATTTTCCCACCTGATTCCCCGTCATCCTCACCAGTCCTTCAACATCCCGGTTCAGTCTGTCAAGCGATTCATTGCTCGGTCTTCTCTCCGGCGGAACCTTAGCCAGCTCCGCCCGGCCGCCGCTTTTGCTCATTTCTTTTTCCAATATTTTTCTTATTTCACTCATCAAGCCACCTCTTTTTCTCCCGCAATCTCCTTCGCCTTCTCAATCACCTTATCTTTATACAGGACAACTTCTTTGATAATTTCTTTTTCAGTTGCTTTTATGTATTTTTCCATATACTCCCAATCTGGAACATAACCATCTGGGTGATACATTCTATCCGGGTCAATGATTGGTTTTCCGTCATGACTTGTTTGGATTGGAAGTAATATGTCATCATTTTCAACTCTGCCTGTCCATATTGCTTTATATCCACGTGAATATTTTTTTTTCTGATGATTATGAATGGATTGATTCATCGCTGATGTAAGATACAGCCCAAGCTCCTTACTCATCTCTTTGCTCTTTAACTTTACAATATAGGCATCTGTATAGACTCCAATTTTCTCCTGATAATATACTTGTCCTTCTGTTGGAGGCCCATTATAAATAATCGTTAAAGCTGATTCATATGAGCGAAAATCTTTTTCTCGTCCATAATACATAATTCCATTATTTCCATATTTACAATTAATAAGAGGTAAGTTGAACTCTGATGTTCTTACTTTGCTCACATTATCTTGTTTTCTTCCTTTTCCAAGATACGGAGCACTCATTTTTTTAAACAGATTTCCGATTCTGAACTTTCTTCCCTCTTTCAAGCAGCCATCTGTAGATATCGAGTTTCGTGATAATACCCCCCCCGTCTACTAATTTTGCGGCCAGAACTGACTTATCTTCTTCTGTCAATTTGTAATCATTTAAACCGGCTGCAATTAAATAATTCTCCAACTCCGTCGCGTTGTTTCTCTCTTGTTCTATTATACACTCTTGTTTCAGTTCCCTAATGTAATTTTTCATATACTCCCAGTCAGGGATATAACCATCTTTGTGATAAAAACATGTATTATCAATAATAGGGTTACCATCTGTATCAACCTTTACCGGGAGTGAAAAGTTATCATCTTTAATTCTGTTCCATCCTGCCTTATAGTTCCAATTGTGAGTAGACGCTATAGCCTTGTATAAAGCACTTGTTAAATATAAACCGACTTCTATATTTGGTATCTCATAATTTCGTACCTTAATTGCATATGCATCTTGTAACACAGCAAATTCTTCTGGATGATAAAACACAACACCAGAATTCGCTCCATTGGCAGAAACGCTAATAACATTTGATAAAATGGTAGAGCATTGACTCTTCATTGCATACCTTGCAAGTCCTTGATTTTCAACTCCAGCAGTTAACAAAGGTATATTATACTCACCATTTGGCAATGTAGGAAAATCGTTCGCTTTCCCCTTTATTTTTTTAGTTTCAATTTTTTCAAAAACCATGCCAATAACAAAATATTTATTCATAATTTATATCGTACCCTTCATAAGATTCGAGACTCTCCAGGATAAAAACTCAGCAACCGTGTGTTTAAAATCATCTTTTGTAGGTATAATGTCAATTTTTTGATGTTGCATAAATGTCCAATCATCCCCATTTAACGAAATCACATCTTTAATTACTTTACCATTTTCTTCTGTGTAATAATGTGTCTTAGGCATCTTTCCGGTTGTCAATGCTAATACTTCTGCATATCGTTCTTCGGCGTGGTCTGTATTTTTCAGGTTTACTTCCTGCGTTGACTTTTTACGGTTCTGTCTTAAATACCCATCTTCTGAGAAGTCAATAAACGTTACAATATCATCTTCTTCATGTGGTCTGTTTACCTTAAATAAAAAGATATATACATTGACCGAAGCCTTATTTCCAAAAAGTCCAGATGGCATTTTAATACTTGCTTCCAGAGTACTATGTTCCAGAATCCTTTTCGTATAAGGAAGACCCTGCCCGTTTCCTGCACTGTCCTGAATTAAAATTGCAGCATATCCTTTTGTCATCTGTTTTAATGCCTCTTCTACAAAGCAAAATCCTTTACCTGGTGCAGAATATGGAGGATTTAAAAGAAATACATTCGCCGGAAAATTATCTGGAAGTTTAAATCCGTGACTGTCACCATTAATCACATTTGCTCCAATTCCATCCATTAAAATCATATTTAACACCGCCAAAATATAAATATTTCCAAGAATCTCAATACCGAGAATTTGGCTTTCTTTAATATGTCGGATTTTTTCATTCAATGCATTTTTATCAATAATTTTTGCTCTTGCGTCTTTTATCATTTGGTCCATAGCACTTACAAGAAATCCAGCGCTTCCCATTGTAGCGTCCCATACAAAACTATTCATATCAGTTCTGCACATTTTAGTCATTAACTGTGTGATATATCGCGGTGTTAGAACGACATCATTTTCAGAATCATTTTCAATATTTACCCAGTCATTCAAAGAATTTAAGATTTTGCCAGTGAAATCAAGATGTAAATTACTTTCCAAGCATGGGATAATATCTCTTTTTACCTGTTCAAACAGTGTCCTTAAAAGGCTGATGCCGTTTTTCGGCTTCCAGAGCACTGATTTTTTAAACACACCTTCCAGAAGGCCAATCACCATATTGACTCTTTTCGCGTCGCAGTGTTTCGCATGCAGAAAAGCCTCAATATTGCTCAGTATATATGTACCATCATTATTTCTGTCGTTATCATTCCCGCAAAAGTCTTTTGCTTCCAGAGTCTTCACTCCGTTTGTCCTCAATCCGGCCATAATCAGCCCGCAGAACAGATACAGTTTTTCATTTGTGGAAAGTGCCGTCTTCAGCTGCATATCATCGTAAATACTCTGATGCATGGACTTGATTTTCTCTTCCAACGTTACTTCGGTTCTTCGTGTCAGTTCCTCAATCTCTGCATCGGTCAGATTCAGCTTGTCAAGAATCCTGAACAACCCATCAACATTATCAGGGTTAAACAAAGACCAGTCATCGGACGTAATTTTCTCAATCAACTTCGGAATCCGGTTGTTCTTTTCTGAAATGTAATAAGCCTTGCATTCTGCATCAGCCACGTTACCAGCATCATCCAATGCTGTCCCGTTAACCCCAACAACGATTGCTTCGTTATATGTCCCTTCATCAAGAACCGCATTGCCGTAATGCACCGCACCATTGGCTGCATAGTCTTTTACAGCACTGTAATTTGGCTCGCCTTTCAGATGAACCGGCTTACCGTCTTTTCCGGGCCTTCCGTCTTTGTCATAATAAGTGACACCAACGATTGCCCCGGATTTATCCCTTTTTTCCAGCTTATTTTTTGTTCCTTTTGCTTCCACCATAACAGGAATTCTTCTCGCATTACTATTTTCCAGCATCATTTGGATGTCAGGGAAATTACACCCGCTGCCGCCAGACTTGCTGTCAGCATTTTTAAGCGCACTTGCAATCGCCGGGTTCATCTTTTCTGTCTTTCCATAATGTCTTACTTTATTTGCATCAAGAATTTTCTTGAAATATTCTTCTACTTTCTCTTCAACGCTTGGCATATTTTTGCCTCCTTTTTTTGTTTTTCTGCATGTAATATGCCGCAAATTTCAAAAACCCTTATTTTTTTTGCGGATTTTTTCGCTTAAGGTTAATATGCAAAACGCGGAGAAAAGTGGCACGTCCAAAGAAAAAGCCCGCAGCAAAAGCTGCAGGCGTGAAATTTCTTAAAGCCTTTCGCACATCTTCTGATGGTACTTATCTTCGTAATAATTCTGTCCTTCCCAGGTTAGCTGACCAACCTGCACGCTTCCAAGTCTTGTTGCTTCGCTGAAAACGAGTCCTTTATCCAGAAGCAGTTTCAGCGTATATTTGATTTCTGCTTCGCTGACCTCAGCAGATTTGAAATCAT
>OLNX01001371.1_pt1 | contig 21038 bp, 21 predicted proteins | sample 1672611 | NCBI WGS metagenome assembly OLNX01 (sample SAMEA3136705, study PRJEB25190) | human gut metagenome | reverse complement strand
CGGGGCCACTGCACCTGCCGCCGGGGCCGGATCCGCTCCATGACCCCCGCAGCGAAATCCGCCGGAGGGTTGATGCCGGTATCCGCCAGCACCCGGTCCGCCGCCAGGGCACCCTCATAATATGCCCGGCACTGGGGGCATCCGGCCAGATGCTCCATGACCTCTTTCGCCTCCGGGCCGTCCAGCCGGCCGTCCGCCAGCGCGTCCACCCGGTCCAGATCACACGTCATTCTCCCGCCCCCCTTCTATCCTGTATGACGTCCGGTTCCCCCAAAAGGTTCCCCTCCGCCAGAATGGTTCGCAGCTGCCGCTTGGCCCGGCTGAGCCGAGACTTCACCGTCCCCTCCTCCAGACTCAGGGCCGCCCCGATCTCCTGATAGGACAGGCCCTGCATCTGCCGCAGCAGCAGCACCTCCCGGTGCTCCGGGGTCAGCCGGTCCAGGGCCTGCTGCACCGCCCGGTGCAGCTCCCGCCGCTCCAGCTCCTCCTGGGGGGTATGGGGGTCCGCCGGTTCCCCGGCGTTTTCCAGGGGCACCGCCGCCGGCCGGCGCTTTTCCCTCCGCAAATGATCCACGGCGGCGTTGGCCGTCAGCTTATACAGCCACGAGGAAAACCGGCACTGGCCCCGAAAGCGGGGCAGCCCTCGCCACGCCGCCAAAAACGCCTCCTGGGCCACCTCCTGGGCGTCCTCCGCCCGGCCGCCGCACATGCGCAGCGCCAGCCGGTACACCGGCGCCTCATACGTCCGCACCAGCTCCTCAAAGGCGGACGCGTCCCCGCCACGGGCCTGCGCCACGCACTGTTCCTCCACCACGGTCCACGCCCCCCTTCCCTTATCAGACGGTGAGAGAGCCCAAAAGGTTCCCCCGCCGGCTGAAATTTTTACGTCAGGTCCCGGCGGATGCCCTCCGTTACCCGATAGACGTCCTCCAGCGTGTTCATGCGCACGATCTGCTCCTTGTAATATCCGGCATGGGGCACGCCCTTGAGGTACCAGGCGTACTGCTTCCGGGCCTCCAGAATGGCGATATGCTCGCCCTTGTCCCGGGCCGCCAGCTCAATCTGCCGCACGGCGGTGTCACACCGCCGGCTCAGGGGCGGCAGCGGCGGGACAGGCTCCCCGGCCAGCGCCGCCCGGGCCTGCTGAAACAGCCACGGATTTCCCAGACAGCCCCGGCCGATCATCGCGGCGTCTGCCCCGGTAAAGTGCAGGATACGCACCGCATCCTCCGGGGTAAACACGTCTCCGTTGGCGATGACCGGGATAGACACCGCCGCCTTCACCTGGCGGATGGTGACCCAGTCCGCCTGTCCGGCGTACATCTGGGCCCGGGTGCGGCCGTGGACCGCCACGGCGGACACCCCCGCCTGCTCCAGCATCCGGGCCAGCTCCACGGCGTTGACGCTTCCCTTGTCCCAGCCCCGGCGCATTTTCACCGTTACCGGCACCGGTGAGGCCTTCACCACCGCCTCGGCGATGCGGGCCGCCTTCTCCGGGTCCCGCATCAGCGCACTGCCATCGCCGTTGGACACGATCTTGCCCACGGGGCAGCCCATGTTGATGTCGATCAGGTCCGCGCCGGACAGCTCCGCCGCGATGCACGCCGCCTCGGCCATGCACCCGGGGTCACTGCCGAAGATCTGAGCGCTGGCCGGGTGCTCCCCGTCGGACAGCTTCAGAAGTCCCCGGCTCTTTTTATCCTGATAGCACAGGGCCTTGGCGCTGACCATTTCCGTTACGGTAAGGCCCGCCCCCAGCTCCCGGCAGATCAGCCGGAATGCCAGGTCCGTTACCCCGGCCATAGGGGCCAGCACCAGCTGCGAGAGGATATCCACCGTTCCGATCCGCATGCCGTTTCCTCCTCCAATGGGTATTTTTCGGCCATTATATCACAGTTCCCGGCAAAAGCCAACCCCATCCGCCAGCTGCCCGGCACATCTTTCTCTCCGTCGCATATGCATCCAACGGTTAGAGCGCGCTAACTGTCGACCTTTTAAAAAACCGCATTCTGCGGTTTTTTAAAAGACTCAGAAGCATTCTCTGCCGGCTCCGTGCGTCCGAATGATCAGCACCCGGGCCATTCTTTCGGGCATATGGCAGCAAAGCTTCCTTTCGATGTCAGGCTTTCGCCGCCAACTTTTTCACCAGTTGGCCGTCCGGTACAGCATATATTGTCTGATAGGTGGTGTACGCCACCATGCCTGGCCGGGACCCGGCGGGCTTTTTCACATAGCGCACCGGGGTATAGTCCACCGGCACCTTTCCGGCCTCCCGGCCCTGGGAATAGTATGCCGCCAGGCACGCCGCCTCATACAGGCTGGTCTCGTCCGGCTCCCGCCCGCCGGTACACAGGATCACATGGGAACCGTGGATCTTCTGGGTGTGGAGCCAGATGTCCCGGCGGTCGGCGTCCTTGGCGGTGAGGCGGTCGTTCTGCCGGTTGCTGCGTCCCACCAGGATTCTCAGTCCGGCGGAGGAGGTAAACTGCCTGGGCTTGGAGGCCCGCTGGAACCCCGGCTGCTTTTTGCCCCGGTTTTTCAGATAGCCGCCGCTCTCCAGCTCGGCGCGGATGTCGTTGAAATCCTGCTCCGCCTCCGCCTGGGACAGCTCCTGCACCACGCTCTCCAGGTACGTCAGCTCCTCCCGGCCCTTTTCCAGCTGCTCCGTCAGCACCCTCTCGGCGGTTTTCGCCTTGGCGTACTGCTTGAAGTACCGGGCGGCGTTCTCCTGGGGCCCCAGGCGCACATCCAGCGGGATGTTGACCGGCGGACAGCCGTCCTCATAGTAGTTTTCCGCCGTCAGGCGGCTCATGCCCCGCTCCATGCGGTAGAGGTTGGCGGTGATGAGCTCGCCGGATATCCGGAGCCTTTCCCGGTCCCGGGTGGCGGCCAGCTCCTTCTCCTGGGCCGCCAGCTTCCGGCGCACCCGGTCCCGGGCGGCGGAGGCGGACTTCATCAGGTCCTGACCCTTCTGCCGGACCCGGTCCGCCTGGTCCCGGCCCTCATAAAATTCGTCCAACAGGCTGCCGAAGCTGTCGAAGCTCTCCTGCTCCACGGCAGCGCCGTACTGGGTGATGGGGCAATAGGTGAAATCCGCCGGCCGGCCGGCCCGTCGCAGCAGGGTGGGCGTAAAATCCCCCCGGGTGATTTTGTCCCGCCAAAGAACGAAGCTGTCCCACAATTTTTCGCCCCTGTCCCGGGACAAACGGGCGTCTGTCTCACCGTATGCGGCGCAGACCAGCTCCCGGGCCATCAGCGGCGGCAGGGCCGTGAAGGTGTCCAGCAGCCAGCCGTCCAGCGGCGCGCCCTCCGGCAGGGCGGAGAGCAGCTCCAAAAACTCCTCCCGGCTCACCTCCAGGGGCGAGCGCTTTTCCTGACGGGGCGGCAGGTGATAGAACAGACCCGGCAGCACCTGTCGCTGCTGGGACATCTCGAAATCCACCCGCCGCAGGCAGTCGGTGATGCGTCCCTGGTGATCCACCAGGATCAGGTTGGCATGGCGGGGCATGGCCTCCAGGATCAGCCGCCAGAGCCGCTGCTCTCCCAGCTCGTCCGCCGCCTGTATGTGCAGCGTCACCACCCGCTCCAGAGGCTCCTGCTCCACGGACACGATGCGCCCTCCCGCCAGGTGCTTGCGCAGCAGCATGCAGAACATAGGCGGCTGGGAGGGATTATCCCGCAGCAGAGCCGTCAGGTGCAGGCGGGGCTGGGTGGCTCCGGCGCACAGCAGCAGCCGCCGCCCGCCCCGCAGCAGCAGCACCACCTGATCCCGGGCAGGCTGCTGGATCTTCTCGATGCGGGTGTTTTCCACCTGGGCGGCGGTCTCCCGGACCACGGCACTCAGGCAAATGGCGTCCAGCGGCATGTTACTCCTCCTCCATCATCCGGCAGAACAGCTCGTTGACCCGGTCGTGTCTGCCCTGTAAATACAGGTATCCCAGCAGGGCCTCCAGAGCCGTGGCCTGCTGGTACTGGGCCCGGCTGGCGTGGGCCGGGATGGAATGGACGTTGGCGTTGCGGCCCCGGCGGAACACGTCCTGCTCCTCCTGGGTCAGCAGGGGCAGGATCTTCTCCGCCAGCTCCGCCTGCCGGGGGGCGCAGACCAGGGCCACGGTGGCCCGGTGAAGTCCTCTGCCCGTGGCCTTGCCCCCGGCGCACAGCCAGGTGCGCACCAGCAGCTCAAACACAGCGTCCCCCAGGTGGGCCAGGCCGATGGAGCTGATGGCCCGGATCTGCTCCGGGGGCAGCTGCACAGCAAAATAATCAGTCATTGCGTTTGCTCCTTACTCTCGTTAAAACCGGTCAGCCCTTGGCCGCCAGCCAGTTGCGGCCGGTGTGGGCCTCCGCCAGCAGGGGCACCGACAGCTCCGCCACCCCCTGCATCTCCTGCTGCAGAAGCTGCTCCACCCGAGACGCCTCCGCCTCCGGGCACTCCACGATCAGCTCATCGTGGACCTGCATGATGAGCCGGGCCTCCAGGCCCTCCGCCGCCAGGCGGCGGTGGACCCGCACCATGGCCAGCTTGATGATGTCTGCCGCCGTGCCCTGGATGGGCATGTTCAGGGCCACCCGTTCGCCGAAGGACCGCATGTTGAAATTGGAGCTTTTCAGCTCCGGCAGGGCCCGGCGACGGTGCCACAGGGTCTCCACATAGCCCCGCTCCCGGGCCTGGGACACCACCTGCTCCATATACTGCCTCACGCCGGTATAGGTGGCAAAATACCGTTCCATATACTCCTTGGCCTCCGCCACGGTGACGCCGATGTCCTGGGACAGGGAGAAGGCGGAGATGCCGTAGACAATGCCGAAGTTCACGGCCTTGGCCCGGGAGCGCATCTGATGGGTCACCTGGTCCTGGGGCACATGGAACACCCGGGCGGCGGTGACGGTGTGGAAGTCCTCCCCGGACAGGAACGCCTGCTGCATGGCCTCGTCCCCGGAGATGTGGGCCAGCAGCCGCAGCTCGATCTGGGAATAGTCCGCATCCACCAGCACATGGCCCGGGGCCGCCACGAACATCTCCCGCATTTTGCTGCCCAGGTCCGTGCGGGTGGGGATGTTCTGCAAATTGGGCTCCGTGGAGCTCAGGCGGCCCGTGGCCGTTACCGTCATCTGGAAGCTGGTGCGGATGCGGCCGTCGGGGTCGATGACCTTCAGAAGCCCGTCGGCATAGGTGCTTTTCAGCTTGGCATACTGCCGGTAGGTCAGCACGTCGGCCACCAGCGGCTGATCCTTCAGCTTCTCCAGCACGTCCGCATTGGTGGACCAGCCGGTTTTCGTCTTTTTCCCGTGGGGCAGGCCCAGGTCCTCGAACAGCACCTTTCCCAGCTGCTTGGGGGAATTGATGTTGAATTGCTGTCCGGCGGCGGCGTAAATGCGCTCCTCCAGCTGGCGGATGGTGTCGGACAGGTCCGCACCGAACCGGGCCAGGGCTCCGCCGTCCACCAGAAAGCCGCTGCGCTCCATATCCGCCAGCACCCGGCACAGGGGCAGCTCCACATCGAAGTACAGCTTTTCCATGCCCTGCTCCCGGAGCCGGGGCAAAAGCACACCATACAGGGCCTCTATCGCTGCGCCATAGCTGTGCAGCGACGCCCAGGCGGCAGCCCGGTCTCCCAGAGGGGAGAAGGCGTCCGGCTCCAGATGGGCGGGCTTTTCCAGCTCCTGGTTGAAATACGACACAAACAGCCGCTGCAGGTCATAGCCCCCCGCCGTGGCATCCAGCAGATACGCCGCCAGGGCCGTGTCAAACACGAAGCCCTCCGCCGGGAGGCCGCCGTCCAGCAGCGTCCGCATCAGATCCTTCACGTTGTGAGAAATTTTCCGGATGTCCCCGGAAAGCAGCGCCCCCAGCAGGGCGTTCCAGTTCCCCTGATAGCCCCCGGACCACAGCTCCGCCGTCTGTGCCGTGCTCTCGCCGGTATCCCAATGGACAGAGATGGCCGTCAGGTCTGCTGCGGCGTACAGGGCCACGTGATCGGCCCTGCGCCACTCCTCCAGCAGAGTCCGGGCCTGCTCCTCCGTTTCCACGGGGACCACCGTGGTGGTGTACTCGGGCTTCTCTGCCGTCTCCTGGTGGGGCCGCAGGTGATATCTGTCAATGAGCTTCTGAAATTCCAGCCGCAGGAACAGGTCGTAAAGCTCCGGCCGGAACGGCCTGCGCAGGTTCTCCGCCGGGTCGAAGGCCAGGGGCGCATCGGTGACGATGGTGGCCAGCCAATAGCTGTGCCGGGCGGACTCCTCCCCCTCCGTCAGCTTGCGGATGACGTTGGGCTTGGCGTCGATATCCGGCAGGCAGTGGTACAGTGCGTCTATGTCGCCGTACTGCTGCACCAGGGCCATGGCGGTCTTTTCCCCCACCCCCGGCACACCGGGAATGTTGTCCGACGTGTCCCCCATCAGGGCCTTCAGGTCGATCATATGAATGGGATCGAAGCCGTACTGCTCCCGGAAGGTCTCCGGGGTCATGTCCTTTGTGGTGGTCTGGCCCATGCGGGTGGATACCAGCTTCACCCTGGTCCGGTCCGTGACCAGCTGCAGGCTGTCCTTGTCGCCGGTGACAATGACGCAGTCCCACCCCGCCGCCTGGCATTTGCGGCTGATGGTGCCGATGAGGTCGTCGGCCTCGTACCCGGCCAGCTCATAGCAGGGCACGGACATGGCCGCCAGCACCTGCTTCATCACCGGCAGCTGCATGGCCAGCTCCGGCGGCATGGGCTTGCGCTGGGCCTTGTAGTCCGCGTCCGCCTGGTGGCGGAAGGTTGGCTCCCGGCGGTCAAAGGTGACGCACAGGGCCTCCGGCTCCTCCTCGTCCAGCAGCCGCTGGAGGGTGGTGATAAAGCCGTATACCGCATGGGTATACAGGCCCTCCCGGGTGGACAGCGGGCGAATGCCGTAATAGGCGCGGTTCAATATGCTGTTGCCGTCGACAACCATCAGCTTCATGGGGACGACCTCCTTTGCGTATTCATTTTATTATACCTCTTTTTCCTGTTTGGCACAAGGAGTGGAAAACAAAAACGGAACGTGGTAAAATAAATAAAAAAATTCTCCGGGGGGACGCAATAAAACCGCCCTGCCGTGCATTATCCATATGACAGGAGACAAATGAGATGCTGCACAGGATAGACAACACAACTTCATCCCTCCCCGCGGAGGAGGCGCAGGAGCTTCGACGGCTGCTTTCGGGAGTGGCTGCCGGGAACCGCGACGATCTGGCCCAGCTATACCGCCGCACCCGAACGGCGGTGTACGGTCTGGCTCTGTCCTATCTCCGCAATGCCCACGATGCCCAGGACCTGACCCAGGATGTGTATGTGCACATCTGGGACACGGCGGACCGGTACCGTCCCACAGGCTCTCCCATCGGGTGGGTGCTGGCGGTATGCCGGAATCTGTGCCTGATGCACCTGCGGCGGGCAGACCGCCAGGTGACCATGGAGGACCGGGAATGGCATGCCATCCCCGACGACGGCCCGGGGCTGGACGCCCAGGAGCGGCTGCTTTTGCAGGATGCCCTGGCCATTCTGGGAGATGAGGAGCGTCGTATCGTTCTGCTGCACACAGCGGGCCTGAAGCACCGGGAGACCGGAGAAGCGCTGGGGCTGCCGCTGGCCACCGTCCTGTCAAAATATCACAGAGCATTGAAAAAGATGCGAGCTTACATGGAAGGAGATGACGCCCGATGACCAACGATCTGATGGAACGCAGGCTTTCCGCCGCGCTGGACAAGACCGCGCCGGACGACGTGGCTGGCGTGCTCTCCCGCTGTACAGAGCGGAAAGGAACGGTAGTCCCTATGAAAAAGAAAAATCAACGTATGAAGAAATGGATGCAGGCCATGGCGGCGTGCCTGGCGGTGCTGCTGCTGGGCGGAGGCGTGCTGGTGCAGCAGGCCCACGCCGTAACGTCTGTGGTGTCCCTGGACGTGAACCCCAGCATCGAGCTGCGGGTGAACAGCCGGGAAAAGGTGGTGTCCTGCCAGGCCCTCAACGACGAGGCCGCCGCCGTGCTGGCGGATATGGACGGAGGCCGGGACCTGAAGGGCGTCAAGGCGGATGTGGCCGTCAACGCCATTGTGGGCAGCCTGGTGCGGTGCGGATATCTGGACACGCTGTCCTCCGCCATTCTCATTTCCGTGGAGGATAAGGACCAGTCCCGGGCTCAGCGCCTTCAGCAGGAGCTGACCAGTGTTGCGGGCGGCGCTTTGGGCGACTCCCAGGCCGCTGTCCTGAGCCAGACGGTGCAGCAGGACAAGGACCTGGAAAAGCTGGCCAAGGCCAACAACATTTCCACCGGCAAGGCCGCCCTGATCCGGCAGGCCATGGCCCTCAACAGCAGCCTGACCTTCGAGGGGCTGGCAAAGCTGTCCGTGGAGGAGCTGCGGGACCTGATCGAGGCCGGGGCCCCGGGGATGCCCATCGGCATGACGTTGGCTCTGGAGGCGGCAGCCACCTATGCGGGTCTGACCACGGCGGATGTTGCCGACGCGGATGTGGACCCGGAGCTGGACGAGACACCCGCCCACTATGAGGTGGAGCTGGAGGTCCCCGGTCACGGCGAGCTGGAATATCGGGTGGACGCCTACACCGGCCAGGTGCTCAGCGGCCCGGCCAACGTGAAGGTCTCCGCTCCCGTGAACCAATCCGGGGACATTGGCATGGAGGCCGCCAAGAGCACCGCGCTGAAGCACGCGGGCCTGTCCTCCGCCACGTTTACCAAGGCGGAGCGGGACTATGACGACGGCCGCTGGGAGTACGAGCTGGAGTTCCACACCGACACCGCCGCCTATGAGGTCACGGTGGACGCCATCAGCGGCTCTGTGCTGGATTACGAGAAGGAGAACCTCCGCAGCAGCAGTACCTCCGACATCGGCGCCCAGGCCGCCAAGAGTGCCGCCTTGCGGCACGCGGGCCTGTCCGAAGGCCAGGTGCAGGAGCTTCAGGTGGAATGGGACAACGAGCATGGCCGCGCCGTGTACGAGGTGGAGTTCAAGTCCGGCGGAATGGAATATGAATACGTCATCGACGCTGCCACCGGCTCCGTGCTGGAGCATCAGGCAGAGCAGGACGATTGACCGCAAAAAAGCGAGGGCTGCCGCCCTCGCTTTTTGCATCGGCGGGCGGCAATCTCCGCGCCCGTTTTGTTCTTACGGATAGCAGTGCTCCCGCAGGGCAGCCTCCAGCTTTTCCAGGGCGCGTTTTTCAATGCGCGATACATAGCTGCGGCTGATGCCATAGGCAGCAGCTACCTGGCGCTGGGTCTGGGGCGGGTGGCCGTCCAGGCCGTAGCGGCGGCGGATGACATCCGCCTCCCGGGGTGTCAGCCGCTCCGCAACCAACCGTCGGATGAGCTGTTGATCCTCCCGGCCCTCCAGGTCCTCCTGCATGGTGTCGTCGGCCCCCACCACGTCCTGCAGGTACAGGGCGTTGCCCGCCTTATCCGTCTCGATGGCCTCTGACAGCGACACCTCCCCCTGCAGCTTCCGCTGAGCCCGGAAGTACATGAGGATCTCATTTTCAATACATCTTGACGCATAAGTTGCCAGGCGGATCTTTTTATCGGGCCGAAAGGTGTTCACCGCCTTGATCAGGCCGATGGTGCCGATGGAGATCAGGTCCTCCTGATTGCTGGCCTGGGTATAATACTTTTTGATGATGTGCGCCACCAGGCGGAGATTGTGCTCCACCAAGCGGTTGCGGGCGGACAGATCGCCCTGGGCCCACTGCTCCAAGCACTCCCGCTCCTCCTGCCGGGACAGGGGACGGGGAAAGGAGCCGGGATTACCGGATAAATGCAGGGTCAAAAACAGGCTGTTGGACAGCAGCAGCAATGCCGCCGATAACATAGGTCATCCCTCCTTCACGGCAATCCTATGCCCGGAGGGGATGGTCCTATGTAACAAGAGGAATCGTCAAAAACAGCGCTGAAAGGCGGACGGCCTTGCGGTCGTCCGCCTTAAGCGCACATAGGTATAAACGATTACAGGTTTTCCGGTCATTTTCTTGGCCGGCGCGGCTTACTCCCCGCCGCTTTCGTCTTTGGGGGCGGCAGGCTCATCGTCCAGGGGCTCCGCCTGTGCGGACTCCGGGGCGTCGTCCCGGGACCCCGCCGCTTCGGTCTCTGCCGGGGCCTCAGCCGCCGCAGCGGCAGCAGCCTCCCGGGCAGCCACCTGGTTCACATACAGGTCCTCAGGCCGGTGGGGGTGGAGCTTGATGTTGTAAAACAGCACCGCCAGAGCGGCGATCATCAGCACCAGGCTCAGCACCTGGGACACCCGGATGGGCTGGCCGGCGATGGTCCAGTTGAACAGATACAGGCTGTCGGTGCGCAGGCCCTCGATCCAGAAGCGTCCCACGCCGTACCACAGGAAGTAGAAGCAGGTGTTCTCACCGTCGAACCGCCTGGCCTTGGATACCACAAAAACGATCAGCAGCAGGCCGATGAGGTTCCACAGGCTCTCGTACAGGAAGGTGGGATGTACCTCCACCAGCTCCCCGGCAGTGGTGGTCAGCTGCATGCGCCAGGGCAGGGTAGTTTCCGCACCAAAGGCCTCGCGGTTCAGGAAATTGCCCCAGCGGCCGATGGCCTGGCCGATGAGCAGCCCCATGACCACCAGGTCCATCATGGCCCCCAGCTTGATATGGCGGCTGCGGCACAGGATAATGGCCACGATGACCACAGCGATGACGCCGCCGTAGATGGCCAGGCCGCCGTCCCAGATGGCGATGGCCTTGGACCAGCTGAACCGGCCCTCGTGGTCCTTGAACTGGCTGAGATAGAACAGAACGTAATAGATCCGCGCGCCGATGATGCCGCAGGGAATGCCCCACAGCAGCCCGTCGATCAGGTCATCCTCGCGGATGCCGTATTTCGTGCGCTGGCGCATGCACCACCACAGGGCCACCAGCATGCCCAGGGCGATGAGGATGCCGTACCAGTAGATGCCGTTGCCGATGTTGATGGCCTTGGAGCTGAGGGTAATGGTCCAGTCGCCAAAAAGCCCCGGAAAGCGGATGGGGCTGTCGGTCATGATCTTCATAGTGTCACTCCTTGCTCAGAAACTGGCACCTATTATACCGCAGACGGCGCAGAATGAAAAGCCTTTTTTTCCGGGCAGCGCCTGCACGCGTACCTCCCTTACCCCTTGATGATCTCCACCACTTCGCCGATATACATACGGTGGACGGGCTCGTCCTTATAAAAGGCGTCCCGGACCTCCTGGGGGATCTGCTCCAGGTCCAGGTCCTGGCAATAGATCTTGCGGCAGACCAGGGTAGTCTCCGCCTGACGGAAGGTGATGCCCTGGGGCAGAAGCTCCGGGGTCAGACCCGCCGCCGCCACCTTGTCGCCGTCCCGGCCGGAGGTGCTGCCCAGCAGGGACAGGGCCCTGCGCTGCTCCTCCGGGTAAAAGCTGACGGTGAAGTAGTCGCTCTCCTCCATAAATGCAAAGGTGTAGCGGTTCTTTTTCACATACACTGTGGCCACCGGGCGTTCCCACAGGGTGCCCAGGCCGCCCCAGCTGATGGTCATGGTGTTGTAATGCTCCGGGGTCCCCGCCGTGACCAGGGCCCACTGCTTGTCGAATTTGGTAAATACGTCCGCTTCCAGGTGTATCATACCGGCACGCTCCTTCATTATAAAGTAAGACCATTGTATCACACCCCGCCCCCCGGGGCAAGACGGAGATTTCCGGCACCCGCAGGAAAAAGGGCGGACGCCGGCGCCCGCCCCGATCTTTATCCGAACAAAAGGATGCACCACCAGATGGCGCCGATGACAGATACCACCAGCCCCAGCAGGAGCATGATGCCCCGGGCCAGGTCCGTGGCCTGGAGCTTTTCCGAGTTGTGATAGAAGAAGCCCAGCAGAAATTTGTCCAGGGCGATGGCGGGCTTCAGCAGCAGGGGGAGCACCAGGCCCAGCAGCAGGAACAGCCCCGCCGTGAGAAATTCCCCGGGCCGCCCGGCGATGCGGGTCTGGTGATTGCCCAGGGCCATGCTGTACAGCGCGTTATCGGTCAGGCCCGGGCTGAACCCGGCCTTCTCCTGCACCAGGGTGCTGATGGACCAGCTGTCGCCCGCTGTCATGAACGTTCCGGTGGCGGTGTTGTAGGTGACGTTGCGGACCACACCGTCCATGGCCATTTCCGCCGCCCGATAGGAGCCGTTTTCCGCCAGGGACAGGGTAAACTCCGCCGTCTGCCCCGCGGGGGACTGAATGCGCAGGCGGTTGTCCTCCGTCACCTCCACCGTGGAGCAGCCCGGGCGGGTATAGGTCCTGCCCTGTTCCCCGGCGGCCATGCGGTAAAAGCCGCCGTAGTTCCACACGCCGGGGCGCAGGCCCCACACCAGGGCCGAGATCGCCAGGAGCACCGCGGCGGCCAGTTCGATTTTCCAGATGATGCTTTTCATGATGGATTCCCTCACCTTTCCAGCGAATTTCCGTCTGTTGCAGCTGTGGTTCTCTGTACAGTTATGTTACTATATTTATGCGAAATTGTCAATCAAAAAAACGATTTTCGATATCATGCGCACCATCCTTTATAACATTTTTACCGCCGTCAACAGAAAAACTCCTGTCAGCACTGCCATATTTTGGCGATTCTGCACCCGCCTCCGGCGGCATCGCGCCTCTTGTCTTTTCCTGCCCTATGTGGTAAAATGACAAAAACATCGAAAAGGAGCTGAGTGCGTGACGGACTATCCCACTTCCCTGCTGCCGGACCGCGGCAGATGCACCGGCTGCGGCGCCTGCGCCAGCGGCTGCCCCAAGGGGGCCATCCATATGCTGCCGGACCGGGAGGGGTTCCTGTACCCCACCGTCACCGATGCCTGCATCCAATGCGGCCACTGTGCCCATATCTGCCCCGTTCTGAAGCAGCGGGAGCCCCGGCCGGAGCCGGCGGTGTTCGCCGCCTGGAACCCGAATCCCGCCGTGCGCCAGACCTCCACCGCAGGCGGCGTATTTCCCCTGCTGGCGGAGTATATCCTGGACGAGGGCGGCGTGGTGTTCGGCGCGGCCCTGGACCAGGAGCTGCGGGTGTGGCACATCGCCGTAAAGGACAAGGCGGAGCTGCCCCGGCTCCAGGGGGCCAAGCCCGTGCAAAGCGACCTGGGCGACAGCTTCCGCCGGGTGCGCCATTATCTGGACCAGGGGCGGCGGGTGCTGTTTTCCGGCACCCCCTGTCAGGTGGACGGCCTGTATCACTTCTTAGGCGAGCATCCGGAGCGGCTGCTGACCTGCGACGTGGTGTGCAGCGGCGTGTCCTCCCCGGGGGTGTGGGGCCAGCTGGTGCGGTCTATGGCGTATATCAAGCGGCAGCCGCCGGTGGACGTGTGCTTCTGCGGCAAGCTGCCCGGGGAAAAGGACCGGCGATTCCGTGTCCGCTTCGCCGGAGGCGCCCAGTATGACGCCCCCTTCGGCAAGTCCGATTTCGGCCGGGGTCTGCGGCAGCGGCTGTTTCTGCGCCCGGCATGCCACCGGTGTCCCTATACCAGCACCGACCGCCCGGCGGACCTGACCCTGGGCATATACCGGGACCCGCCCAAGGACTTTCACCCGGAGGTACCCCGGTACAGCATTTCCCTGCTGCTGGTGAACAGCGCCAAGGGCGCCCACTATTTCGACACACTGCCCCTGAAGCGGGAAAAGCTGACCCTGGACCAGGCGGTAGCCTGCGCCGGGGCTCTGTCGGCTCCCCAGGAAGCCTCCGGCAGCCGGGAGGACTTTTTCGCGGCCTTCTGTCAGCAGCCCTTCCAGCAGGTGCGCAACCGGTTTCTGTCCGCCTCTCCCCTGCCCCAGCCCCTGGAGCGGCTGCGTCAGCTGCTGAAGCATCCCAAGGAGAAGTGATTTTATGGAAACACTGATGCACACCTGCTGCGCGCCGTGCTCCGTGTCCTGCATCCGCCAGCTGCGGGGCGAGGGCATCGAGCCTGTCAGCTTCTGGTATAATCCCAATATCCACCCCTATCAGGAGTACAAGGCCCGGCGGGACACGCTGATGGCCTATGCCCCGGTCATCGGCATGAAGCTCATCGTCCGGGAGGATTACGGCCTGCGGGCTTTCTGCCGGGCCGTGTGCGGCGACATCGACCACCGGTGCGGCCACTGCTACCATATCCGCCTGTGGGAAACGGCGCGGTATGCGGCGGAGCACGGCTATGCCAGCTTCACCAGCACCCTGTTCGTCAGCCCCTATCAGAACCACGAGCTGCTGCGGCAGACGGCTCAGGCGGCGGCAGAGGCATACGGGGTAGAGTTCCTGTACCGGGATTTCCGTCCCGGATTCCGGGCAGGCCAGCAGGAGGCCCGGGAGCGCGGCTTTTACATGCAGAAATACTGCGGGTGCGTGTTCAGCGAGGAGGACCGCTACCGCAAGCAGCTCGACCGGGATCTGAAGAATCCGGAAAAGATCATTGGATAACAGCAGCCCCGCCGGTCACCCGGCGGGGCTGCTGTTATTCATTTTACAGGTGAAGCAGCTCCTTGTAATAGGGCCACAGGCCGGTTTTCTCCGGGCAGAAGGGGGCCAGCTGGCACAGGTCCGTGCCGGGGAAGTCATTGCCCTCGATGATGGCCGGGCCGTCGGGGCCGATGGCCATATCCCAGCCCACATGGCCCACCTCCGGGATCTCCCGGGCGGCCTCACAGGCCATGGCCTTGGCCTCCTCGATCATGGGCAGCTGATAGCCCACCAGGGGGATGCCGGTGTCGGGGTGCTGGTCATAGACGTTGAAATAGTCGTCGGTGGCGGGAGAGCAGATCTTACCGGTGTCGATATCCACCCGGCAGAGGATGCCGCCCTGGCCGGAGTTGTCGCACACGCCGCCGCCCCGTCCCATTTTCAGGGTGATATAGGCGATGTGCACCTGGCCGTCCACCAGGTCGGTGCAGATGCGCATGGTGTTCACGGACTGGGGATGCAGCCGCGCCATATCGGGATGCTGGGCCTGGACGTGCTCCAGCACCACCAGCTTCTTCTCCCGGATATAGTCCAGCATGGCCGCCGGGGATTCAAAATCCTTCACATACAGCTTTTCCACGCCGTTGCCGCAGGAGCCGTGGTTGATCTTGGCAAAAATGGCCTCCTGGCCCTCCAGGAACCCAGCCATCTGCTCCACCGTAGCGGTCTCGCCGTTGAGGGTGGGCCGGCGGAGATACTTGGCAAAGCGGACGTTAAAGAGCAGCTTGTCGTCAAAATCGTCGTCGTGGGCCATGTCGTTCATGAGATTGCTGACCTTCTTGTTGCGCACCCGGGTGAGGTAGGTGTCCCGCTGGGCGCCGGTCATGTTGTAAAAGCCGAACATGGTGTAGTCATAATACCCTGCGCCGTACCGCACGGCGCACCACAGCATATCAAAGAAGGTGCGCACGTTGTTCTGTCCGCACTTCTGGTGCACCACGTCGATCATGTGGTTCATTTTCTTGAAGCGGACGCCGGTGAGCACCCGGGCCACATATCCGATCATTGCCATGGTAAAAACCTCCCATTTCTCGTTTTGCACTATCATATCACGCAGGCGGCGAAAATCCAATGCATTTTCCTGATGTCTGCCAAAAGCAGGACTGTTTTCAGTATACCACGCCGGAGCGCACGGCGCAAGAACAGCGTCAGATGAAGTATTTCTCCCGGGAGTAGCGGTACGGCGTGTCGGGAACGGCGGCCCGGCCATAGATGTTGGCGGCAAAGACCAGGTCATGGATGGCAATGCCGTAATTATACACCAGGATGCGCTGGACATTGTCCGTGCGGCCGGGGGCCGCACCGTTGAGCACGTCGGTGACGTTGGTGGTGACCGGGGCAAAGTGGTCAAAGTATTTGAAGCCGCGGATCTGTTCTATTTCATCGGTGAACACCCGGTCGAAGAACAGGTCGCAGTTCTGGAACCCCATGGTACAGATGGGGATCACCGTGCAGCCCTCCTTGAAATACTCGTCGGTGACGAAGTTCTCCGTGACCTTGGTAATGGCGGAGATCACCAGGTCAGAGCCGCCGATGACCTCCTCATAGGTGTCGCACAGGACAAAATGCACGTTGGGGTCCTCCCGGAACAGGTCCATGATGCGCTGCTGGTGGCCGTGGTAGCGGATGAGCTTCAGCGTCACGTCCCGGCGGTCCCCCTCCGCCCGCAGAGAGGCGATAAACGCCCGGATGCAGACGGTCATGATGTTCCCCAGGCCGATGAGGCCCACCGTTTCAAAGTCCGGCCGGGTGAACAGGCGGGCGGAGTGGGCAGCGGAGATGCCGGTGCGGAGGGTGGTGATATACTCGCCGTCCATCAGGGCCCGGAGGATGCCGGTGTCGGACTCATAGAGCAGGATATCGCCCATCATGCTGGAGCGGTCCTCGCCCCGCTTGATGCTGTGGCGGCCGATCATCTTCACCATGGCGATGTTGCCCCGCTCATAAATGCAGGGCATGACATTGTAATAGTCGCCGGCCTGCTGGACGATGTGGATTTTGGGGGCAGGGTGTAGCCGGACTTTTCCCGCAGGGCCTCGTCCACCCAGCGGATGAGCTCGCTGTCCGGAATCTCGGCTGCAATGGCCCGGACGGCTTCAAAATCAAGGACTTTCATGTGTTCTCTCTCTCCATTTTCATCTTTCTTCTCTCATATAAACCCCCCGGCTTTCGCCGGAGGGCTTCGGGGTTCATCGATAGAGCTTTGCGCCGTCGGGGATGCGGTCATCCGCCATCAGCAGATGCAGCTTTTCCTGGCCGTTTGCAAAGTCGGCCTGCTCCTCCGCAGCGCTACGGCAGGAGCAGCCTCGGTGGGCTTGTCCGTCCTCTTGTCCATGTCCGGCAGCTTCATGGCCGGGTGTTACAGCCCACCCTTCCCAGGATATGCGGCCTGACATGCGCAGATATTATAGCAGAATATTTTGGAAATTTCAATGGTTTTGTAGTCGATCCGCACGCTCAAAGTGCAGAACTGCAACACATGTTGGGCAAGTGAATAAGATCAGCGAATTGATTGACAAATATTTTGCATTTCTGTATAATTCAGTAGGAAATCGCTGCAAAAGGAGTACTTGACTATGAACTACCACGGCGGCTGCGCCAGGAACGCGAGGCTGAAGCAGGCCATTGACCGGGTGCCGAAGCTAAAGGTCACCGACCCGAAAGCGGACCCCCGGCTCATGGGCGCTCCGGGCACGCCCGCCAGAAGGAGATGACACACGGAATATGGACCAGCATACCCATTCCCACCCGCATGACCACGACCACCCCCATCCGCATACCCACAGCCATACCCAGACCAAGGCCGTTCTGAACCGTCTGTCCCGGGCCCAGGGGCACCTGGAGTCTGTGCGCAAAATGGTGGAGCGGGGCGAGGACTGCGCCGAGGTGCTGGTGCAGCTTGCGGCGGTGATCTCCGCCCTGAACAGTACCGGCCGGGTGATCCTCAAGGATCACATTGCCCACTGCATTGTGGACGCTGTGGAGTCCGGCGACAACGAGGCCGTGGAGTCCCTGAACCAGGCCATTGACCGGTTTATGCGGTAAAATTTGTGAACATTTTCCCAAAGCAATTGACATTTTTCAACATCGTGTCTATAATTTAGTATAGGATAGAGGATCGGCGGGGCCTCTGTCGCCTGGTGATGCAGGCGAGGTGCCGCCAGATCAAAAAGCAGCCGGAGGAGCTGGCGGAATATACCCAGCAGCTGACGTATGACATGGTCACCAAGGGCGCCGGCGCCGTGTGTCCCGAAAATCTCCGACCGGTCATCGACTGGTACAATTCTGTGAAGTAAGGAGCGAGCTTATGGAAAAAGTAAAAGATATTCTGCTGACCGGCGGCAAGGCCGCCCTGAACAGCGCCGTGGAGCTGGGCCGCAGCGTGGTGCAGCTGTTCACCCGCCTGGCCAATACCACCTGGGAGTTCGTGTGCGATAAGGTCCGCACCATGTCCCGGGAGCACCGCCGGATGCTGATGATCATCGCCGCCGCTGCCACCGGCGTTCTGGCCGTTGGCTCTGTGGTCCTGTGGCTGGTGCGCCGGAAAAAGTAAATTTCCTATCGTATTTTATAACAGAGCGGGGGGACGCAGTGCGTCTCCCCGCTGCTGACAGAAAAGAGGAGTCAATTTATGGAAAAAAAGGCATTCAAGGCGGAGTCGCAGCGGCTGCTGGACCTGATGATCCACTCCATCTACACCCATAAGGAGATCTTCCTGCGGGAAATCATCTCCAACGCCTCCGACGCCATCGACAAGCTGTGTTATCTGTCCCTGACAGACGAGAACGTGGGGCTCAAGCGGGAGGATTTCGCCATCACCCTGTCCGTTGACAAGGAAAACCGCACCCTCACCGTCAGCGACAACGGCATCGGTATGGACGCAGACGAGCTGGAGAACAACCTGGGCGTTATCGCCTCCAGCGGCACCTACCAATTCCGCCAGGGGCTGGACAAGGAGGCCGAGGCCGACGTCATCGGCCAGTTCGGCGTGGGCTTCTACTCCGCCTTTATGGTGGCGGACCACATCACCGTTATCTCCCGGAAATACGGCCAGGAGCAGGCGTACCGCTGGGAGTCCGACGGCCTGGAGGGCTACACCATCGAGCCCTGCACCCGGGACGCCGTGGGCACCGACATCATCATGCACATCAAGCCCGACGGCGACGAGGAGCCTGACGAATACGGTCAGTATCTCCAGGAATACGCCCTGCGCCGGCTGGTGAAGAAATATTCCGACTACATCCGCTTTCCCATTAAGATGATGATGCCCCACTCCCGGGTCAAGGAGGGCAGCCCCCAGGACAAGCCCGAATACGAGGAGGTCCTTGCGTGGGAGACCCTCAACAGCATGGTGCCCCTGTGGCAGCGGAAGAAGGCCGATGTCACCCGGGAGGAATATGACAAGTTCTATCAGGAGCGGTTCGGCGATCCCGCCGCACCCCTGAGCGTTATCACCGTGTCCGCCGAGGGCGCCGTCACCTATAAGGCGCTGCTGTATATCCCCTCCCAGGCCCCCAGCCAGTACTACACCGAGGACTATAAGCCCGGCCTCCAGCTGTACGCCTCCGGCGTGATGATCATGGACAGCTGCGCCGACCTGCTGCCGGACTATTTCAACTTTGTCCGGGGTGTGGTGGAGTCTCCGGACCTGAGCCTGAACATCTCCCGGGAGCTGCTGCAGCACGACCGGCAGCTGAAGATCATCTCCGCCAATCTGGAAAAGAAGATCAAGGCCGAGCTGGAGCGGATGCTCCGGGACGATCGGGAGAAATACGAGACCTTCTACCGCAGCTTTGGCCGCCAGCTGAAGCTGTGCGCCCTGGACAACTACGGGGCCAGGAAGGAGCAGCTCCAGGACCTGCTGCTGTTCTACTCCTCCACGGAGAAGAAGCCCGTGACCCTGGCGGAGTACGTCTCCCGGATGCAGCCGGAGCAGAAGTTCATCTATTTCGCCTCCGGCGACACCGTGGACGCCATCGACCACATGCCCCAGACGGAGCTGCTGAAGGATCACAATATGGAGATCCTGTACTTCACCGACAAGGCCGACGAGTTTCTGCCGGATATGCTGCAAAAGTACCAGGACAAGCCCTTCCGCTCCGCCATTGACGGGGATCTGGAGCTGGGCGATGAGCAGAAGCCCGACGAGACCGACAGCCATCAGGAGAGCTTTGCCTTCCTGAAGGAGGCACTGGGGGATAAGGTGGACCAGGTGAAGGCATCCACCAGGCTCAAGACCCACCCGGTGTGCCTGTCCAGCGGCCAGGGCATCACCTTCGAGATGGAGAAGTATTTCACCGCCGTGCAGCCGGAGCTGGGCATGAAGGCCAAGCGCATTCTGGAGATCAACGTGGATCATCCCGCCTTTGCCGCCTTCGAGACTGCCCGGATCACCGACCCGGACAAGGCGAAAAAATACGCCCAGATCCTCTACAATCAGGCCTGCCTGATCGCGGGTCTGCCCATTGAAAACCCGTCCGCGTACACGGATCTGATCTGCTCGCTGTGGAAGTGAGCCATCATAAGCAATACGGAGCTCTCCTCCAGGAGAGCTCCGTATTGCTCAGCTTGTCAAAATTCCTTTTTGACAAGCTGAGCAAGCATTTTCAAAACTTTCATAAAAGTTCTGAAAATGCGGTGATCGAAAACGAAAGACACCCCTGATGGGTTTCTTTCGTAACGATCTTCCTTTCCGAAGGCGGAGATGATCCCGCTTTTTTGACAGTCTCAAGCAATACGGAGCTCTCCGCCAGGAGAGCTCCGTATTGCTACGCACCGAAATGCGCCGGGACATCCTTCCATCCGGGGCGCCCTGTTGTTTTCTGTTAATCCAGCGCGTCGCGGCTTTCAAACACGTCGCGGACAGAGCCGTTCCGGTCGATCTCCGGCTCCGGAGCCGGGGCCTTGGCCATCTTCAGCTCCTGCCACTTGGCCTTGTCGATCAGCAGCTGCCGGGGCTTGGACCCCTCGAAGGGACCCACATAGCCCCGCTCCTCCATCTGATCCACCAGGCGGGCCGCCCGGGCATAGCCCAGCTTCAGCCGCCGCTGGAGCATGGAGACGCTGGCCTGTCCCACATCCAGCACCACCTCAATGGCGGCGGGGAGCAGTTCGTCGTAATCCTCACCGGCGGGGTCTGCTCCACCCACGCCCTTGGCATCCTTTTCTTTCTTCTCCGCGTGCTGCTCAATTTCGTGGATGACCGATTCGTCGTACCGGGCGGTTGCCCCTTCCTTGACAAAGTCCACCACAGCCGCCACCTCTTCCTCGGAGATGAAGCAGCCCTGAACCCGCTGGGGCTTGCCCGAGCCCAGGGGGAAGTAGAGCATGTCCCCCTTGCCCACCAGCTTTTCCGCCCCGGTGTTGTCCAGGATGATCCGAGACTCCAGGGAGGAGGCCACCGCGAAGGCGATCCGGGAGGGGATGTTGGCCTTCATCAGGCCGGTGATGACGTCCGCCGAGGGGCGCTGGGTGGCAATGACCAGGTGCATGCCGGCGGCACGGCCCATCTGGGCCACCCGGCAGATGGACTCCTCCACCTCCTTGGCCGCCACCAGCATCAGGTCGGCCAGCT
>OLNX01001343.1_pt1 | contig 21281 bp, 17 predicted proteins | sample 1672611 | NCBI WGS metagenome assembly OLNX01 (sample SAMEA3136705, study PRJEB25190) | human gut metagenome | reverse complement strand
ATCAATGCGCTGGTGGTTGCGTTGTGTATGAAACGACAGAAAAATGTGGTAGAGACCCTGGAAATGCTGGAAGAAATCTGGGATGAGTATCAGGTCTATGAAAATGACGAGATCAACTATATTGATGATTCTATGAAAATGCGCTATGCCAGATTAGGAGAAAAAAATGAGTAAAGTCATCATCATCGGCGGCGGTGCGGCAGGAATGTTTGCAGCACTCGGAGCTGCGGATGCAGGGCATCAGGTTACGATATTAGAACAAAACGAAAAACTGGGGAAAAAAATATATATTACAGGAAAGGGCAGATGTAATCTGACCAACGCCTGTGATACGGAAGAACTGTTTCAGGCAGTTGTCAGCAATCCGAAATTCCTGTACAGTGCTTTCTATGGCTACACGAATCATGATGTGATCGATTTTTTTGAAAAAGCCGGTACAAAGACCAAAATTGAACGTGGGGACCGTGTTTTTCCGGTATCAGACCACTCCTCTGATATCATTCATGGTCTTGAAAGACTGATGAAAAAATATCATGTACAGATTCGGCTTCATTGTGAGGTTTTAGAAATCCTAACAGAAAATGGTATAGCAAGCGGTGTAAAGTTAAAAGATCATACTGTATACACCTCTGATTCTGTAATCGTTGCTACCGGAGGACTGTCTTATCCGACAACCGGTTCTACCGGAGATGGATATCGCTTTGCTACCGAAACAGGCCATAAAGTCACCGAATGTATTCCGTCTCTCGTTCCACTTACAACCAGAGAAGATTACATTCCTCTCATGAAGGGACTCTCTCTGCGAAATGTAGAACTGACGATTAAACGAGGCAAAAAAACTGTTTATCAGGATTTTGGTGAAATGATGTTCACTCATTTTGGTATCACCGGCCCCCTGGTTTTGTCTGCCAGTGCCAAAATAGGAAAGTTTCTCCAGAAGGGAGAAGAACTGAACGCCTTTCTTGACCTCAAACCTGCTTTATCCCACGAACAGTTGGATGATCGCATTCTCCGGGAATTTTCCGCTGCTCAGAATAAACAGTTCAAAAATGTCGGAGTTCTCCATTTTGTGCATCGGATATAACATCCCATTCCAATAATTAAAATCACCAACTACGCTGACACGCCTTGCTCCTGGTGCCCATACTGCAAAATACATTCCTTCTGTATTTCCAAGTTTTACTTTATGACAGCCCATCTTATGATAAACTTCTGTCCAGTTTCCTTTTGAGAATAATTTTTCTTCTTCTTCCGTAATCAACCCTTCATAACTGTATGGATCACTACTTATATAAGTATTTCCATCATGAAACGTCATATGTATCTGATAAGAGAATGGTCTTTTATGAGGAAGAAACAGTGAAAATACTGGCTGTCTTTCTACAGTATCCATAGGATAACGCTCGCCATCCTCTGAAATAACTTCCATCTTTACCGCATCTGGATGATAGGCAGAGATAACCTGTCCTTGTAAGATAAAATGTCGTCCCAGTAAATCTTTCGGCTTGCTGCAGTTACCAAAAACCAATTCCATAACCTGGTCTTTTTTTACGACTTCGCTGATTTCATATCTCATGTCATTCCCTCCTCTTTTCAGTTACTTTTTTCGAAAACAAACATTCATATATAGTATATTCAAAAATGCTTTCTGACATTCATAATCAAATATATAAATGTATTGTTACCTGGAATACAAATCATATTTAAAGCGCTTAATTCAAGAATATCCCGGCATTCTTGCTGGGAAAATATTTTTATATGACTTATACAATTTTTAATAGTTATTTACATTATAATTTTTTTAGATAAGAAAGTCAATAAATGTCAAAAAAGAAGAAATCCCAGAAACAGTAACTTTCCACTGTTTCTGAGATTTCTTCTTCATTTATAGCAACTAAATTAAGAAATTGTTTTTTTAATCTTTGGCCGGTATCTTCATGATAGATATTCTCTAAGGTACCAGTCAATGACTAACGGCAATATGTTTACATGTTATTAGACATTTGCCTGTCACTTATTATACGTTTATTGTTCGTTTGTTTATTATTGTTTTATCATTATTCGAACAATCGTGACTACTTGCTTTCTACTGGCTTTCTTAAAAGACCAAGCATAACTGCTCCAACGATGGAACCGATTGCTAAAGCAATGATATACATTAATGCATTTCCTACTACTGGGAATACGAAGATTCCACCATGAGGTGCCATCAGTGTACATTTGAATGCCATAGATAACGCTCCGGCTACTGCTGAACCGATTACACAAGGAGGAATAACGTGGAGGGGATCTCCTGCTGCGAATGGAATAGCTGCTTCAGAGATGAAGCAAAGTCCCATGATTGCGTTAACTGGTGCTGTTTTTCTATCATTATCTGTGAATTTGTTTTTAAATACCCATGAAGCAATGGCAATAGCGATTGGAGGAACCATTCCACCTACCATAACGGCTGCCATGATCATGTAACCTGCGTCCGTCTGGTATGCTAAAGAAGCTGTACCAAATACATATGCTGCTTTGTTGAATGGACCACCCATGTCAATGGACATCATACCACCAACAATTAATCCAAGTAAAATACTGTTTGTTCCGGATAAGGAGTTTAATGCATCAGCAAGTAACTGGTTTAACCAGGAGAAGAATGGGTTAATTGCAAACATAATCACACTGATTAATAAAAGACCTGCAACTGGATAAATTAACATTGGTCTGAGACCATCCATGGAACTTGGCATTTTCTCAGTAATCTTTTCTAAAGCTAATACCAGATAACCTGCCAGAAAACCTGCAAATAATGCTCCAAGGAAACCACCGGAAATTACCGTGATGTCTGAATTAAAACAAGAAGCAAATGTTGTTCCGGCACTTGCGATTGCACCACCGGCAAAACCAACCATTAAACCAGGGCGATCAGCAATACTCATCGCAATGAATCCTGCAAGAATTGGAAGCATGAAGTTAAATGCTACACCACCGGCTGTCTTAAAGAATGCTGCCATTGGTGTGTTCATACCAAAGTTAGATGGGTCGATAGAATAATCATCTAACAAAAAGGCAATCGCAATAAGGATACCACCACCGATAACGAATGGAAGCATATTAGAAACACCGTTCATCAGATGTTTATAAATCTGACGTCCAAAGCTTTCATCTCCTTCGGAAGCAGTGCTTGCTGCCTTACCTCCTTCATGATGATAAATCGGTCCGTCACCTTTTACTGCTCTCTCGATTAATTCCTGAGATTTATGAATACCATCGGAAACTTTTACTTTGATAACTGGCTTGCCATCGAAACGAGCCATTTCTACATTTTTATCTGCTGCAATGATGATTCCGTCGCAGGCATCAATTTCTTCCTGAGTAAGAACGTTTTTCGCTCCACCGGAACCATTAGTTTCTACCTTAATAGAAATTCCTAATTCCTTACCTTTTTCTTCAAGTGCTTCGGCTGCCATATAAGTATGTGCGATACCTGTTGGACATGCAGTTACTGCAAGAACCTGGTATCCGGCTTTCTTTGCAGGAGCTTCGGCTGCCTGTGCTGCCTTGTCTTCTTCTCCGTATTTTTCTGTTTCCTTTTCATCAATTGCTGCTAAAAATGCATCAACGTCTTTGGCAGATAATAACTTTTCACGGAAAGCAGGATCCATTAAAATAGTAGATAATCTGGATAATGCTTCCAAATGAACATCAGAACCTTCTGCAGGAGCTGCAATCATAAAGAAAAGATTGGATGGCTCTCCGTCAAGTGCTGCACAATCAACTCCAGATGGTACTGTGATTGCTGCGATACCCGGGTTGATAACCGCTTCATTTTTTGAATGTGGAATACAGATTCCCTCTGCGATTGCAGTAGGTCCTTCGGATTCTCTTTTCATGATTCCTGCTTTAAAAGCAGCTTTGTCTTTGATGTTGCCAACTTCTTTATGAAGGTCAACGAGTAAATCAAGCATCTGTTCTTTTGTGCTTACTTCTGCGTTAAGAACAACTGCCTCTTTCTTTAACAAATCGACAATTCTCATAATTTTTTCCTCTCTAAAAAATTTAAAATATTTTTTGTTTTATCTCAAATTTCTGTTTCATTTTAGTTTCTATCATATTCAACTTTTTGAATATAAAATGATAACAGAAACTTTTTAATAAATTCAAAGCACATTCGCTGATTTGATTCAGCATTTTTAAACTTTATTCGGTAATCTGTTTCAGCATCTTTTCATACATTTCCAGAGATGCAAGTCCCTCGGAAAATGCTGTGGCACTACCTGCGGCTGTACCGCTCTTTAATGCTTCTTCATAATTACCACCGCGGATATATCCTGTGATAAATCCTGCCACCATAGAATCTCCGGCACCAACGGAATTTACTACTTTGCCCTTCGGTGTTCCCATCTTAATGTTCTGACCATCTTCTGTGATAAGAATGGCTCCGTCTCCAGCCATGGAAATCAATACATTTACTGCTCCCTTTTCCTGAAGCTTCTTTGCGTAATGTACGATGTCCTCATCTGTTTTACATACTGTTCCGAACATTTCCCCAAGTTCATGGTTATTTGGCTTAATTAAGAACGGATGATATTTTAAAACATTAAGAAGTAAATCTTTTGTCGCATCTACAACTACACGGATTCCTTTGGATTCGAGACTTGCAAGGATTTTTTCATAAATGTCTTCCGGCAATGTGTTTGGAATACTTCCTGCCAATACAAGAATATCTTCTTTTGTAAGAGTATCAAGCTTTGCAAAAAGTTCATTGATTGCTTCTTCTGTAATTACTGGTCCCTGTCCGTTAATCTCTGTCTCATCGCCATGTTTTACTTTTACATTGATTCTGGAATTGCCCTCTGGCAGATGAATGAAATCTGTGTGGATTCCCTGTGCTGCCAGTCCATCCTCAATTGCCTTTCCTGTAAATCCCGCAACAAAACCAAGAGCTGTTGTTTCAAGGCCGAGAGTATTCAAAATCGTAGATACGTTAATTCCCTTTCCACCGTAAAAAATAGATTCTCTTGTAGAACGATTGACATCTCCTAATTTCAGATTATCAAGAAATACTACATAATCTAATGCCGGATTAAAAGTTACCGTATAAATCATTACTTTCGTTCCCTCCTTTAAGTTCCCTTTTTCAATGTACTTACGGAATCTTTTATACCTGATTTCTATAGGAGAGATTCCAGAAATACATTTTGTAGTTTTGACTTGCTTTGTTAGTGATTAAAGTATAACAAAACAATACCTTTTATACATCTAACGAATGTCATTGATATCAATTTGAATTTGTCATATTCTTATATGACATTTGTCACTTTTTTAGAATTTTGTCGATTTGATTCTTCATTTGGAATAAAAATGTGCTGCTGTCACCCTCCTCATCTACATAACTTTTAATAAGACTGTCTGTTTTCTCATAAGCTTCTTCATACTGTTCAAAACGATTTGGAATTACTCCGGCATCAATTGCTGTATCAAGAAGGGACATATCTATTATGCTGTCTCCCGGTGTATCTTTATTCAGCAGATTCATTGTATCCTGTGAAGTATTTACAGATTTTAATACAGAAGCTGCTGAGGTATCTTCGTATACAAGTTTTTGAATATCTGTATCTGTTGTAAGTAACTTCACAAAATCCCATGCACATTGCTTTTTCTCTGTCCTTGAACTCATTCCTGCCATAAGTGCACTCATCTCCGAACGGTTATCCCCAGAAGGCCCTGCTGGCATACGGATACATGTCCATTCAAAGCCAGAATATTTTTTGATTCTCCACGGATATGGCATGTAAGTTCTATAGTCAGAAAATGTAAACGGACGAAATGCCACTTTTCCCAAATCGAAATCATTAGATGTGACCTGATAATTCCGATTTGTTGCTTCAAGGCGCTTTACAAATTCAAGCGACTGCGAAAACTTTTCATCAAGAAAATTTGAGGATGTCCCGCTCTGATTAAATGGTGTTATTCCGTTCGAATATACTGCCTGTAGCCATGTATAGTCATAACATCCAAATTGATCCATCTGTCCATCTCCATCAGAATCTTTCACTATTGTTTTACAGATGTCATAAAAATCATCCCACGTCCAGTCATTATCCGGGACTTTAATTCCCTCTTTTTGTAAAAGCGTCTTATTTACAAACATCAGGGTCGGATTACATTCCATCGGAAGTGCATACTGGCTTCCTTCATATTGTCCGGCTTTATAAACAGAAGAATAAAACACATTGAAATCAAATTCTTTATCGCCGCCAACTAACATATCTAAATTTTTCAGAGCACCAAGCGATGCTAATGTATTAAAATCCTCATCCAATACCAGATACACGTCTGGTTCCGTTCCCTTTAAAATCTGTTCTGAAAGCCACTCTGAATAATCATTTGAAAGAATGCCCTTTTCATATTCTACCTTTACATTTGGATATTTCGATTCAAACTTCTTAATCGCCTGATCAAGAATCTCATAATGCACTGTCCCGGGGACCTCCCAATTGCTTCCATAAAAAATTCCTACCCGGAGCGTATTCTGGTCTCCATAATGTAGATAGATCAGGCTGCTAATAAAAAGAACTGCCATTACAAAAAGGATTCCTGTCCCTTTTTTTAACTTTATATCTCCCATTATTGTCTCCTCCGATATTCAAATTCATTTATTTATCCGACTATATCAATTACCTTATTCTCCAATATATCTATTTACCGCTCCTGTTTGCACCGCCCAGATTGCAAGCTGCGTTCTATCCCTGAGTTCTAACTTACTGAGAACGGAACTTAAGTAGTTACGGACAGTTCCTTCAGAAAGTGCAAGTTCCGATGCAATCTCTTTATTTGACATTCCACATCCTATTTTCTGAATGACTCTCCATTCTGTTTTTGTCAATTCCTCTGTAAGTTCATTATCCACCTGAATCGCATAGCTGCTCTGTGCCATATGATTAAATAATTTTACAATCTTATCCGTAATTTCTGGATTAATCATTGCCTTTCCACTCACAACTGTCCGAATTGCCTCCGCAAGATTCTTCATGGAAATTCCTTTTAAGAGATAGCCACTTGCTCCATACTTTAACGCTCCAAAAATATATTCATCATCATCAAAAGTTGTGAGAACGATAATATAAATATCTGGATATTTTTCCTTGACCAGACGAGTACATTCTACACCGTCAATACCTGGCATACGAATGTCCATCAATATAACATTCGGCTTTTTCTTTTTTATTTCGGAAAGTACCTGCTCTCCGTTTTCCGCTATTCCTGTTACTTCCATATCTTCATTTGCCCCAAGAACAATTTTCAGACTTTCCCGAATCAATTCCTGGTCATCTGCTATTAATACTTTGATCATTGTCTATTCCTCTTATTTTTATTATATTTATTATTTTCGATATATTTAATAATATCTCATTTTAGTTCTATTTTTATCTTGCCGACATTTTCTTGATATATTTCAAAATACCCTCTTTCCTATTTTCACTGACTGTCCTTCGCTTTGTCATTATTGTCTGCGAGATTATTTAACTCATCTCTATCCTTTTTTCCAGTCAGCTTATTTCGAATCGGTATCTTCGCAATAATCGTAAACCCAATCATTCCCTGATAGTTAACCTCACCATTTAGAAGCTCTACCCTTTCTCTTATATGTTTTAAACCAAAGCCTTCTTTTATTGACTCACAACCGCAGCCATTATCACTGATGATAATCATCAGCTCCTCATCTTTTTCGCTAATACGAATCCAGATTTCTGTTGCCTTTCCGTGGCGAATAGCGTTGGTCGTACTCTCCTGTATAATACGGTAAATGACTTCCTCCTCATCTGCCTCAAATTCAAGTTCTTCCATATAAGAAACAAAGTAAATTTTCGTGTTCGTGACCTTTGACATATCCTCTATCATCTGATGAATCGCATTGTTCAGTGACATTCGCTCTAATGCATCTGGCTTTAACTTTCTTACCGAACGGCGGACATCCTGAAGCCCACGTCTTGCAGTATCGCCGATTCCTTCCAGCTGTTCTTTCGCTTTATCTGGTGCAATGTCCATAAGTACCAGTACCGCATCAATCCCAACTGATATTCCTGTTAAAATATGTCCCAGCGTATCATGGATTTCTCTTGCCAGGCGATTTCTCTCTTTCGTCTCTCCCATTAATTCTTTTTCCTGAGCGAACTCATGAAGCTGTTCATTTGCTTTTTGCAACTGTTCATTTAAAAGCTTGATTCGTTCTCTCTCTCTTCGGTCCTTCATCATAAGAATAACAATGTATATTAGAAACAAGACCATATTTGTAATCTCACAAATTGTCTTTACACTGAGAAAAATCCTTTCTGTATTCCAGTCATAAAATGCAGCCCACGTCTCAAAAGAATTTAATGGAATAAACATCGTGACAAGATTGTAACTGCATACCATGTAACATAAAAATGCAATAAATAAAAATATCAATTTATTTTTCCTGTCCTCGACATAGGTGAGCATATCCGCTACTACAAGAAAAATCACTCCATTATAAGACATATCTAACTCTTTCAATACAAAAATAAGAAAGATAATCTCGAACACATTCCACAGTAAAACCTTCTCTTTGCCCTCGGCCTCATTTTTTCTCTTGTAATAAATAATCCCACATAAAAAAAAGAGAGAAAATATTACCATAATGATTCTTTGTTCCGGTCTTTCCGGCATCACCTTAAGCGTTCCAATAAATTTTTGTGCTTCCTGAGCCGCCGCCACCCTGTACTGTGTCAATACGATGGTAAAAGTAAGAAAGAGAACAATAATCACATTAAGCAATACCATCATCGTAAAACACTGGTGCTGATATCCTGCCGCGTCCTTTCTTTTTTCCATTGATATTCCTCCTTCCTCTTACTGCCATCCTGACAGGCTATAATCATTTATATTGTCTTTTGTAATAAGGGAAACAGGAACAATGCACTGCTTTTCAGTTTTCTTTCCATCAAGAATTTTGTAAAGCATTTCCACAGTTTTCTTTCCGGTAGTTCTTGGTGACTGTGCTGAAGTTGCCGCCATCTTATTTTCATAGATCATCGTTTTAGCCTCCGGCGAACCATCCGCCCCATATACAAGAACATCTGATAACATATGCTCCGCATCTAACGCAGCCATCGCCCCCATTGCACTTGGATCATTTAATGCCATTACCACATCAATATCTTTCGTTTTATTTAAAACTTTTTCCACCAGCGGCTGAGAAAGTTCAAGCTGCCCCTGACATTCAAGTTCTCCTACATTCTCATACTTCCATCCAGCCTTCTCAAGTGTTTCCTTAAATCCTTTAATTCGGTCGATTGCCGATTTATTTTCCGACTGAACTAAAAAAAGAATCTTCCCTTTTTTTCTCCGTTTCATTAAATCTTTCGCACACTGTTCTCCTGCCTGATAATTATTTGAAACAACCGTACCATCTACAAAACTCCGGTTATAAATCAACGCATCCACAGCAATCACCGGAATCCCTGCTTTTTTTGCTTTTTCTAATGAAGAGCCTATTTTTTTCCAGTCCACAGCGTTAATCAGAATACAGTCCACTTTTTCTTCAATAAATTTCTCCACCTGCTTTGCCTGCACTTTCGCATCCATGCCCGAATCCCTTGTTTCAAGCACATCGCCCTTACTTTCCACAACCGCTTTAATCTCCTCATTAATCACTTCAAAATACGGGTTATTCATTGTCATATACAAAGCACCGATTGTTCTTTTCGATTTTTCACTCTCATTCTTATTCCTGCTGAAAAATAAAAGCGCAATACTTACAATGCAAATCGTTGCCACAATAATATAGCCTATACATAAAATTGCTTTCTTCCCTCTCACATCTGTCCCTCCTATATTCAATAATCTGCTCTCGGAATCTTTTTGTACTTGATTTTGATAATCATCACTTGCTATTATTGTAACTTTTTCGGCAATTTTTGTCTATCCATACAGGGAAAAATCGAAAAACCTCTTATCTTGACACACACAAAAAAAGCCCCTATACTTTTAAATATAAAAGAAGGCATACTAACTATGTTTTTCAGATTATTTTATGAAAAAAGAAGAAAAAATAATTTCTATAATAACTAATCAAAACAAAAATCAACTAAATTTGCATGTTTCTGAACGATTCAAAATTTTATTATAAAAAGGAGGACTGCTCATGAATTGTCCAAACTGTGGCACATATTATGATGAGAACGAAAAGATATGTAAAAAATGTCACACCCCTTTAAGCAATGCAGTTTACAATCAGGTATCATCAGGTAATGACATAAATCAACCTGCCCCTAAGAGAAAAAGCTTTGTACCGATCGTTGCAGCTATTCTTATCTGCTGCCTTATCGCAGGCGGAATCGGAGGATACTTTTATTACATTTCCCGCGTAAAACAAGGTTGCCGGGAAGCAACCAGGCAGATTTTCACTTACGCCAAAAATATGGACTTCTCCGACGTGGCTCCTTCCGATTTACCGGAACCACTGAAGTCCGAACCAAACGTAAGAGAACTCGTAAAACAACAATTAAAAACATACATCGGTGATAGCGAACTCGGCTCACTCGTAGATGTTGACAGTATTGACGTAACTACTCTATGTGATGAGATGGTCGATCAGGCATCTTACAAAATTACCGATGTCTCCGCAACCTATAACTCCTGCACTGTAACCGTCACCACAAAAAATATCGACTTCTACAGCCTGCCAGGAACCATCTATGATGAAATCAAATCCCAGATTACCGATGGAAACTCCTCTTTATGGACTTCCATAAAGAACTCTATCTCCTCCCTCTTAGGAGGAAGCAGCCAGACATCCATCGAAAAAATTGACATATCTGAGAACTTGAAAAACTGGTACAAAGAAACAAAGAAAAACGGCCCAACGAGAAAAACTACGGGAAAAATCGTATTCGGAATTAAGGATGGAAAATGGGCTCTGATTTCATTTGATGAAAGGCTAATCTACGGGTATTACGGCCTGCGGCCTCTGCAATAGTGAGGTTGGTGGCTAAACAGACGAACCCCCGAAGCCTGGCATATGTAAAAATGCACTCTATCACTGCACTCTTAATGCTCAACCGCATTAAGAGTTTGCTCTAAGGCGCATTTTTACATATGCCAGGCTTCGGGGGTTCTGTTTGTTTCGAATTCTTTACCTTCCACTTAAAATCTCAAATCTCCCGACAAAAATGATTTTCTCTTTTCGGTCTGGCAAAGTCAGAATCCTTGCAAAGAAATATCCCCAGATGTGGCTTCGGAGCAAGATTTGGATGCGAGCATTCAAACCACCGCGACTAAAGTCACATCTGGGGATTATTTCTTTACAAGGATTCGTCTCTTCTAATGAGCCAAATCATTATTCAAATACTTACCTATATGTTCAATTGCTTTTGTTTCATCATCGCCTTTTGCAATTACATTAATCTTTCCACCTGCTGGAACACCTAAAGTCATCATTCCCATAATGCTCTTGGCATTCACCTTTTTGTTTTTCACCTCCACATATACACTGCTGTCATACTGGCTTGCAATCTGAATAAATAACGCAATGGTGCTTGGGTCTAATCCTGAAGGGATTTTAATCTCCATCTCTCTTGAAATCATGTTAACCTCCTATTTTGCTATAAATGAAATAAATTTATCTTAGTATTTTCAGCTTTGCCAAAGCAAATACTGAAAAAATATTACAGATGCCCTTTTTCCCTAATATCCTGAGCAATTTGACTCAGTTTTCTTAATCTGTGATTCACACCGGACTTTCCTACTGGAGAACTAAGTTTTTCGCCAAGTTCCTTTAATGTTGCATCCGGTTCCTCTAACCTGGCATAGGCAATGTCCCGAAGGTTCTCGGATAATCGCTCTAAACCAACTGTATTTTTTATATATTCAATATCTTCAATTTGTTTTCTCGCTGCAGATACGGTCTTATTTATGTTCGCTGCTTCGCAGTTTACTCTCCTGTTTACTGAGTTACGCACATCTTTTAAAATGCGTACATTCTCAAACTTCATGAGAGCAATATGTGCTTCCATTATATTCAATGTGTCCGAAATCATAGCACCTTCTTTTAAGTAAACTACATAATATTTCTTTCGCAGTACAATCTTCGCCTCTAATCCAAAAAATTCAAACAATTCTTTTATCTGCGCTGCTTTCTCACTTGATATGCAGGCAATTTCAAAATGATAATTCTTCTCCGGGTCTGTGATAGAACCGGCAGAAAGAAATGCTCCGCGCAAAAATGCTCTGCGGCAGCAGGTACGCTGCAATACCGGATTATCTTTCACAGAAAATTCTTCGTCCATCTGTCCAAGATTATTTATAAGCTGTGCTGTCTTTAAAATCTTTAACGTCTGTCCAGATTCCTCTATGGAAATCATATAAAAGCGATTCTTTTTTAAAAATTCATGCTGTGTTGTAGAAACTTGCGGCTGAAAATGAAAAACGTCTTTAATCAGAGAATAAAATCTTCTGGCTACTGATACATTTTCCGTGTGAAGAATGAGAGAATATCTTCCATCTTCACATTTGATTTTTCCACAAAGTCCAATAATTGCGGCAAGTTCCGCAATCATGCAGTGATTTTCGTGACCGTCCACATGAGAAAGTTCTTCTTTTACTTCAGAAGAAAATGACATATTCTATCTCCTTACATCAATTACTCGATTACTTTCCTTTTGTCCGGGCGTCTTTCTCAATATCCCGGTGTTCCATACGAACGGTATACGGAAACTTTTTCAGCCTTGCATAAAGCCCGTTCGTTATCGTAACAGAACGATGCTTGCCACCGGTACAGCCGATGCCAATAACAAGGCTGTTCTTTCCCTCGTCTAAATAACGTGGGATAAGAAACTGCATTAAATCTTCCAGTTTATCAAGAAACTTTCGGCCGTCTCCATTCTTCATGACATATTCCTGAATGGAACGGTCATTACCTGTGAGCGGACGCAATGCCTGCTCATAATAAGGATTCGGAAGAAAACGCACATCAAATACCAAATCAGCATCTGAAGGGATTCCATATTTGAATCCGAAGGAGAGTACTGTGATAATAAAATTACCATATTCCTCATTCCCGACAAAAATTTTCTCCACTTCCTGTCGTAATTCTCTGGTAAGAAGAGTCGTTGTATCAATAATATAATCTGCCCTGTCCCGGATAAAAGAAATCATCTCACGCTCTCTGGAAATCCCCGTTTCTATGCGGTCCTCCTTTGCGAGCGGATGGGTTCTTCTTGTCTCTTTATATCGCTTGACAAGAGTCTCATCTTCTGCATCTAAAAACAGAATCTCATATTCTATTCCAAGTTCACACAAGACTTCTAACTGACTGTTTAATCTGGTGAGCTGTTCTCCGTTACGGATATCAACTCCTACCGCCACTTTGTCTACTTCAGTCTGTCTGTCAGAAGCAATCTCTCCGAAATTCGGAAGCAATGCAACTGGCAGATTGTCCACACAAAAGAAACCAAAGTCCTCAAGAACCTTTAATGCGGTACTCTTTCCTGCACCAGACATGCCGGAAACTATTACAAATCTCACTCTCTCACCTCTGTATCCGCAAATCCGACAAAGCGGACTTCCGGCTGCATCATAACATTAAACTGTTTCATTACTTTTTTCTGTACCTGTTTTATTAAAAAAGCTACCTCTTCTGCTGTCGCCCCGCCACGGTTAACCACAAATCCGCTATGCTTCTCGGATACCTGTGCACCGCCTACGGTATAGCCTTTTAATCCGGCATCCTGAATTAACTTTCCTGCGAAATAACCTTCCGGTCTCTTAAAAGTACTTCCCGCACTTGGAAACTCTAAAGGCTGTTTCTCTCTTCTGGCTTTGGCCAGCTCATCCATTCGTGCCTTAATCTTATCAGACTCACCTTTTTCAAATGAAAAACGCGCAGACAAAACAACGTAGTTTTTCTCAAAAATACAGCTATGACGGTAAGACAAATCTAATTCCTCTCCCGTTAATGTAAGAAATTCTCCCTCCTGCGTCAATACTTCCGCATCAAGAAGGACATCTTTCACTTCACCGCCATATGCTCCTGCATTCATGGCAACTGCTCCACCTACGGAGCCAGGGATTCCTGCCGCAAACTCAAAACCGGTGAGTCCGGCATTCCATGCAGCTCTGGCTGTTCTGCTAAGCAAAGCACCCGCCTGCACTTCAATTACTGTATCCTTCACAGAAATTGCCTGGAAGTTCTTACCTATCTGGATAATCATTCCTCGAAAACCTTCGTCCGATACCAGCAGGTTACTTCCATTACCCATAACAAAAAAAGGAATCCCCGCTTCTTTTGCACAATAAACCGCACTTCTGATTTCTTCCCTTGTTGCCGGCTGAACAAAAACATCTGCCGGGCCTCCAATGGCAAAACTTGTGTGCTTATTCATCGGTTCCTGCTCTGTTACTGTTCCTGCTTTAATCTGCTCTCTCAAATTCTGAAGGAATTCCTTATTCATAATATCTCCTATATATCTCCTATCTAAAACACTTAAAACAACTATATAGTTGCATCCTATATTTAGATACATACTATATGATACTCTAAAACGTGGGGAAGTACAATGTGGAAAAAACACAAAATAAAAGGGAGCTTTCTCGCTCCCTTTAGATAAAGTGCCAAAAAAAGCTAATATTTTTGTTATCTCCCAGAACATTTGTTGTGCAAAAAAGTTTCATATATGATTCTTGTTAAAAATTCCTAAACAAAAAATTACCTGTTCATAATCAGCATGTATCCGAAAAATACTTTCTGCAAATTCAAGATTACCCCGGCATTCTTGCTGCGATATGGGAGTCATCTCACATCTGATATACCATAAATCAGAGGATTAGATTGCTTTCAGATTTTCCAAACACACTTTAGCTCTTTTGCAAATCTTAATTACTGTTCTTTCTGTTCTTCTTTATTCGTAGAAAGACTTCCCGTTACACGGTTATAAAGTTCCTGTGCTGCATTATATCCCATTTTTTTCGCACGATAGTTAATCGCTGCGGACTCTACGATAACCGCAAGGTTACGACCCGGACGAATTGGAATAGAGTAGCAGACAACCTTATTGCCGAGGAACTCAATATATTCTTCATCAAGGCCAAGTCTGTCGTAGTTTGCTTCTCTGTTCCAGTCTTCTAAACGGATAACCATGTCAATTGTCTGGTTATACATTACACTTTCCACACCGAACAATGTCTTTACATCAACAATACCGATACCACGAAGTTCGATAAAATGTCTTGTAATATCTGGAGATGTTCCCAGAAGGGTGTCGTCACTGATTTTACGTATTTCAACAACATCATCGGAGACGAGACGGTGTCCACGGTGAATCAGTTCAAGAGCCGCCTCGCTCTTTCCGATTCCACTCTCACCCATGATCAAAACACCTTCGCCGTATACATCAACCAAAACACCATGAATGGAAATACGTGGAGCAAGTTCCTCGCTCAGCCAGCGTACAGAGTTCGCAATAAAATCTGAAGTTGTCATCTCTGTTGTAAAGATTGGAACACCGTTCTTTTCTGCTGTATCAAGCATCTCTAGTGACGGCTCTAATCCACGGCAAAATACAAGGCATGGAATATTAAAGCTGAAAATCTTCTCACAAAGAGGCGGGATAGATTCCGGTGCAAGCTGCTTCATATATGCTGCCTCAACATTACCGATTACCTGAATTCTTTCTGAATCAAAATGTTCAAAAAATCCGGCAAGTTGCAATGCAAGACGGTTTACCGCAGACTGCTCAATCATAATGCTGTCTGTATCAATATCTGGTAACAGGCTTTTTAAATTCATCTTGTTTACAAATTCTGTAAGTTTTACCTTGTACATAATTCCCTCCGTAATTATCCGATGTACTCTCGGAATCTTTTTGTGCTTGATTTTGTGAGAAGATTTTTTGTCAGTTGTGTCCAAATTTTTGAGGCGTACGCGGTGCGTACGTTGATGAAATTCGGGTACGACTGGCGGAAAATCAGCCACAAAAGCAAGTGCAAGAAAGACTCCGAGAGTACATATCCATTTTTCATTAAGTTCATTTCTCTTGCAAACTACACAGTAAGATTCACCCACACTATCTGCCAGCCAAAATTACTTCTTTACTCTTCTTCATCGTAAAACCCATATTCTTTGGTTTGTATGTGAATCACTCAGCAGCAATACTATTCTCCCTGTGTATAATTTTGCAGAGCTACGTTAGTATTATATCAGTATCCACACCATTCAAAAATGCCCCGGCATTCTTGCTGCGAGGTGGGAGTCATCTCACATCTGATATATTTATCATACCACATCCCCATTTTTTTTAGAAGTATCCTCATGAAAAAAGCGGTAAATTTCTTCGGCTACATTTTCTGTAATTCCATCTGCTTCACAAAGTTCTGTCACGGAAGCTTCTTTTATTTTTCCGATATCCTTAAAATGCTTCATCAGGCTTTTTCTTCGTGCGGGACCGATACCTTTAATATCATCAAGTACCGAATGTACCTGCTCTTTTCCACGGAGTGCTTTATGATATGTGATTGCAAAACGATGCGCCTCATCCTGTAGACGGGTTATCATCCGAAATGCTTCCGAATTTTTAGGAAATTCAATGATTTCATTGTTATAATATAAGGCTCTTGTACGATGGAAATCATCTTTTACCATACCGCAGACCGGAATAGTTAATCCCAGCTTTTCGAGAACCTGTAATGCAATGTTTACCTGGCCTTTTCCTCCATCCATCATAAGAATATCCGGAAAACGGGTAAAACTTCCAAGTTCCATATCCTGTCCCTTTTCATCCCGCTCCTTTTGCTCCCTGATACCGTGGGAAAATCTTCTCTCTAACGCCTCTTCCATACAATGGTAATCATCCGGTCCGGCTACGGTTTTTATCTTAAATTTACGATAATCGCTTCGTTTAGCCTTACCTTTTTCAAAAACAACCATTGAAGCAACATTTTCATATCCATTTGTATTGGAAATATCAAACGCCTCCATACGGTTTAAGTTCTCAATTCCTAATGCCTGCTCTAATTCATGTACCGCACCAATTGTTCTGCGTTCTTCTCTCTTTAATTTCTCACTGTCCTGTGCGAGAACATTCTGTGCATTCTTTCTTGCAAGCTCCATCATCTGATGTTTACTTCCACGCTTCGGCATAGCAAAAATCACTTTACTTCCACGCTTATCTGAAAGCCATTTTTCAAGAATTTCCTGATCAAGAACTTCTTCCTGCGTTAAAATTTCTTTTGGAATAAATGGAGTCCCTACATAGAACTGCTTAATAAAGTCCGTGATAATCTCTTGTTTTTCACTGTCTCCGATTCCTGTCATATGAAAATGATCTCTGCCGAGAAGCTTACCGCTTCGGATAAAGAAAATAGCCACAATTGCCTCATCGCCGGTCTTTGCCATAGCAATAATATCCCTGTCATCGCCACCGGTATCATTGATTTTCTGCTTCTCACCAATTCGTTTTACATTTTCAATCAAATCACGATACTCGGCTGCCTGCTCAAACTCAAGCTCTGCGGCCGCTTTTTTCATTTTTTCTTCCAGACTGTTTATGATTTCTTTCTCATCGCCATTTAAAAACTTCAACGCTTTATCCACATGGGCGCGGTACTCTTCTTTAGAAATATAATTCTGACACGGTGCATCACACTGATTTATCTGATAATAAAGACAGGGCCGGTCCTTCCCTATCTCTTTAGGCAATGACCGGCTGCAGCTCCGTATTTTGTATACTTTTCTCATTAGTTCAATTGTATCCTTCACCGCCCCCGCACTCGTATACGGACCGAAATATTTCGATTTATCCCTTTTCACCTGACGGCAAAATAAAATTCTCGGATAATCTTCCTGCACTGTGACACGAATATATGGATAACTCTTGTCATCTTTCAGCATCGTATTGTAATGTGGACGGTGTTCTTTAATCAGATTACATTCCAAAACCAGAGCCTCAAGCTCCGAGTCTGTGATGATATATTCAAAATAAGCGATGTGAGAAACCATGTGCTGGATTTTTACACTCTTATTATAACTACTCTGAAAATACTGACGCACACGGTTCTTAAGAATTCTTGCCTTGCCGACATAGATAATCTCATCCTGTGCATTATGCATCAGATATACCCCCGGCTTTGCCGGGAGTTTTTTCAGTTCTTCCTGAATATCAAACATAATTTACTCTTCCTGTTTTGTTTGCTCACTGTCTTTCTTTTCGGTAACTTTCTGTGCATCCTGACTTTCCGCATCTTTTAATGAAGATTCTTCTGATACCGTTTCTGCTTCGGATAATTCTGTTTTCTCCTTATCCTCTTCAACATTCGCTTCAACACTTTCCAGTTCATCTTTCTTTAAAGATTTATTGTAAATTTCCATGAATTCTTTACCGGTAATTGTCTCTTTTTCAATCAGGAATTCTGCAATCTCGTCCATAACTTCTCTGTGGTCTTCAATAATCTTTTTCGCCTTATCGTAAGCCACTTTGAGCATTTCTTTTACTTCTTCATCGATGAGTGCACCTGTTGCATCGGAACAGTTCATCACTGCACGTCCATCAAGATAACGGTTCTGTACTGACTCCAGTCCCATAAGTCCAAATCTTTCAGACATACCGTACTGTGTTACCATCGCTCTTGCAATCTGGGTCGCACGCTCGATATCATTAGAAGCTCCTGTTGTAACAGAATTAAATACAACTTCCTCGGCCGCACGTCCACCAAAAAGTGTAACTAATTCGCTGAGCATCTGCTCTTTGCTCATCAGATATTTTTCTTCTTCAGGAACCTGCATGGTGTAACCCAGTGCACCCATTGTTCTTGGAACAATCGTAATCTTCTGTACTGGTTCTGTATTCTTCTGCACAGCAATTGCCATAGCATGACCAACTTCATGATAAGAAACAATTTTCTTTTCTTCCTCACCAAGAATACGGTCTTTCTTTTCTTTTCCGGCAATAACAACTTCTACTGCCTCTAACAGGTCTTTCTGAGATACTGCCTCTCTTCCAGCTTTAACTGCTGCAAGTGCGGCCTCATTAATCATATTTGCAAGATCAGAACCTACGGCACCGGAAGTTGCCAGGGCAATTTCGTCAAAATTAACTGTCTCGTCCATCTTGACATTCTTTGCATGTACTTTTAATGTCTCCACACGGCCCTTTAAGTCGGGGCGTTCTACGATAACTCGTCTGTCAAAACGGCCCGGTCTGAGAAGTGCCTTATCTAATACTTCCGGACGGTTTGTTGCCGCTAAGATAACAAGACCCTTGGAAGAATCAAATCCATCCATCTCCGCAAGCAGGGCATTCAATGTCTGCTCACGCTCGTCATTTCCACCACCATAACGGCTGTCACGGCTCTTACCGATAGCATCAATCTCATCAATGAAAATGATACAAGGTGCCATAGACTGTGCCTGCTTAAACAGATCACGAACTCTTGATGCACCGACACCGACAAACATTTCTACAAAGTCGGAACCACTCAGAGAGAAAAACGGTACATTTGCCTCACCCGCAACTGCTTTTGCAAGTAAAGTTTTACCAGTTCCCGGAGGGCCTACTAACAGCGCACCCTTTGGAAGTCTGGCACCAATTTCAATATATTTACCAGGGTTATGAAGGAAATCAACCATCTCAGTAAGACTTTCCTTTGCCTCATCCTGACCGGCTACATCTGCAAAAGTAACTCCTGTCTTTTTCTCAACATATACCTTTGCATTACTCTTTCCTACACTTCCCATCATACCGCCGCCCTTGCCGATTCCACGCATAACAAAATACATCATTGCATAGATCAGCACAAACGGAAGTACATAACTAACCATAACAGAAAGAATCGCATTCGATCCACTGCTGTCCTGCTGTTCATAAGAACTAATCTTATTATTGTCCTCCGCTTCTTTTAAACGGTTAACCAGCAGTGCATCATTCATAGAAACCGTATAATATGTTGTTTTCATTAACGGATTCTGCTGTGTCTTCGGTTCGATATAAATCTTTCGGTCTGCTACCTGTACCTTTTTAATCTCTCCTTTTTCCAACATCGTAAGAAACTTACTATACGAAATCTTCTTCTGTGAACCATTCTTATAACGGCTCATCACAGAAGTAAAGAGAGCGGTAATTCCAAGACAAACGACCAGAAGAATAATGGCAGACTTTATATTCTTCTTTTTGTTTGGATTATCATTCTGATTATTTTTTTTGTCCATTTACGCCTCCATGACGTTTCATATTATAATTTCTTCAATACCTCAATGGCATCTTTCATATAATTATTTTCAACGTACTCAATCTTTCCTGCATCACAGGCTGCGGCAAGTGCTGGGTCCATTGGAAGCTTAGCCAGAACAGGTACATCATACTCTGCCGCGATCTCATCAATGTGGCTTTCTCCAAATACCTTAATCTGCTTTCCACAGTCAGGACACTCTACATAACTCATATTCTCTACTAAACCAAGAATTGGAACATTCATCATTCTTGCCATGTTCACCGCTTTTTCTACGATCATTCCAACTAATTCCTGTGGAGAAGATACGATAACAATACCATCTAACGGAACAGACTGGAAAATAGTCAGCGGTACATCACCAGTTCCTGGAGGCATATCAATGAACATATAGTCAATGTTCTGCCATAATGTCTCTCCCCAGAACTGTTTGATTACTCCGCCAAGAACAGGCCCTCTCCAGATAACAGGATCTGTCTCATTCGCAAGCATCAGGTTAACAGAAACAATGTCGATTCCGCAAGTTGTTGTTGCTGGCAGAATCAGTCCTTCTGCGTTACCTACAAGATTCATGGAAAGACCAAATGCCTTTGGAATAGATGGTCCTGTGATATCTCCATCTAAAATAGCTGTCTTAAATCCTTCTCTCATAGAAGCTGCTGCAAGAAGTGAAGTTACCATAGACTTACCTACTCCACCTTTACCGGATACAACACCAATAACCTTCTTAACAGAACTTCCTTTACTTAACTTTACAAGAAAATCTTCTGGTTTGGACTCTCTCTGTGCGCAGCTTTCGCCACAACTGCTACAATCATGTGTACAATCGCTCATAATATTTACCTCTCGTTTAACTAAATTTTTTATAAAATTTCTATTAAAATTTTATCAATTTCTTTAGAAATTATTTGCTCAGTTTTCACTGAAATTACCCCTTAATTATTTGTAACTTTTTAACTTCAGAACAAATTTAATGTGACTGGTTATTCAAATTCAAGGATATATTCTGAATTTATATGCTCTGTTTGCCACCATGCCACTTCCTTTTCCTC
>OLNX01001341.1_pt1 | contig 21290 bp, 20 predicted proteins | sample 1672611 | NCBI WGS metagenome assembly OLNX01 (sample SAMEA3136705, study PRJEB25190) | human gut metagenome | reverse complement strand
TCCGGTGGCGGCGCTTTATACTGCGGATAGTTATTATTCGAAGTTGAAGAAGAGTAATATTTCTAATTTGGGCGTTTAAAGATACATAAAGATATAACAAAGCGAAAAATGAAACTAGAGCTTGTGTAAATGTTCTGTTATAATAAATTATTAAAATGAGAGGGGGTGTAAACATGGCAAGTATAAAAGATGTAGCACAAAAGGCAGGAGTCGGTGTTGGAACAGTATCAAGAGTACTGAATAACAGTGGATATGTATCGGATGAGACACGTGAAAAAATAGAAGAGGCTATGAAAAATCTTCAGTATACACCGAATGAACTTGCCAGAAATCTGTATCATAAAAAGAGTGGGATCATTGCCGTTCTGGTGCCAACAGTAGAAATTCCTTTTTTTGCAGAACTTGTACATAATATTGAAGCAGAACTCTATAATGAAGGATTCAAGATCATGTTATGTAATACAGATAAGGCACATAATGCAGAACTCGAATATCTGGATATGTTAAACAGGCATATCGTGGATGGTGTGATTACAGGTGTACATTCCTTAGATGTAGAAGAGTACAAAAAGATAAAAAAACCAATCGTTGCATTTGACCGTTATTTGGGAGAAGATATTCCTGTGGTTGCAGTCGATCATAAGGAGGGCGGACGACTGGCGGCGGAAATTCTGCTTAAGAATGGGTGTAAAAAAATAGTACATTTCAGAGGTTCAACTGCAGTAGAGTCGCCACATCACGAAAGACATTTTGAATTCGCAAGAATTATGAAGGAACAGGGAGTAGAGTGCTTTGATTATGAACTGGCATGGAATAAATTTGATCTGGAGTATTATAAGTATGCGGTAAAAGATTTGTTTGACAGACTGGATGGATGGGAATTTGATGGGATATTCGGAACAGATCTGGTTGCAATCGAGTGTATGAATGAGGTTATCCGAAGACATAAAAAGGTTCCGAAGGATGTAAAATGTGTGGCTTATGATGGAACATATATTACACAGACAGTAGAACCAAGTGTGACTTCAATCGTTCAACCGACAAAAGAACTGGCAAAAGAGGCGGCCAGGTTAATTTGTGAATTGGTTAATGGGAAGACATATAAAAATGAAAAAGTAACATTAGGAGTATCTGTGAGAAAGGGGAGAACAACAATGGAATAGTAAAAATGCACAAAAACAGTGCTCAAAATTTGATAAAATAAACGAAATGACGAAAAAATGTTGACATCTGAGCAGCTAAGAGTTATATATAGATTATACAAATCAGTCACGTGCACAGCTGAATTTATTTTTTTAACAAACATGGAACGGGTTCCACAAAAAAGAAAAGATGCGGAATTATTTTTTTGAAGAATATGGAACGGGTTCCATAAACAACCATCTACTCATTTAGGGAGGAAAAACTATGAAGAAAAAAAGTTTAAAAAAGGTTACATCTGCAGTATTAGTTGCAGCGATGTCGATGGGACTGCTTGCTGGATGCGGAGGAAGTAAGTCATCAGGAGAAGCAAAAACGGATGCGGACGGGGCAACCGTCATTAAATTTGGTATTCATGTGGCAAACCCCAAAAAACAGGAAACGGTTACTTACAATATTGTTCAGGGATTTAACAAAGAAAATAAAGGAAAATATAAAGTAGAATTCGTGGCAGCTGATACAGAAGCACATTCAAAAAATATGAAATTGGCAGCACAGGATGGAAGTCTTCCGGAAATTGTACATTTAGATTCAGCGGAGGCACCGGAATACAATGAGGCCGGATACTTATTAGATATGTCTGATTTTCTGAAAGAAAATAAAGACATTGATGATGCACTGGATGGTATGGAAGATGCATTCAATGATGGAAAAGTACAGTATGGACTTCCATATCAAGGTAATGTTCAGGGATTTTTCTATAATAAAGATTTGTTTGATAAAGCTGGGATTGCTTATCCAACAGATGATACAACTTATGACGAATTCCTTGATATGATCGCAAAACTGAAAGATTCAGGAGTTACACCAATCGCAATCGGAAGTAAGAACAGTGGATACTCAATGTGGGAGTTCAATGAATTCTTTTCAAGATATGGATGGGGAGATAATGAAAAATCCTATACTGGTGATAAGGCAAAATATTCAAACGATGATATGAATGCATGTTTTGAAAAAATAAAAGGACTTGCAGATGCCGGAGCATTTCCGGAAAATATGGCAACAATCGAATATTTTGACGCAAAACAGCTCTTTAATGAAGGAAAAGCAGCAATGTTCGGAACAGGTCAGTGGGACTGTGCAGAATTTGATAAAAATATCGGTGAACACATCGGATTTTGGTGGGGACCAAAATTTGAGGATTCTTCTTATGAACAGAATATTGCAATGAAAGTTCCGGCAGCTCCGCTGGTAGTAAGTTCAGCGGTAAAAGATAATGATAAAGCAAAAGAAGCTGTGTATGCATTTTTGAAATATTATTATGGAGAAGAAGCAGCAAAGATTTCTTATGAAGGATCCATTTTCCCGGCAACCAATTATGATGGTATTGCAGCAACAGATTCACAGTATGCAATGAATGCAATGATCACAGCACTTGGAAATGGATGGAAAACACCAAAAGCAGCTCCGGACCAGACAGTTACTCCGGCAGTTCAGGAAGCAATGTATGATGCAATATTTGGTGTTATGCAAGGAACATACAGTCCGAAAGATGCTTTAAAAAATATGGATTCGGCAGCAGCAAACTAGACAGACGTTAATATTGGCTGACACTGCATGGGACCGCCATGAAGATTTGTCATGGTGGTCCCGGATATAAAGAGGATGAGCGTATGCATTGGTTAAGTAAAAAGAGATACAAGATAGGATTGGTAATTCCGACACTGGTTGTGTATATGGTATTTATTATTATTCCTATTGGAATGTCAATTGGATATAGTTTTACAAAATATTCTGGAATTGGAAAGGCTACATTCAACGGATTGACAAATTATATGAGATTATTTAAAGACCGTTTGTTTTGGATATCCTTAAAGAACACAATGATTATGTTTATATTGGCATTTGTATTGTTATTGTCTTTATCTTTTCTCATTGCTTTGTTACTGAATAATAAATTAAAAGGAGTGGATTTTTCAAAGTCATTAATCTTTTCTCCTGCGATTATCGCACCGATCATTGTTGGAATTATCTGGGTTTATATATTAGATCCAAACATTGGTATTATCAATAATGTTCTGGATGCGATAGGGGCATCTGGTTTGAAACAAAAATGGATAGGCGGCAATACACTGTCTCCGTACAGTATCGCGATTATCTATTTCTGGCAGCAATTAGGATATCTGGTAACGGTATTTATTGCAGGTCTTAAAATGATACCGGGAGAGGTGTTGGAAGCAGTTGAAATAGATGGTGCAAGCTTTGTACAGAAGACAATGTATGTCACAATTCCAATGATGAAATCAACGATTTCAACAGTAGCGGTTCTGATCATTACAGGGGTGTTTAAGATCTTTGAAATTGTGCAGCAGACAACAGGAGGAGGTCCAAACCATCTGTCTGAGACGTTGGTTACATATAGTTACTCAATGACATTTAACAGTGGAGATTATGGTTATGGAATGTCTCTGGCTACATTTACATTCCTTCTTTCACTGGTGATCACAGGTATTTATTCAATACTTACAAGAGAAAGAGGTGAATAGGAATGGTACCGAAAAGAAAGAAAATTGCAATGTATGCTGCGATGATCATTATAACAGCGATTGTTGTATTTCCATTTTTATGGATGGTATTGCTTTCGTTCAAATCAAGTTCAGAGATCATGTCTAATCCATTGGCAATGCCGAAGGCATTTAATCTCGACAACTTCAAACATGCATTGGAAACATTAAACTTTCCACAATTATATGCGAACACTTTTGTTGTATGTATATTATCTGTTGTGTTGGAACTTATTATTACATTCTGCAGCTCTTTCGTAATTGCAAGAATGGAATTTAAGCATCCGAAGGCAAAGAGTTTATTGTATGGATTTTTGATTTTGGGATTATCTGTTTCACCATTTATTTTATTGTTCCCGGTATATAAGATTAATATCTTTTTCGGGTTGAGAGGAAAATGGGCATTGATTTTTCCATATGCAGCAAGTTCGATTTCATTCAATACGCTTCTTCTGACAGCATATTTGAAACAGCTTCCTACGGAAATTGACGAAGCGGCTGTAATAGATGGCTGTAACATCTGGCAGCTGATGGTGAAAGTTATTTTGCCAATGGCAAAGCCGGTTATTGCAACAATTGTCATTTTTAACGTGTTATACATATGGAATGAATATCCGTATGCATCTGTAATGCTGAAAGATGTATCTGATTATACACTTTCTATGGGAGCTTCATTCTTCAAAGGAAATTATACGGTAGATTATGGTGGAATTGTAGCATCCAGTCTTATGATTATTGTTCCGGAACTGATCTTCTATGGATTATTCCAGAAGAATATTGTAGAGGGTATGACAGCGGGAGCTGTGAAAGGATAATTATTAACAAAAAGAAAAGGAGACTTATATTATGAGCAATGTATCAGGATTATTTAAAGATTTGACAACTGTAAAAAAAGCCAGAAACGGAAGACTTGCCAGCTGGGATCAGAGAGGTAAGAATCAGGATTATTGGGAAATCCCGGCAGGCGAGACAATCTCTCTTGGAGAAGTGGAAGGACCTGGATGTATCACACATATCTGGATGACTTCTTCCTGCAGAAAAGTAGTAGCACCAAGTATTCTTGATCCGGTATTAAATGCTTCAGCAGCTCCGGTTATGGAGATTCATCCGGCACTTGGAGTTATCTGGGATGATTATGATCCATTCTATTATAGAAAAGTTCTGATCAAGATTACATGGGATGATCAGGATACACCAAGTGTACTTGCACCATTGGGAGATTTCTTCTGTATTGGTAACAGTTATCCGGGCAATTTTTCTTCGCTGCCATTTAATGTTTCGCTGAAACCAGAAGAAGCAGGAAGATATGGAGCTCCTTGTTCTGTGTCATGCTATTTCCCAATGCCTTTTAATAAAAAAGCAAAAATTGAGATTGTAAATGAAAACGAACTTCCATTTATTTTATATTTCAATATTGACTATGAAATGTATAAAGAGCCACTGGATGAGAATACAGCATATTTCCATGCAAGCTGGCACAGAGAAAATCCTTGTCAGGGCTGGGGACCAGACCTTCAGACAAACTGTCCGGAAGTTAATAATGTAACCAATTTTAAAGGTGAGAATAACTATACGGTGCTTGACGTAGAAGGAACGGGACATTATGTAGGATGTAACCTTACTGTAAAACACTACCAGGGAAGCTGGTGGGGAGAAGGAAATGATATGTTCTTCATTGATGGAGAGGAATACCCGTCATTAAATGGTACAGGAACAGAGGATTATTTCAATCATGCATGGGGAATGCAGAAAAATGCATATCCATTCTTTGGAACAATTGTACATGAAAGTGATACGGATGGATTCCAGGTATCTTATCGTTTCCACATTACAGATCCAGTAAGATTTGAGAAGAGTCTGAAAGTTACGATTGAACATGGACATGCGAACCATCTGTCAGATGACTGGAGTTCAACGGCATACTGGTATCAGACACTGCCAACAGCAAAACCAATTACGATTCTTCCTGTAGAAGAGAGAATTCCAAATGTACCGGTACTTCCAGAACGCAATCTTCAGATGCCGGAATTAACAGAAGAAATGAAAGAAGCAAGAGAATCATGGGCAAAACGCTGGGAAGAGTATAAGCCTGCAAGAGAAGAACAGTTCAGAATTAAAGAAAATAAGGCCCGCCGGGAATCAAAGCTTAATACTGAATTTGCAAAGAAACTTCGTGAAGAATATAAGTAATAATACCGGAGGCACAATATGTCAAAAGAACTGATGATTGAAAGAATAGAAAAAGCCCAGAAAGAAATTGAAGAAAAAAGAGAAACCGTACAGCAGGGAAAATTTCGTCAGGACTATCATTTTATGGCAGAAACCGGATGGATCAATGACCCAAATGGGTTGATATATTTTAAAGGAAAGTATCACTTTTTCTATCAATATAATCCATATTCCGGATTTTGGGACTATATGCACTGGGGACATGCTGTCAGTGAAGATATGATTCATTGGGAGTATCTGCCATTAGCGCTTGCACCAAGTGAAGTATATGATGATCATTTGAAGGGGGGCTGCTTCTCCGGCAGTGCGATTGAACATGATGGAAAGTTATTCCTGATTTATACAGGAACCTGTAATAATGGAAAGGGATTTGAACAGTCGCAGTGCATTGCATATAGCGAGGACGGGATTCATTTTGAAAAATATGAAGGAAACCCGGTGATTACAGCACCGGAAGGTGTTCCAACAGATTTGTTCAGGGATCCAAAAGTGTGGAAACACGATGATACTTATTATGTAGTTTGTGGAGCAAGCCAAAATGGCTTTGCGCAGGCGAGACTGTATAAATCAACAGATATGTTCCACTGGGAATTTGTTAACGTCCTTGCAGAAAGCAGAGGCGAATGGGGCTATATGTGGGAGTGCCCGGATTTCTATCCGGTAGGAGATAAATATGTGTTGATGTTCTCTCCGATGGGAGGAAAAGAGCGTACCAGTGTTTATCTGGTAGGATGGGAGAATGCATGGGATTGGATGCCATTTTGGAAAGACTGGGGTCCGACATATCAAGAAGGCTGGTGCGGATTCTATAACATTCCGAGAGAGGCAGTATTAGCAGAAGATAATACATTAAAGTTTATTCCTGTAAAAGAATTACAGAATCTCCGGAAGAATTAGCAGGAAGAAGCGGACATTCTGATAAAAGAAGACGAGAAAAAAGAACTTCGGAGTGGCTGTGTTTATGAAACGGAAATGCGGATAAATCTGAAAAAATCAACTGCAGACAAGATTAAGCTGAACTTAAGAATGTCACAGGGAAAGAAGACAGAGATCCTATTTGATCTGAAGAGATCGGAAGCATATTTTGACCGTAATAATTCCGATGGCTGGAGTAAAGGAGTCGCAAGATGTCCATTGAATTTTGTTCTAATTTTTCTCTACTCCATTAATAACTTATTTTTTTTAACAATCCATCGTTTTCTACTACTACCTTTGCAATCACCTCCCCTTTTCACATATGTAATAAATACCGTTCGTTTCATATACCACGTCAATTTCATTGAGCTGATATCTTTTGTATATAGAATTATTTTCTTGAACAATTTGTTTAATTAAATCATCTAAATTATCTTCATTTTTTCTGATATAGTATACAAGAGTGAAATCACCTTCATGTTTATAATCATGCTCGTAATATATGGACGCCGCCTCAAAATAATCATATTCGCCAAAATTCAATCCATAATAATCCAAAACTCTATCAAATGTATTATTTACACCTGATGCCGAACCCATCATAAGACAAAACAAACCAAAAAAGAATGTCCAAAAAACATATATAAGACAATATATTTTTTTACTCTTTATATTTTCTCTATCACGATGTCTTCCATAACAAATCACATCCGTAATTTGCTTTGGGAAAAATAGCGTGATAAAAATTGAAAATATTGCATATAACAATCCCATAACAGTTTCTCCCATTTCTTATTATTCCATCATTCATTTTAATTATATCATTTATACCATGCTTCGTCCATTTTTATCTAAATACGCTCATATAAAAGAACTTTTTTGTGTATTTTGCACATTGGTATTGCTCTTAATTACCCTCATTTTTTCCTTAACAGAGTTCATAAAACACTATGGGAAATTATAATACAAGGGAAAGACTGAGGAAAAGCTCACCTGCGATAAACTTAGTGTTTTAAAGCATTAGAGATCTTGTAGGATTAAACAAAATGTCCAATACTTTGAAAAAAGTGTCAAAAAAACATAAAATAATAAAAAAGTTTTGAACTAATTGACAATTGTTTAATTAATATATCTTGTGATAAAATATCCGCGAAGATAATGGAGTGCCATTATAAGGAGGTATTCAGAAATGAATAAAATAATAAAAAAACAAGTTCTTGCTACGTTTGCATTAGTTACTATCATGGCAGGAGTGTTAATAGGTACTAATTGTATTTATGCAGCGCAGGACGGAAAAGAGACAACAACTATCCGGCTTATAAACCAGACTTATTTTAATGTTAAGAATATCAAGGTAACCTGGAACGATGGCAAAGAGCAGACTGTCAACACACTTGGCAGCCATGATTCAATTGATTTCTCATCAGATGCCGGAAGCGTATACAAAATGGATGTTACCGGAACAACCCAGTCCGGAGAGAAATTCACCGGACATTTTAAGGGACTGGTCGGCAAAGATACAAGAGTATTTATAGAGCTTGACGAGAATGCTGATGTTCAGGTTTTTATCCCACAGGGAGAAATTGATTAAACATTAATTATTGTTCTTCAAGATCCGCCAGAGTGTGCTTCGGCTTATGCCGAGCCGCCTGGCGGTTTTTTCTTTATTGTCATGTTCTTCGTGTAACACCTGAAGAATGATTTGATAATTTATCTCATCTAGAGTTCCATCAAATTTTACTGAATCATCAAAGACGCGTCCGTAGTCGGGCTCCTGTTTCAGGATGGCTTCTACAGTGTCACAGGAGATATACGGTGTCTTTGTTATTGTGACAAGCTCTTTAAGGACATGCTGCAGCTGGTCGAGATTGTTAGGCCAGTTGTACGAGAGCATTTTTTCCATTGCTTCAACATCAAAGCCTATTATCTGTTTCCCGAGGGAGACATTGAACCGGTGCAGATAGAGCGCGGTTATACCGGAGAAATCGTCAATGCGCTCTCGAAGCGGTGGGAGATTCAGGGTAAGGCAGGAAAGATGGTTCTCCATGAAGGTGCGTATTGTGGCAAATGCAGGCTGATTGGAGTTGTTGGTGGAAAGCGAGACTATGAGTCTCATTCTCGTGCAAAGCTTCGTCTGGTCTATATATTGAAACAAATCACCAATCTGTTCCAGACTAAGAGCATCGGCTTTTTCAAAAAATACTGTGCTGTCCACTTCGTTGAGAGGAGAATTCTCATTGTTTAGCAGGCTGTGCCACTTACGCTCTTTTATCAGAGAACAGTCGATACTGTAAAATGGAGCGTGCTTATAGTTGCTTTGCTTGTAAATAAGTGATGCAGCCTTGCCTTTGCCGGTTCCGTTTTCTCCGAGAATAAGCACAGGCAGATGGCTTTTAGCGTATTCTTCTACTATCTGCGCTATTTTGCCTGCTTTACCGGTTCCGTTGTAAGCGTCAGCAAAGTCGTTGGAGGAGGTGTTGTCAATATTGTAAATCTGAAATCCAGGGTCGTCCTCGGCGGTTAATGCAGGACTCTTACATATAGTAATTGCAGTGTACTTCTGGTCCTCGTAAATCAGGTGGCGGTTGTACAGAGTATAGACGTTATCGCGTATCTGATGCGAAACGGTCTGGTTCGGAACTTTCAAAAATGACTTAATGTATGTCTGTACAAAATTCATCAACGATGTATTCATTTCATCTATTGCGATGCTTGAAAACCACAGAGTACCTGCAGGCGAGTAAATTAAGAATTCGCGGTCATCCTCGGTCAGAAGCGACTGGAACAGATCCTTCTGCTTGTGGACATAATTGGAAGAGTGCACAAGCTTTACAGCCTCGGCAACGGCGTTTTCTATGCTTTCCCTGCCAGAGGTTACAAGATTATAATTTAATCCGATATCCTTTGCGGCTCTGGCACCGGTCACGTCACATAGGACAAGTGTGCAGCCGTTTTCTTTTGCTTTTTTAAGGTGATTGACTGCATCTGCCGAGTCCTTGAAAGTGATTATGTCAATATCATATTGAAGCAGGTCGCACAGCAGATGTGCATTTGCAGTGATTCCGGGAAAACCGGCAATTACAAATTTTCCGTTGTAGCTCTCGGCAAGCTTGATGCTCAGAAGTATATCGTAAACAGAGATGGATATATCTATGACGGGAAGCTCAACAGCAGATTGTATAAGCTCTGCAGTGCCACCTCGCGAAATGATAACATCGTAATTTTTATGTGCAAGCTGCATTGCTATATCACGGCCGGTGAACAGATCGCCGGTCTGGACCGTAAGAGCAATGTCATCGCGCGACTGTGCTATATCGGTAAGTATGTCAGCCATGCCCTCGTAAGGGGCGACTGCAAGAATCTTGGTTTTCTGCATATATTTCTCCTTATGGGATTTGTAAATGTTAAGTGGTTATTTTAATGTTTAAAAATGAAACGTAAAGATAGCGATAGTGATGCTTTGTTACTATTCAACCATATTGTATTACAGAATGTTTCAAAATGCAACAAATAAATGCGACTTATGTTTCGAAATAGAACAAAAATAACAAAACAACGCGTTGAACGTGGCTCAAAAAACAGATATTATATGATTAGTTCAAAGAGATGTTCAAAAATAAAACACAAGAATAACAATATAACAAAGGAGAGGTAATATATGAGTTATCAGATTAAAATTCCGTCATGTATCTTTGGCGGAGCAGGAAGCATTGAGAATGTGAAAGCGGTAATAGAAAAAGAGAATGCAAAAAAAGTAATAATTTTTACTGATAAAGGCATTCGCTCAACAGGACTTTTAGATCTGCTGACAGACATTCTTGAGGAAAACAAGACAGAGTATCAGGTATTTGATGATCTTGCTTGTGAACCATCATATCAGGATGTTGAAAAGGTTATGAAGGAGGTGGAGAACACATCAGGTGATCTTATCATAGCAATCGGTGGGGGAAGCGTTATGGATGCGGCAAAGCTTTGCTGCGTATTAAAAGATGCAGACTATACTATAAAAGATTTGCTCAATGATCCGATGCTTGCAAAGAAACAGATTAAGACGGTTATGATTCCGACAACATGCGGAACAGGATCTGAGGCAACCTGCAATGCAATCGTTGCGGTTCCGGAGGAACAGTCAAAGAAAGGAATTGTAAATGACAGTATGATTCCGGACTATGTGGTATTGGATTCGAATATGATCAGAAAGCTTCCAAAATCAATTGTGGCAGCAACAGGTGTAGATGCATTGGCCCATGTGGTTGAGTGCTTCACCTCAAAGAAAGCAACACCGTTTTCCGATACCTATGCAGCAGCCGGAGCCAAGCTTATTTTCCACAATATCAGGGAAGCTTATAACAATCCGGACAATATGGAAGCAAAAAGCAATATGATGACCGGAGCCTTCTATGGCGGAGTCGCAATTACAGGAAGCGGAACAACAGCAGTTCATGCGCTTTCATATCCACTGGGAGGCAAATATCACATTGCTCACGGTGTATCAAATGCCATACTTTTTGCACATGTTATGGAATTTAACAAGGACGCATGCAGCAAGAGACTTGCAATACTTTGCGATGCTGTTTACCCTGAGCTTGCAGGAAAATCTGAGGATGAGAAAGCACAGTACATGATCGATCAGATTGCTGACATTGTAAAGGTTACAAACATTCCAACAGATTTAAAGGAATTCGGTGTTAAGCCGGAGGACCTGGATTTCCTTGTTGATGCCGGAAGCAAACAGCAGAGACTTCTTGTAAACAATATGAAAGAATTAAGCCTTGACGATATCAGAAACATATATCTTAAGGTATTAAAATAAAGGAGGGGCCTATGAAAAAGCCAATTATCGGAATTACAATGGGAGATCCTGCAGGAAACGGTTCTGAGATTTCAGTAAAAGCGTTATCAAGATCGGAAATATATGAGCAGTGTCGTCCGGTGATTATCGGTGATGCCGCATGTATGGAAGAGGCAGTAAAAATCGCAGGAAAAGAAGGACAAATAAAGATCCATGCGATTAACGATATTAAAGCTGCAAAGTTTGAGTACGGAACGATTGATGTGTACGACATGAATCTTGTGAACATGGATAGACACATATTCGGAAAAGTATCAAAGATGTGTGGAGAGGCTGCTTTTCAGTATGTCGTAAAGGTAATAGAGCTTGCGCAGAGCGGCGAGATTGACGCAACTGTCACAAATGCCTTAAATAAAGAGGCAATAAATATGGCAGGACATCATTATTCGGGACATACAGAGATTTATGCAGAGTACACCCATACAGACAAGTACACAATGATGCTTGCGCACGAGGATTTGAGGGTTGTACACGTATCGACGCATGTTTCTCTCAGGCAGGCATGTGACAAGGTAAAGAAGGACAGAGTCCTTGAAGTTATAAGAATTGCAAATGATGCCTGCAAGGCGATAGGAATTGAGAATCCAAAGATTGGTGTGGCAGGTCTTAACCCACACTGCGGAGAAAACGGACTGTTTGGAACAGAGGAAATTGAGGAAATCCAGCCGGCAATAGATGAGGCAATGGCAGAAGGAATCAATATTCCTGAGAAAAAACCGACACCGCCTGACAGCATATTCTCTAAGGCAATCGGAGGCTGGTATGATATAGTTGTAGCAATGTACCATGATCAGGGACATATTCCTCTGAAGGTTAAAGGCTTTGTATACAACAAAGAATTAAAGAAATGGGATGCGGTAGCAGGTGTAAATGTAACACTCGGAATCCCTGTAATAAGGGTATCGGTAGACCATGGTACAGGCTTTGACCTCGCAGGAAAAGGCGAATCGAATGAGTTAAGCCTTGTAAATTCAATTGACTATGCGACAAAGCTCGCAGTAAACAAAAAATAGCGGGAGGAAATGCGATGGTAAAGCTGTTGATCATAGCAGATGACTTTACCGGTGCATTGGATACCGGAATCCAGTTTGTGAATAAGGGAATTGCCACCCAGGTATTTACAAAAATGCCGGAAGCTATCGGGGATATAGATGAGTCGACAGAGGTTCTGGTTATAGATTCTGAGACCAGACCAATGCCGGCAGCTAAGGCATATGATGCTGTGAAAAATATTACAGGATGGGCAAAAGCAATTAATATTCCTGTTATTTTCAAAAAGACGGACTCAGCGCTCCGCGGAAATATCGGAAGTGAGCTTCAGGCAGTTTTGGACGGAAGCGGGCACGACAAAGTTTATTTCCTGCCGGGGTATCCGAAGATAGACCGCTGTACGGTAAACGGAACTCACTACATACAGGGGCAGCTTCTAGAAAAAAGTGTATTCGGGCAGGATCCGTTTGAACCGGTAAAGCTGTCGTACATACCTGATATTATCGCACAGCAGACAGCTTTGAAATGTGCCTGTGTTAAGCGGAATGAAGCTTTGAATGATATAAAAAGCGATGAACGTATCGTAATCTGCGATGTGGAAAAACATAAAGACATAGAAGAAAGGCTTGATGAATTGCAGGAAAAAGATGAGCTTTGCATTATTGCCGGATGTGCCGCACTTGCGGAAGCGCTTGCCGACAAGCTCAGATTTGATGCAGCGAAGCCGCAAAGCTATAGGAAGAGTGAAAATTTTCTTGTGGAATGTGGCAGCTTGAATATGATTACGCAAAATCAGCTTGACTATGCCGAAGAACACGGATTTTCAAGAATCCATATGACCGTAGAACAAAAATTGCAGAAGGATTATTACAGCACGCAGGCGGGCTTGGAGTTTTTGCGCAAAATGCAGGAAGAATGTGAAAAAGACAGATGTCTCATCATTGATTCCATAGACTGGGAAGAAGACAAAAAGGGCTTTATGGAAGCAAATAAGCTGACTATGAATGATGTAAGAACCTTGATTCCAACGGCACATGGACACGTAGCTGACCATTTGGCAGCAAATAAGCAGGATACGACAATACTTATGACAGGCGGCGATACTTTGATGGGGTATATGAAGCTGATAGGCTGTACCCAGATTACACCGGTATGTGAGATAGAACAGGGTGTGGTTGTTTCCAATCTGAAAAATCACGGATTTGTGCAGCAGATAATATCCAAATCAGGTGGGTTCGGAACCAAAGATGTACTGGTAAAGATTGCAGACAAAATATTAAATCAAAAATAAACAAAATTAAACAAGTTTAAAAGGAGAAGAAAAACATGAAACAGACAGAATTAAAAGGAATTATTACACCAATTTTAACACCAATGAACGCAGATGAGAGCATCAACACTGACGAGCTCAGAACACAGATTGACAGACTTATCGATGGCGGTGTGCACGGAATTTTCCCATTTGGAACAAACGGTGAAGGATATATCTTAAATGAAAAAGAAAAATGCGAAGTCCTTGAAGCTGCAATTGATCAGGTAAAAGGAAGAGTACCTGTATATGCTGGATCAGGTTGCATTTCAACACAGGATACTATCAGGATGAGCAAGGAGGCAGAAAAGCTCGGAGCTGACGTCCTTTCAATAATCACTCCAAGCTTTGCGGTTGCGTCACAGAAGGAGTTATACGATCACTATGTAGAGGTTGCCAAACATGTAGATACTCCAATTGTTCTTTACAATATTCCTGCCCGTACAGGAAACAAGCTGCTTCCTGAGACAGTAAAGAAGCTTGCAAAGGATGTTGACCTTATCATCGGTGCTAAGGATTCAAGCGGTGACTGGGATAACTTAAAGGCATATATCACAGAGACACGTGAACTTGACAAGAAGTTCTATGTATTATCAGGAAATGATTCACTCATTCTTCCTGCGTTAAAAGAAGGCGGAGTCGGAGGAATAGCAGGATGCTCAAATGTTTATCCACATGTGCTTTCATCCATCTACAACCTTTTCAAAGAGGGCAAGCTTGAGGAGGCAGAGGCAGCACAGGATTCTATTGCAAGCTTCAGAGCTGTATTCAAATACGGCAATCCTAACACAGTTGTTAAAAAAGCGGTTGCTATGCTCGGATATCCTGTTGGCGATTGCAGACGTCCATTCAACTATCTGTGCGATGAGGGTGTGGAAGCGCTTGCAAAGGTATTAAAAGAGAATGCTGACAAAGGAATGAACTAACTCTGGGGAGGATGAATTAATATGAAGTTTGTAATGACACAGGCTGTATGCCCTGAAGGAATGCAGCTTTTAGATGGAATAGCTGATGTATATGTAGCTGACAATCAGGATCCGAACAATTATCTTGACGAGATGAGGGATGCAGCTGCTCTTATTGTAAGAATTGCAAAATGTGATGCAAATGCTATAGAAAACAGCCCGAAGCTCAAGGTAATTGGACGTACAGGCGTAGGATATGATTCGGTTGATGTAAAAAAAGCAACAGAGCTTGGTATCCCGGTGGTCATCACACCGGGAGCCAACAACAGAAGTGTTGCTGAGCATGCGGTAGCAATGATTTTTGCATTGTCAAAGAATCTTATCGAGGCACAGAACGAGATGTGCAAAGGAAACTGGGAAATCCGTGGAGCAAAGAAGGCTTTCGAGCTTGAGGGAAAGACAGTCGGAATCCTTGGGCTTGGAGCAATCGGAAGAGAAACAGCCAAAATCTGCAAAGGCTGCGGAATGAGAATTGCAGCGTATGATCCTTTTATGACAAAAGAGCAGGTAGAAGGCTATGGTGCTAAATATTATGAAGATTATGTGGAGCTGTTAAAGGACAGCGATGTGGTATCAATCCATGTACCGCTCACAGATCAGACCAGGAACATGATCTCAAAGAAGGAGCTTTCTGTTATGAAGCCGACGGCACTTATAATAAACTGCAGCCGTGGAGGAATCATCAACGAAGCAGATCTCGTAGAAGCATTAAATAACGGAGTTATCGCCGGTGCGGGAACAGACGTATTCTGCAGCGAGCCACCAAAAACAGATGATCCGTTATTGAACTGCAGAAATCTTATCGTAAGTCCGCACTCAGCAGCCCAGACAAGAGAGGCAGTTATCAAGATGGCACAGATGTGTATCAAGGGCTGTCTGGCAGTCGTAGAGGGTAAAAAGTGGCCATATGTAGCCGACAAGTCAGTATATGAGCACGAGAAATGGAAGGGTGCTGACTGGGCAGAGATTTAAAATAAAAATATATCGGGGGATATAATATGGATTCTAGTATTATTTCAATTATAATTGTATTAATTACAATGGGCTTGTTTGTCTGGAATAGACTGCCGATAAGCGTGGTTGCTATCCTTGGGTCGGTAGCAATGGCAATGTTTATTCCAGAAATGGATTTATCCGCAGTATACAGCGGATTCAGCGCAACAGGCTGGCCGATGGTAGTCGGAATGTGTGTTGTAAGTGCCGCACTTTTTGAAACCGGAATAGCAAGAAAGATAGGAGAAAAAATCGGAAATTCTTTTCTTGCCAAGACGGAGAGGCGGTTTATAGTAACGGTAAGTGCTGTGTGTTCATTGATGTCAGCATTTATGAGTAACAACGGAACAGTTGCTATCTGGATGCCTATCATCGCAATCGTAGCAGCAAACTCATGTGGAAAAATCCGTTCAAAAATGGTTATTTTCCCAGCCGGAACAGCAGCCATTATCGGAGGTGCGTGTTCACTAATCGGCTCAACCTCACAGCTTGCAGCAAACTCGGTATTACAGGGATATGCCGGTTATGAGGAAGGTATGGGAATGTTTGACATGACAAAGATCATGTTTCCGGCAGCAGTTGTACAGATTATTTTCTGGGGAACAATCGGCTACAAGCTCCTCGACAAGGTATTAAAACCGGATAGTCCTGACTTCGACAAGGGAAATATGTATTCAGTTGCAGAGATACATAAGCTCGAGAAAGAACAGGAGTCAGCTGCTCCGGCATGGAAGGGCTATGTGGCACTCGGAACCATGATTTTATGCATAGTATTGTTTGTATTAAGTGGTTTCCAGCCTTTCAAGAGCTATTTTAACATTGGTACAATCGGTCTTATAGGTGCTGCAATGGTACTTGGAACAGGCTGTATCTCGATTAAAAAAGCATATTCGGATCTTCCTTGGGATGTTTTCGTATGTATCGGAACAATATCAGGAATCGGAACAGGACTTGATGTATCAGGTGGTGGAGCATTAATCGCAAACGCTGTACTCAACCTCTTCGGAGGAAAGAACGCATCGGTTGTGCTTCTTACAGTAGTTATCGCAGTGCTTACAAGTGTGCTCACGAATATCATGTCAAACAACGCAACAGCAGCAATGCTTACACCAATCTGTATAGCAATTGCATTATCGCTTGGAATCAGTCCTATTCCATGGGTAATCGTAATCGGTGCCTGCTCAAACCTTGCAATAGCAACATCTTTCGGAACAGCTGTAAATATGCAGATACTTCCGGCAGGATACAAGTTTTCGGATTTCGTAAAAATCGGTGGACCGTTACTTATAATACTTATTGCAGTTGTTTCTATATGCAGTGTGGCATTCCTGTTCTAAGAATTGAGTGTCCTGAAGCGCAAATATTTGCCAGTACACCGAATAATAAATCAGTATGGAAAGTTTGTGTACATAATAAAACAGATACTAACAAAACAAACAGAGCTATCATTTATGATAGCTCTGTTTGTGGATATGAGCATCCCAGGAGCAATTCATTCAATAATACAATAACTGAGAGGAAGACCGAATGATGAAACAATTTTTTAGGAAAACCATGAAAAACATAGCGACCTACGTGGAACTGGTATTGTCTGCATTTCTCGTATTTGTGATAGCGATACTTATTATAAAGCTTGTAGGTCAATGTTTTTTTGATATATGGCATGACAAGCTTGAACTGGAGTATTACATGGAATATGCCATGTCGCTTGCTATAGGCGTGGAGTTTGTAAAGATGCTCTGTACGCATCAGCCAGGCACGATAATAGAGGTTCTGCTTTTTGCAACAGCCAGACAGATGATAGTCGAGCACCTCAACGTATATGAGACTCTTGTTGGAATTGGCGCGATAGCAGCATTGTTTACAATCAGAAAATTCCTGTTCTGCAGTTTTGATGAGGCTGATCACATGATATGCCGGGGCAGCCAGACAGTAGCACACGCGAATCTCATAACCGGAGCCAAAATTCCGGAGGAAAAGACAAGAATTCTTCGCAATGTCATAAGCGACAAGCTGAGTGAAGAGGGAAAGACGGTTGCAATAGGTGCCTGCGTGTATTATAAGGATTGTGCACTTAGAGTGGATAGTATGCGCGAAGGCATGGTAACCAGAGTTGAAGTGATAAAGAACCTGTAATGTATATTTAACCTATATTATAATATTTTTGATTTCTGTGCTGCCATTACCATTTGGATTTTATTTCTCGCGCAAGCTGTTGTTATGGGGTGTAAGAGGTATCTTTCTTTGCTTGTAATCGTTTCAAAAGAATTTGTTGGGTATTTGCTTGCTGCGATTGGGCCTATTGCGTTAGGGAAAATCTACGATGTTTGTCATAGTTGGACAATGCCTTTGGTATTACTGCAGGCCGGAGACACAGTTGTGTTCAAGGATTTGTATCGTTTTACCAGGGAAGCAGAAAATGGCTATAAGAAATACATGGAATGGCTCGACAGAGGTATTAACATGGTATTTCTTGATAATCCAACGGTAAGTAGCGACTACATTCGACAAATGATGACAACGGCAGAGCAACAGGACATTGTAACCAAAACTGCTATGGAAAGCATTATTAAGCTTCTGATCATAGTGGAGCTGGACAGGGGAGAGAAGCAGCGCCTTTATATATCCCAGTCTATTAAAGATGGAATTGCTGCAAGCAATAAGAAGAGTGGAAGAAAACCAGGCCAGCTTGATAAGATGTCTGATGCTCTCAGAGAGGATATTTTGAAATATTTGTCTGATAGGTCTATCAAACAAGTGGATTTAATGAGGAAGTATAATATAAGCAGAAATACATTGAAGAAGTATGTTTATAAAATTCAAAACCATAATATAATATAAAACTTTTATAGAAATATAATTCTGATATCTGATTTGATGGTCAAAAGGTATTCTCTCGATACGATGAAAGCACTAATGGAAAGACAGAATCCGTTGTATGGCAGAATCGACCTTACGCTGAACCTGAAACCGATGGACTACTATGACTCTGCATTGTTTTATCCTGAATTTTCAGAAGAAGATAAGGTAAGATTGTTTAGTGTGTTTGGCGGAATTTCGTATTATAACCGGCTGATTGATGCCCAAAAAAGTGTGCGGGAGAATATCATAGAGCTTATCGCCTCATCCGGGGCACGCCTGGAAAATGAGGTAGCGATGTACCTGAATTCGGAAATTTCCAAAATTACAAGAGTACTACATTTAAATATGTTTGTCATAACTGGATATAGCTTCAAACTATGACTAACCGCAAAAGAAATGTATTATACAAAGTCATAGTGACATGGTAGGATAACCCTAGAAAACGAACAAAAAAACACAGGAGGTTATCAATATATGAGTACATTAAAGACACCATTTCGCTATGATTTTGTAGGAAGCTTTTTAAGACCAGAAAAGCTTAAAGCAGCAAAAAAAACGTTTGAAGAAGGAACAATCACACAGGAAGAACTCGACCGCGTGACGGATGAGTGCGTGACAGAGATCGTTGCAAAGCAGAAAGTAGCAGGATACCATGCGATTACAGATGGGGAATTCAGAAGAAAATTCTGGCATCTGGATTTTATGTGGGGATTTGAAGGAGTTACTCATGAAAAAGATGGTGGCGGCATACAGTTTAACGGAGAGATGGCAGACCTTGAGGCTACTTATCTGGTGGGAAAGGTAAAAGCAAAGGTGCATCCGTTTGTAGAGTATTTCAAATTCTTAAAGCAGTTTGAAGATGAACAGACCGTTGCAAAGTATACCATTCCGGCACCGGCGCAGATGTATCAGCAGATGATCGTTCCGCAGAACATTGAGCAGACAAGAAAATTTTATGCGACAGATGATGAATTGATCGAGGATATCGGTAAGGCATATCAGGATGTGATCAAACAGTTCTATTCAGCAGGATGCCGTAATCTGCAGCTTGATGACTGTACCTGGGGTGCAATTGTCGGAGATGCTGCAAAGCAGAGATACCAGTCACTTGGTGTTGATATTGAAGAGGTAAAGGCACGGCTTTTGAAAGTAAATAATCTGGCACTGGAAGGAAGACCGGAGGATATGGTGATTACTTCCCACATTTGTCGCGGAAATTATCACTCTACATTTTTTACAAGTGGACCATATGATTCTGTAGCTGACTATGTATTTGCCCAGGAGCATGTGGACGCATTACTTTTGGAGTATGATGATGCGAGATCCGGTGGTTTTGCACCGCTTGCAAAAGTGTCTCCGGACAAGAAAGTTGTACTTGGACTTATTACAACAAAGAAACCGGAACTGGAAGATAAGGATAAGGTGATCGCAAGAATTCACGAAGCAGAAAAGTATATTCCGCTTGAGCGTCTATGCTTAAGTCCACAGTGTGGATTTGCATCCTGTGAGATTGGAAATAAGATCACAGAGGAGCAACAGTGGGCAAAACTTGCACTTGTAAAAGAAATTGCAGAAGAAGTTTGGAAATAGAATATTGTTTCACGAATAAACCCCGTATAGATTGTCTATAATAGAAAATCTGTACGGGGTTTTATGGTATATCTGCAACAATTTAAAAAATTTCATAATTTTTCCCCAAACAGATTCTCTCCAACTGAAGAGATAATAATACACTGGAGATTAACATAGGCATTAATAGTTTGCCAGTGTTCATTAACGGAATAGAGATTGAATATTGTCCTATGTGCGGACGTAAACTGTAGTACAGATTATTAAATGAATACAGTAAAAAGCCAGCCGTTTGCAAACGGCTGGCTTTTGGGAAGTTTAGTTTTTGAAAAAATATTTAAAAAAAAGGGATAGTGAGTGCTATTTCGTTCCCACTCACATTTTTATAATAACATTAGTAAAGAAAATGTGCAAGATTACATTAGCCGACTGTTTTCATAAATGATTCCTCTCTTTCTGAATCTTATTATATACGTTTGAGATGCGTGCTTTCTGCTCCGTAATTATTGTAGGTTGTTCCTCGTCAGATAAATTGTCGATATCAGATAAATCCTCGTATGGAGAATCAAGACCAGCTTCGTATTTATCTAAAAGCTCATCTTTACTTGGGAATGGCTCAAAAAGATATTTATTTGATTCTTCTCTTTGCACTGAATAAATGCTTTCAATGTTATTAATAATGTCTTCAGCATCATGTTCAAAAAATTCTCTTGTTGTAATCATGTTGACCCTCTCCTTTACATTTTTATTATGAAATAATTATATCATAACTGTATCATTATAATTGCCGCATATTTGCGTTAATTATAATGACCAAAAATAACGGACCAAAAATAACGACTATTAATGTTATTGAAAAAAAAAAAATTATCATGTATAATACAAGCATAGAAAACTAAGAA
>OLNX01001329.1_pt1 | contig 21426 bp, 20 predicted proteins | sample 1672611 | NCBI WGS metagenome assembly OLNX01 (sample SAMEA3136705, study PRJEB25190) | human gut metagenome | reverse complement strand
CAAGTGTGTTATCGTTTTTTTTACCCATTTTACTTTCCTTAACTTAAATATTCTCAATCTGCCAGTCAACAGGTTCTACCCCATTGGCTTTCAAAAATTCATTAGCCTTGCTGAAATGCTTGCATCCGAAAAATCCCCGGTAGGCAGAAAGGGGACTTGGATGTGGTGCTTCCAGGATCAGATGCTTCGGATTATGAAGCATGGATGCCTTCATCTGAGCAGGCCGCCCCCAGAGAAGAAACACGATCGGGCGATCCTCCTGGTCCAGGATCCGGATGGCCGCATCGGTAAACTGTTCCCAGCCGATCCCTCTGTGGGAATTGGCCTGATGTGCACGTACAGTCAGCACTGTGTTCAAAAGAAGCACGCCCTGCTTTGCCCATTTTTCCAGATTACCGTTGTTTGGGATATAACATCCCATATCATCCTCAAGTTCCTTATAAATATTCACCAGAGATGGCGGTGTTTCCACACCTTTTTTTACGGAAAAGCAAAGCCCATGAGCCTGTCCGTCATTGTGATAGGGGTCCTGTCCCAGGATCACAACCTTTACCTGATGCAGAGGCGTAAAATGAAACGCATTGAACAGATCTTCCGGCGGTGGAAAAATCTTTCTTGTCTTATATTCCGTCATCACGGTTTTATATAGTTTGGCATAGTAAGGCTGATGAAACTCACCCTTAAGAGCCTCCTGCCAGTCCCCAGCTATCGGAGCCATATCCTTCACCTCTCAACCTTTTATCTTCTCACAGAAATTCCTTTTTCTGCAAGGTAATCCTTCACTTCACGGATCTCAAGTTCTTTGTAATGGAACAGGGATGCTGCAAGTGCTGCATCTGCTCCGCCTTCTGTCAGTGCATCGTAAAAATGTTCCAGACTGCCGGCACCTCCGGATGCGATCACCGGAATATTCACTTCCTCGGCAATTGCTTTCGTAAGTTCCAGATCATATCCGGCTTTTGTTCCGTCACAATCCATACTTGTCAAAAGGATCTCACCTGCTCCAAGCTTCTCCACTTTTGAAGCCCATTCCACCGCATCAATTCCTACATCGATCCGTCCGCCATTCTTATAAATATTCCAGCCACTTCCATCTTCCCGCTTCTTTGCATCAATTGCAACAACTACACACTGGCTGCCGAACTTTTCTGCTGCTTCTGATATCAGATTCGGTGTATTAATTGCAGATGAATTAATTGAAATCTTATCCGCACCTTCTCTTAAGAGTGCCTTAAAATCATCTACTGTACGGATTCCTCCGCCTACTGTCAGAGGAACAAAAACATGTTTTGCCGTTCTTCTGACGACATCAACCATTGTTCCTCTTCCTTCATGGGTCGCCGTGATATCCAGAAAACAGATTTCGTCTGCCCCCTGTTTGTCATACTCAATAGCACACTCCACCGGATCTCCGACTTCTTTGATTCCAACAAAATTGACACCTTTTACCACTTTTCCGTCACGGACATCCAGACACGGAATAATTCGTTTTGCTAACATGTCTGCACACCCGCCTTTCGCACTGCTTCTTCCAAGTTTAATGCTCCTGTGTAAAGTGCTTTTCCGCAGATGCATCCATACAGATTCAACTCCAGGCAATCTTCAATATCTTTGATGGAACTGACTCCGCCACTTGCAATGATGTTGCAGGATACGGTCTCATTTAAACGTCCAAGCTGTTCGGTATTAACTCCGGTTAAAGTTCCATCTCTTGAAATATCGGTAAAAATAATAGTCTTTACGCCTGCGTCTTCCATCGCAAGTCCCAAATCCAGATAACTGACATCGCTTTTTTCCAGCCAGCCTTCTGTTGCAACCATTCCATTTTTTGCATCAATTCCAACCGCAATGCGCTCTTTAAATTCTTTTACAGCTTCTTTTACAAGCTCCGGATTTTTTACTGCGACAGAACCAAGAATCACCCTCTCAATTCCACGCTCCAGATAATATTCAATTGTTTTCATGTCACGGATTCCTCCGCCCACTTCTACTTTTAATCCGGATTCCTTTGCCACACGTTCAAAAATCTCCTGATTGACTGGTTTTCTTTCCTTTGCGCCGTCAAGGTCTACCATGTGAATCCAGGAGGCATTTGCAGCTTTAAAAGATTTTGCAGTCTCATAAGGGCTTTCGGCAACCTGATGAGCAGTTGCATAATCTCCCTTTACCAGACGTACGCATTGTTTATCTTTAATATCAATTGCCGGTAATATAATCATCGCTCTTCCTCCTGTATTTTCGCTAAATCAGCAAATCTTTCGAGTAATCCCAGTCCCACCGAACCGCTTTTTTCCGGATGGAACTGCGCTCCATATACAAATCCCTTATGCACAAGCGCCGGAATTTTCTCATTGTACATCGTATAGCAGGAAATATTTTCGTCCTTTGTCTCTGCACGGAAGGAATGTACAAAATACACATAAGCATCTTCTTTTAATCCTTCTGTCATCTTACACGGATTTAAAATCGTCAGGTTATTCCATCCCATGTGAGGAATTTTTAATCCGCCTCCATCAATTGGAACGACACTGCCTTCTAAGAGTCCAAGCCCTTTTGTTTCTTTAAACTCATAGCTTGTCTCAAATAACATCTGCATGCCTAAACAGATTCCAAGCAGTGGTTTTCTTTGCGCTTCTTCACAGATAACTTTATCAAGTCCTTTTTCTTTCAACATGCGCATGGCATCCGGAAATGCTCCGACTCCCGGAAGAATCATTGCATCTGCCTTACGGATTTCCTGCACATCCTCTGTTATTGTACTTTCTTTTTGCAAAAAATCCAATGCATTTTTTACACTAAACAGATTTCCTGCACCATAATCAATAATTGCTATCATGCCAGCATCCCCTTTGAAGATAAGATTTGTCCGCCATTTGGCTTTACTGCTTCTTTTAATGCATGTGCCACTGCCTTAAATAATGCCTCTATGATGTGATGGTCATTTTCGCCGTACAAACATTTCAAATGCAGTGTAATTCCGCCGTTAAATGCAAATGCCCGGAAAAATTCTTTTACCATACAGCAGTCCAATGTTCCTACACTTTGATTGGTAAACTCTGCGTCAAATACCAGAAATGGACGTCCACTGATATCCAGGGAACAAAAACCAAGTGCCTCATCCATTGGAATATAAAAACTTCCGTACCGGCAGATACTTCCCTTATCACCAACTGCTTCCGCAAATGCCTGTCCCAGCACAATTCCCAAATCTTCAATACTGTGATGACAGTCTACTTCCAAATCGCCTTTCATCTTAAGGTCTAAATCAAACCCCGCATGAACACAAAATGCACTCAGCATATGGTCAAAAAATCCAACTCCGCAAGTTCCGTTATACGTTCCGCTTCCATCTAAATTCAAAGTCAGATTGATGTCTGTTTCTTTTGTGGTTCTTATAATCTGCTTTTCTCTCATATCCGCCTCCTACTGAATCAGTTCCCAAAGTGCTTCCATCACTTCTTTATTTTCTGCTTTTGTTCCTGCGGTTACTCGAAGATAGCCATTCATAAATCGAATCGAAATACCTCTTTGCTTTAATGCTTCAAACACTTCTTTTGCACGTTTTACCTTCATAAAAATAAAGTTTGTACTCGTCTCGTAGACGGTTTCGATTTCTGTTTTTTTATCTTCCATCGCTTTCACCGCCTGATATAACTCGTCTCTGGATGCCTTTAAAGCATCAATGCAGGAAGCCAGATATTCCGGGTGAGAAAATAATACGCATCCGATTGCCTGTGTCACGGAATTGACATTATACGGTGCTTTGATTGCATGTAAAATTCCTGTCAACTTTTCGTTGGTAACTGCAATTCCAAGGCGGATTGCTGCCATTCCAAATGCCTTCGAACAGGTCTTTAAAACAATTAAATTATCATAATTTTCTACTTCGTTTAAGACGGAATTACTTTCGTTTTCAAATTCCATATAAGCTTCATCCACAATCACCAGCGCATCTGTACCCTCGATAATTTTTATAATATCGTCACGTCCGATTCCAAGAGAAGTCGGATTACACGGATTGGAAAAAATCAGCAATTTTGCATTTTTCTCTTTTGCACGCTGTAAAATCTCTTCTGCAGAAGTCTTCATGCTGTTTTCTTTTTGAAGGGATTCTACTTTGATTTTGTGAAACGGTGCGTAAAACCAGTACATGGAAAAATCCGGTACTGCGACAAGCATCGTATCACCCTCGTCCAGAAAATACGGTACTACCAGAGAAATTAATTCATCCGAACCATTTCCGGCAGTTAAAAGTTTCGGGTCTACATGATAATATGCACCTGCTTTTTCACATAATTTTCTTGCGTACGGATCAGGATAACGGTTAAATGCAACATTAGAAACCGCATTTAAAATTTCCTGCCTGATGTTTTCCGGTACTTCACAAAAACTCTCATTTGCATCAAGATGAATCCGAAAATCCTCCGTTACAGGGTCATAAGGATTTAAGTCTTTTAATTTTTCCGGTAATACATACGTCATTTTCTAGGCCTCCTTTGCTCTTTTTTTAATATCTTTTTCGATTTTATCGATTAATTCTTCGATTTCTTTTTTTCTAAGCTTCATGCTTGCGATGTTAACAATCAGTCTGGCACTGACCGGACACACCTCTTCTTTTACAACAAGCCCATTTTCTTTTAAAGTTGTACCGGTTTCCACAATATCTACAATTGCATCTGCAAGTCCAAGTACCGGTGCAAGTTCTACGGATCCTTCAATTTTTACAACATCTACATCCATGTTTTTTTGTTCAAAATAATTTTTTGCGACATTGACATATTTACTTGCAATCGTTAAAGTTCGATAACCTTCATATAAGTCTTTCTCTTTTAAGGTTGCAACAGCAAAACGACATTTTCCAAATCCTAAATCTGCCACTTCATAAAATGTTCCACCTTTTTCCATGATGGTATCTTTTCCGACTACACCCATGTCACAGACACCACTTTCTACATAAGTAACAACATCGGCCGCCTTCGCAAGCACGACTTCGATTTCACCATTTCCAATTGGCATGATTAATTTTCTGCCTTTTTTTCTGGCATTGGTACAGTCATATCCTAAACGTTCTAAAAGTTCTACTGTTTTATTTTCTAAACGCCCCTTTGTAAGCGCGATTCTAATTGGTTTCATCTTTCATTGCCTCCCAGTGAGTAGCTATACTTCCTATTTTTTCTTCGTTAAACAAACGGTAATATCATCTCCCACCAGATGCACTTTCGGTATTCCTCTCATTTTTGCATAATCAAATGCTTCTTCCATTGTATCAAAAACGCAGTTTTCCGTCAGCATGCCCTGGTCTTCCAGTTCTCTGCGATGATGGACTGCTTTTGCCAAAAACTTCGTATCCGGTGCAAATACCAGCACTTCCGGTATATTTTCCTCTACCGTTTTTACTTTCTGGCTCGCCAAATCTACATTGATTCCAAATCCGACAGAACATTCTTCCACTCCAAAATCATGCAGAAGCTGGTCGTAACGACCGCCTGAAAGCACCTGCTCTCCAATTCCGTGGAAATAACCGCGGAAGATAATTCCGGTATAATATTCTGCCAGGTTAACAAGTCCCAAATCGATGATTACTCTATCACCAAGTCCCAGTGCCTGCAAGTATTCATAAATTCCCTTTAAGTAATCCAGACTTTCTTTTGCACCATTTTCATCAAATAGTTCATACGCCTTTTCAAATACTTCTGCACCGCCAAATAACCTTGGCAGCTTCAAAAGTGCCTGCGCTGCTTTGCTGTCTTTGTATTTTCCAAGCATATCTGTAAGCGAAGCATAGTTTTTCTGTTCAATCTGATAACGGATTTCTTCTTTGGTATCTTCATCCACATCCAGGCTGTTCATAATCGCCTTAAAGTAACCGATATCACATAATTCCAGACGGTATTTTCCATTTCCGATGGTACTTAAACATCTTGCTGCAAGTTCAACCACTTCAAGGTCACTTCTTAATTTTTCTCCGCCAATCAGTTCAATTCCCACCTGATTGATTTCTGTACTCTTTCCTTTTAACTCCGGAAACATACGGTAAATATTGTGATTATAAAATAAACGAAGCGGCATCGGCATTCCTTTTAATCTGGTTGCCGTCAATCTGGCCACAGGTACGGTACAATCCGGACAGAGTACCATCAGTCTTCCTTTATGGTCTGTCAGTTTATACATACTTTCCTTTGGCAGATATTTCGCCGCTGATTTTCCAAATACATCATAAAATTCAAGTGCGGGTGTCATAACCCTCCGATACCCCTGGGCTGTAAACAAGTCCTTCAGGGTCTTTGTTACCTGTGAACGCTGTTCACATTCACCGAAAAGTAAATCTTTTGTTCCATCTGGTGTTATCTTATCATAATATCTCATTTTTCTTTTTCGACCCTTGCCTTTCTATGTATTTTCAAACGATTAAAACCGTGGGTTCTCTCTCTCACTCCATTATAATATCCATTTTTCATATTTTAACGTGCTACCATAGTAACATCTAAATTTTGGGTTGTCAACCTTTTTCACCCCATGTAGCCTGCAAGCCATACGCTTGCAGCAATTCCCACCGCAGAAGCAAGAAATGCGCCTGCTATCGTGTATCTCGTATCCTTTATTTTTGCTGCCATAAAGTACACCGACACTGTGTAGAAAATTGTTTCCGTGCACGACATCATAATAGAAGCAATTTTTCCGTTTCGAGAATCCGTTCCAAATTCTCGAAAAACATCAAGTAAAAGCCCTGTTGCCGCACTTGAAGAAAACATCCGCACAATTGTAAGCGGTACTAAAGCCGACGGAAATCCAAACGGCTCTGTCACCTTTCCGAGCACTTCTCCAAGCATGGTCAAAAATCCTGAAGCACGCAGGACTCCTACTGCCACCATAAGCCCGATTAATGTTGGAAGAATCTGAATGACTGTCTCTAAGCCCTCTTTTGCGCCCTTTACAAATTCCTCATAGATGTCACATTTCATTAATACACCGAAACCGACAACGTAAAATAAAATCAGTGGAATTATCATTTCTGAAAAAAACAGCAGAACTCTCATCTTATCCCTGTACACCCCATTTTTATTCTTTCTTTCATTATACTCTGCATCAGCCTTAAAAATCCCACCCTCTTTCATTTTAGCATTTTTTATCTTTTTCTCCTGTTTTTGCTATTTATGAGTCAGTTTTCTATAGAATTTTCTTTTCTTTTTTATATAATTAAGAAATAAGAATTTAATTTAAAGCTCAGGAGGAAAACCATGTCTATCTCTGAAAAAATAAAAAATGAAATCGTACCTCAGTTTCTGTATAACGGTACATTTATTTATGAAGAACCATTTGGCTGTGGTCACATCAACAGTACGTTTGCCGTTTATTTCAGCCGTGAAACGAAACCACCTGTCCGCTACATCCTTCAGGCTATCAATACTTCTATTTTTAAAGACCCTTATGGATTGATGGAAAATATTGAAGGCGTTACTTCTCACTTAAGGAAAAAACTAATTGAGCAGGGAAAAGACCCAAGCCGTGGAACTCTTACTGTTATTCCTACAAAATCCGGCTCTTCCCTTTTTAAAGACAGCGAAGGGGTTTACTGGAGAAGCTATACTTTTATTGAAAATGCAACCTGCTATCAGACCGTTTCTTCTCCTGAAATCTTCAAAAATGCCGCAAAAGCGTTTGGACATTTTCAGAAACTGCTTGCCGACTATCCAGCTGACACCCTGCATGAAATCATCCCGAATTTCCATAACACTCCATCCCGCTATGAAGATTTTAAAGCGGCCATAAAAGCAGATAAAAAAGGTCGTGCAAAAAATATACAGCAGGAAATCGAATTTTATCTGGAGCGTGAAACCGACGGAAAAACAGTAGTTGATGCCATCAATGCCGGAAAACTTCCACTTCGTGTAACCCATAATGATACAAAGCTGAACAACATTATGATGGACAATACCACAAACGAGGGAATCTGCGTCATTGATTTGGATACTGTAATGCCCGGTTCTGTTTTATACGATTTTGGTGACAGCATCCGTTTTGGCGCAAGCACTGCTGCCGAAGATGAAATTGATTTAACCAAAGTTTCCATGAGCTTAGAACTCTTTGAAGCTTACACTGCCGGTTTTCTTTCTGAAGCAGGCGATTCTTTAACGAAAGAAGAAATTGAACTGATTCCATTTTCTGCAAAACTGATGACTCTCGAATGTGGACTTCGTTTCCTTACTGATTATTTAAATGGAGATACCTACTTTAAAATCCAAAGAGAACATCATAATCTTGACCGCACTCGCACTCAGATGATTCTGGTTGCTGACATGGAACGTAAAATGAATGATATGAAACAGATTGTCACAAAATACATCTAAATTTTCTCTGTTTAACTGAAATTTAAGGAGGAATTCTTTATGGAGCAGACAATTTCAATCGAGAAGATTTTAAAAGAACTTTATCATATATCCGGCTTCCGTATCAGTGTTTACGATACTTATTTTCAGGAAATTGCTGCTTTCCCGAAAGAACTCGGCTGTCTCTGTTCGCTAATACAGGAAAATCCGGAAGGTCGAAAACACTGCGTAGAACAGGATATCATGGCATTTCGTAAAGTACAGGATGAAAAACGACTTCACATTTATAAATGCCACTTAGGGCTATATGAGGCAGTTGCCCCGCTTTATAGTTTCGGTACTTTAACCGGATATCTGATGATGGGTCAGACCATCAACAAAGGAAAAGAAGCCGCAAAAGAGACATTCAAAAAAGCGCTTCCTTATATGGAAAAAGATGACTATGAATTGTTGCAGGATACGATTGCCCAGATTCCGGTCAGTGACCGTCAGACAATCGACTCTCTTGTTACAATCATGGAAATCTGTGCTCAGTATATTACTCTGACAAACCGTATGCAGTTAACGAAAAAAGAGCTGGTTTCAGAAGTCCACAGCTACATTGAAGAACGCTATGGACAACATATCACCATTGATAACCTCTGCTCCCAGTTCTTCTGCAGTCGTTCCTCTCTCACCAGAAAATTCAAAGAGACTTACGGAATTTCCATTCATACTCATATCAGTCAGGTTCGGCTGAAAAACAGCCGTCGCTTATTGGAATCTTCTGATTTGAGTATCGGAGAAATTGCATTTCACTGTGGTTATAATGACCAGAACTATTTTACACGTGCTTTTTATAAAGCACAAAAAATGACCCCAAGGGATTATCGAAAAAAATTCCGCCAGAGTCGTTTATAAGTTAAAAAGTCCGTTATCACCTAAATATAAATAGTGATAACGGACTTTTTTTATTATTCAGCTGTTTCGGTTGCTTCTGTATCAGCATTTTCACCTGCATCTGAATTTTCATCTGCCTGTGTGCTGTCAGAGGATTCCTCTGTATTTTCTGTTGTCTCAGTGCTTTCTTCTGCTTCTGAACTATCTGTATTTTCTGTTGCTTCTGTTGTTTCTGCAGAATCTGTACTGTCTGTTGTTTCGCTTGATGTATCAGCCTGTTTGAAGCTGTAAACATCTTCATCTGTTAATGTTACTGTTTTCCATACTTTTTTATTAACTGAGATTTTCGTTTTCTTTGCCCATTTTTTAAGCAGTTTATCATAAGCTTTCTGTTTTCTTTCTTTTACAATGCTGTCTTTTTTTGTCTGAGTAGAATCTTTATCAAAAACACTGTCCATACGGACTACATAGTATCCGTCACTGCCTTCGATGACATCAGAAGCAAGTTGACCATCTTCTGTCAGTTCTTTTGCTGCTTTCATTACCTCAGCATCAAGAGAGGAATCTTCATCGTCTTCATTTGTGCTGTAAGTTGCTGTAGAAGAACTAAGCGACTCATCCACTTCTTTTGCAAGACTGTCCACATCTGCGCCGGCAATATCTTCCTGCGCTTTTATTTTATCTAATACCTGCTGTGCCTGGTCTTTCTTTGCAGCTTTTTCTTCATCTGTCAACTCTGTAGAATTTCCCTCATCATCTTTAGTCGCTTCTGTAGAAACTTTGCAGTATGTAATTTTACTCTGCTGTGCTTCTTTATCTTCTACATTTGTATCTACATCAGCTGTCATCAGATCATACATCTTTGTCTGATAGCTGTATAACTCAAGCAGTTTTTCAATGTCGGACTGGGTCACTGCGAGTTTTGCAATCGTTTCTGCATCATTATCTGTCATAAATTTTTCTGCTGCGGCTTTTAATTCTTTCTGTTCTTCATCTGTGATGGTTACATCATAATCTTTTGCATGCTGTTCTAACAATACCAGATTATGAAGCTGATCCATAATGTCGTCTTTGGTGCTTTCTGCATAAGTTTTGCCATCATCGCCTTTATTTTCCCACATTCCTGTAGTGGATGTTCCAAACATGGAATAGTAAGACATCATCTGAGCCTGGGTCATACGAAGCATCATATTCACTGTTCCGGCTGTAATTTCTTCCTTTCCAACCGTCGCTACTGTCTTCGTTCCATCTAATGTATTTCCACATCCAGTCAAACTGGTCATTGTCAATGTTGCCGCAAGAGTCGTGCAGGCAAGAACCCTTCCTAATTTATTCATAATTCCTCCCGTATTTTCATTTCCATTCGATATTTGATGTACTTTTGGTGTACTTGTTAAGTATAATCTTTATTGTTCCTTTGAGCAAGGGATTTTTTGTGAACTTTCTGGTAATAATGCCTCAAACTCATGGAGAATTTCCAAAACCAGGTCGAGCGCCTTATAGAACTCTTTCGCTTTTCTTCCTTTCAGGGAAATCAGGAAATAAAATTCTTTTCCTGTCCGCACAGACATCCGGTCTTTATATTTTTCTAAAATCGCAGGAATCCCCTCCGTTTTTAATTTTCCACGTTCAAACATCGTTACTTTTACTTCCTGATTGATCTGCTTGATTTCTCTTACATAAACCCTGTGTGCAAGCGCCTTTAAATTTGCAATTGCAAGCAAATTCTGTACCGCCTTCGGCGGTTCTCCAAAACGATCCATCAGTTCTTCTAACATATCTTCATATTCTTCTTCATTTTCAATTCCGGCAATCCGTTTATAAATATCCAGCTTCTGATATTCATTTGGAATATATTTTGGCGGAATGTAGGCATCCATCTCCAAATCAATTGTAGTCTCAAACTCTTCTGCCTGTTCCATTCCTCTTTCTTCCTGAACCGCTTCGTTGAGCATTTTACAGTACAAATCATATCCAACCGCTTCAAGATGCCCATGCTGTTCTGCACCCAAAAGATTTCCCGCACCGCGAATTTCCAAATCACGCATCGCAATCTTAAATCCGCTTCCCAGATCCGTAAATTCCCGGATGGCATGCAATCTTTTCTCGGCAACTTCTTTTAGCATCTTATCTTTTTTATACATTAAAAAGGCATAAGAAGTCCTGTTTGAACGACCTACACGACCACGAAGCTGATAAAGCTGGGACAAACCAAGCCGATCAGAATCATGAATAATCATGGTATTGGCATTTGAAATATCCAGACCAGTCTCGATAATTGTCGTGGATACCAGCACATCAATTTCTCCGTTGATAAATCCATACATAATTTTTTCCAACTGATGCTCCGGCATCTGACCGTGTGCAAAGGCTACATTTGCATCCGGCACTAATTTTGCAATCCGATTTGTGATTTCATCAATATCATTGACACGGTTATACACATAATAAACCTGTCCGCCCCTTGCCAGCTCGCGGTTAATCGCCTCTCTTACCATCTCTTCGTTGTATTCCATTACGTAGGTCTGAATCGGCATACGGTCCATCGGCGCTTCTTCTAATACACTCATATCACGGATTCCAATCAGGCTCATGTGCAGGGTTCTCGGAATCGGTGTTGCCGTCAGCGTCAATACATCCACATTTTCTTTGAGCTTTTTGATTTTTTCTTTATGAGTCACGCCAAACCGCTGTTCCTCATCCACAATCAACATTCCCAAATCTTTATAGACCACATCTTTTGACAACAATCGATGCGTTCCGATTACGATATCCACAAACCCTTTTTTCAAATCCTCAATGGTTTTTCTTTGTTCTGCCGGAGTCTTAAACCGGCAAAGCAAATCAATCCGCACCGGAAAATCTTTCATTCTCTGAACAAAGGTATTGTAATGCTGTTGTGCAAGAATAGTCGTCGGAACAAGATAGACCACCTGTTTATCTTCCTGAACCGCCTTAAATGCTGCACGAATTGCAATTTCGGTCTTTCCATATCCGACGTCCCCGCAGACCAGACGATCCATAATCTTGTTACTTTCCATATCTTTTTTAGTCGCTTCGATCGCCGCTAACTGGTCTTCCGTCTCCTCAAATGGAAACATTTCTTCAAACTCTTTTTGCCAGACCGTATCCGGTTCATAGCAGTAACCGTTCTTCTCCTGTCTCGCAGCATAAAGAGCAACCAAATCTTTTGCAATATTTTTTACTGCTCCACGCACCTTTGTTTTGGTCTTGTTCCATTCCTGACCGCCTAATTTATTTAACTTCGGCGCACGTGCATCCGCTCCGGCATATTTTTGCAGTAAATCTAACTGAGTTGCCAGAATATATAAATTGCTGTTACCCGCATATTCAATTTTAATATAATCTTTCACTACTTTATCTACGGTAACTTTTTCAATCCCACGGTAAATTCCCAATCCATGATTTTCATGAACCACATAATCTCCAATCGAAAGTTCTGAAAAACTTTGAATTTTCTTTCCGCTGTATTCTGTTTTCTTTCGCTTCTTTTTCTTCTCTTTTCCGAAGATATCGCTTTCAGTAATCAAAACAAAACGCACCATCGGATACTCAAATCCGCTTCTGGCATATCCATACGTCGTTACAATCTCACCCTCATGGATTTCACGATTTCTATCCTCCGTATAAACCGCCGTCAAGCCTTCATTTAATAAATCCTGTGCCAGACGTTTCGCCCTTGTTCTTGAACCGGACAACAGCAACACCTGATATCCCCGTTTTTTCCAGTTTTTCAAATCTTTTATTAAAAGTTCAAAACTGTTATTATACGAATTTACCGATTTGGTTGTCAGATAAAAGGAATCATTTATCTGCCAGTCCTCTTTCTGCTGTTCCATCGTACAGATTCCAATGCCGTTTTTCTGATTAATTTTATGAATCAGCAGTTTTTTCCCGCATAATAAATCTGTCTGTCCTGCCAGAAGATAACCTTTTTCAAGGCGGTGCTTCATGCTCTCACGGAATTCCGTTTCCACTGCTTCCACACTTGCTAAAATATGATTTGTTTCGTCTAAAAAAAGGAGTGTATCCTCCTCCTCAAAATAGTCTAAAAAAGTGACCGGTTCTTTATAAAAATATCGGATAAAATGTTCTGCTGATGAAAAATCATGAAATTCCCGCATTGCGCTGACTGCTTCATTTACCATATTTTTGATACGTCCGGCTTCTTCCGGCAAAAAGGCATCACGAAATGCCTGTATCGTCTTATCCCGCTCTTTTTCAATGGATATCAGACCTTTTTCCAAAACCGAATCATCAAGTATCATCTCTTCTGCCGGATAAATGGTAATCTCGTCCAGATTTTCAATGGAACGCTGACTTTCGGCATCAAAACTGCGGATAGAATCAATCTCATCGCCCCACATCTCGATTCTCACCGGATTTTCCTCGGTTAAAAGAAAGATGTCCACAATTCCACCACGCATGGCAAACTGTCCCGGGGTCTCCGCCTGCGCATTGTACTCAAATCCCATATTAATCAAATCTTTTTTGAGTGCTTCGGTATCAAGCACACTGTCATTTTTAAAATGCAGGACATGCTTTTTAAGTACGGAAATCGGAAGAAGATAATCCATACAGCCACTGATGCTTGTCACCACCGTCACACTCTTTTTCTCCAAAAGTGCTGCAATTACCTGCATCCGCTGTTTTGTAAGCAGATTTCCATGAATATCCGCTTCAAAGAAAATTAAATCCCTCGCCGGATAATAAAAAACATCCGGATAGTAAAATTTCAAATCTTCGTACAACTCTTTTGCTTTTAATTCATTTTCCGCAATGACAAGACGGTTCTTCTTTTCCTGACCCAGTCCGTAAATGACATGCGCTTTTTGCGAATCAATACATCCGGCAAGCTGTAAAATTCCACGATTTTTCTCTATTCTGTTTTTAATTTCTTCGTATTCACCAAGTTTTGAAAGTGGCTGCAAAAGTGCCTGCATGTTTTCTCCCTCAATTTATTTATTTCATTCCTATTTCTTTTTTGCGTTATAACGGTTCATGGCAGTTTCAATGCCCTCTGCTAAAATTAATTCCACTGCATCGGCAGCTTCTTTGATTGCTTCATCGACCAGAACACGTTCGTCTTTATCAAAACGTCCCAGTACATAATCTGCCAAATCCCATCCCTTTGGTTTTGCTCCGACTCCTACTTTAATTCGGTAGAAATTTTGGGTTCCAAGCTGGGCAATAATGTTTTTGATTCCATTGTGTCCACCGGCGCTGCCTTTTTTACGGATTCTTATCTGTCCCGGGTCTAAATCAATATCATCATAGATGACAACCAGTTCTGTCTCTGCATCCATTTTATAATAATTGATTAATTCCCTGACTGCTTCTCCGCTCAAATTCATATAGGTCATCGGCTTTGCAAGAATGACTTTTTCTCCGGCAATCACTCCCTTGCCATACATCGCTTTCCGGTCGATTCCAGATCCGACAATCCGATGACGGTCTATCAATTCATCAATGGTATCAAATCCCATATTGTGGCGGGTTTTATCATACTGTTTTCCTGGATTTCCAAGTCCTACTATTAAATACATATCAGCTCCTTAACTAAAATATACCAGTTCATCTTTTAACGGTTCTGTCTCTTCCACAGAAATCGCATAGAGTACTGGACCTGTTTCACCGTAAGCCGGTACAAATTCATATTTCACTTTGGCTACGACATTCACCCATTTTCCGGTTTTTAGATGACGTGCTTCATCGCTCTTGCAGACAAATCCTAAAAATGTGGTGTCATCTGCACAGCAGGTCATTGCCATACGTCCCGGTACAAATTCATTTTTAGCAAATTCTCTGGATTTTAACACCATTCCGGTAAAAGAAACTTTCTTTCCGTTATAAGTATCCGCATGGTCTCTCGCATCCAGATACCAGATTCCATAATCCTCATTTGGAATTTCAATCGTCTCGGCCTTGACATCAAATGGCATTTCTCCGTCAAAGATATCCTCGATTTCACCCTCTTCATCTTCAAAAATCAGTTCTGCACCCGGATTTACAACTTTAATGCTTCTTCTGAAATTTGCAAGCGGAAGTTCGGTATCTGCACGGTTAAATAATACTAAATCTGCATTTCTTACCATTTCCATAAACAGGGATTTCATATTGTTAAGGTATACCTGAAAGGTACTTGCATCTACTGTCACAATATGCTGTTCGATTCCCCATCCAGACGGAAATGTCAGTTCTTCTAATTTGCTTACCTGCCACATTCCGTTGTATTCAATGATAACGCGACCCGGATTATAAAATGCATCATAAGCAACCAGACGCTCTGTGGTCAGCTCCTCAATGCTGTCGATTACTTCTACAGAAGTACGGCTTTTTTTCAGCACTTTTTTATCGTATTCTTCTTCACCCTCCTCACAGAGAATTAAAAGAGTCGGTTCATCAATCTGAAAATACTCCTGTGCGAGTGTAAAATTCAAAAATGATGTTTTTCCACTCTCAAGAAAACCTGTCATAAGGTAAATCGGTACTTTAAATTCGTCCATTTTTCATAACCTTTCTTAAATATCATGATGTGAGTGTCAAAACTTCAGTTCAACACTCACACCTTAAGCTTATTTGTATTGTTATTTTTCTCTCGTATCTTGATTATGCAAGACCAAATAATCTGGCCAGATTTGCTTCATTCATCTTAGAACCGATGACGCAGATTCTTCCGGTGTATTCCGGTGCACCTTCACGTACATCTGCTTCACCCGGAACCATATCAAAGTAAATCCACTGTCCATCTTCGCCCTCTACCATACCTTTTGCACGCAGTACCATTCCGTACTCGTCATTATGGTTAGAGAGTGCTTCCAGAATCTCATGAATTCCTTCTTTTGTATATTTCTTTGTTGTCTCTTTCCCCCAGCTTGTGAACACTTCATCTGCATGATGGTGATGATGATCATGGTCATGGTCGTGTCCGCATCCACATTCTTCATGGTCGTGGTCATGATGATGTTCATGCTCATGCTCATGGTCGTGTCCGCATTCTTCATGGTCATGGTCATGATGATGTTCATGCTCATGGTCGTGTCCGCATCCACATTCTTCATGGTCGTGATGGTGCTCATGGTCATGATGTCCACCGCATACCGGGCAAACTTCTTCATCCATTAATTCTTTTTCCAAAGAGCGGTTGTTTTCCATGGTATCCAAAATCTTTTCTCCGGAAAGTTTTTCAATCGGAGTTGTGATAACTGCTGCTGTCTGATTCAGTCCACGGATAATCTCAAGTGCAGTTGCAATTTTTTCTTCGGAAGCTTTGTCCGTTCTGCTTAAGATAACAGTTCCGGCATATTCAATCTGGTTGCTGAAAAATTCGCCGAAATTTTTCATATACATTTTGCATTTTGTTACATCCACTACAGTTGTAAAGCTGTTTAATTTGATTTCAACTTCGTTTTCGATTTTCTGAACAGCCTTGATAACATCAGAAAGTTTTCCAACTCCTGATGGTTCAATTACGATACGCTGTGGTTCATACTTTGCGATTACTTCTTTTAAAGCAGTTCCAAAGTCACCAACTAAAGAGCAGCAGATACATCCGGAATTCATTTCACGAATTTCTACTCCTGCTTCTTTTAAGAAACCGCCGTCGATACCGATTTCACCAAATTCATTTTCAATTAAAACGACCTGCTCGCCTTTATATGCCTCTTTTAATAACTTTTTGATTAATGTTGTTTTACCTGCTCCAAGAAATCCTGAAAAAATATCAATTTTTGTCATCTTCAATTACTTCCTTTCCAAAACAAATGTTTAAAGACTCCAAGAGTACATTTTGTATAGCACGGTAAAAGGGGACGAAAGTTCCACTTTCAGTACTTCCGCCCCTGTTTATCATCTATTTTAGGATTTTACCACAACTAACTCGAAATTGTCCAGTCCATCGTCAATTAATTTTCTCTTCTAAATCTTTTCACTTTCTTTTTACGAAAATTGTGTTAGAATGAGATGAAAGATGTTGTTGAAAAAAGGGGATTTTTATTATGTACAGTTTTCAGAATGATTACAGCGAAGGAGCACATCCAAATATTCTTCGCGCACTTGAGACCATCAACTACCACCAGAATAATTCTTACGGATTAGACGAGCATTGCGATAATGCCCGCGATAAAATCCAGGAAGCACTGGAAAATTATGGAGTTGATATTCATTTTATTACCGGAGGAACGCTGACGAATCTTACGTTTCTTTCGCATGCTCTGCGCCCTTATGAGGCAGTCATCAGTGCGGATACCGGTCATATTAATACACACGAAACCGGAGCGATTGAAGCAAGCGGACATAAAGTACTCTCTATTCCTTGTACCGATGGAAAACTGACTGCTGACCTGATTCGTCCGGTCTTAAAACAGCACGAAAATGAGCATTGGGTAGAACCTCGTCTGGTCTATATTTCTCTCCCAACCGAACTCGGAACCGTCTACACAAAAGAAGAACTTGAGAAACTTTATCAGTTCTGCAAACGCCATAATCTGTATCTTTATATCGATGGTGCACGTCTTGCCATGGCACTTGCCGTAGAAGAAACACAGCTGACCTTAAAAGATCTGCCGGATTTATGCGATGCCTTTTATATTGGCGGTACAAAAAACGGAGCAATGTTTGGTGAAGCACTCATTTTAGTAAATGATGATTTAAAAGACCATTTCCGTTTTAATATGAAACAGCGTGGTGCGATTCTCGCCAAAGGCTGGATGATTGGCGTACAGTTTGAAGAACTCTTTCAGGATAATTTATATCTCGAACTCGGAAAACGCAGTGTAGCACTTGCACAGCGTTTAAAACAGGGATTCATTGACTGCAAGATTCCATTTTTATGCGATTCACCTACCAATCAGCTTTTCCCGATTTTCCCGAATGAATTCGCCAAAAAAATCAATGAGAATTATGTCACAACTTTCCAGTGCAAACCGGATGAAAACCATACCTGTCTTCGTTTCTGTACCTCCTGGGCAACAAATGAACAGGCTGTTGAAGATTTTATCAAAGATTTAAAACAGTGGTCTTATATCTATGCTTGACAAATATCAGAATAGACGATATGATATAAAAAACAAAGAAAAGGGGAGCTGACGCGTCGGTTGAGAAGAAATACGAACGGATTTCGACCCTATGAACCTGATACGGATAATGCCGGCGTAGGAAGCATATTTTATGTGAATGATTAAGGTGTACCTGTCGGGGTGCACCTTTTTTTATTAGCTAAACGTCTTCAAACAAAAGCTTATCAATCAAATGCGAAAGGAGAAAATGTATTATGGAATACACAACACAGATGGATGCCGCAAGAAAAGGCATTATCACAAAAGAAATGGAAATCGCAGCAAAAAAAGAAAACATGGATGTCAAAGAATTAATGGAATATATGGCAAAAGGCCAGGTTATCATTCCTTGTAACAAACTCCATACTTCAATCGAACCAAACGCTATCGGTTCTATGCTCAAAACCAAGATCAATGTAAACCTTGGAATTTCCAGAGACTGGAAAGACATGGATATGGAAATCGAAAAAGTAAACAATGCAGTCAAAATGGGGGCTGAATCTATCATGGATTTAAGCTCTTACGGAGATACCCGCACCTTCCGTAAACGTCTTACCAAAGAATGTCCGGCCATGATCGGTACTGTTCCGATTTATGACGCAGTTGTTTATTACCACAAACCATTAAAAGAAATCACTTCCAAAGAATGGATTGATATTGTGCGTATGCATGCGGAAGATGGAGTTGACTTTATGACCATTCACTGTGGTATCAATAAAGCCACCGCAGGACGTTTCAAAGCAAACCGTCGTCTTACCAACATCGTTTCCCGTGGTGGTTCTATCATTTTTGCATGGATGGAAATGACCGGTGAAGAAAACCCATTCTATGAACATTATGATGAAATTCTTGACATTTGTCGTGAATACGATATCACTATGAGTCTTGGAGATGCCTGCCGTCCAGGATGTTTAAAAGATGCTTCTGATATCTCCCAGATTGAAGAACTTGTTACTTTAGGCGAACTGACCGCACGTGCATGGGAAAAAGACGTACAGGTTATGGTAGAAGGTCCTGGCCATATGCCAATGAACCAGATTGCCGCAAATATGGAAATCCAGAAAACTATCTGCAAGGGTGCACCTTTCTATGTACTCGGACCTTTAGTAACGGATATTGCTCCAGGCTATGACCATATCACAGCTGCAATCGGTGGTGCAATCGCTGCCGCATCCGGAGCTTCCTTCCTCTGCTATGTAACTCCTGCAGAGCATCTGCGTCTGCCAAGCCTTGATGATGTAAAAGAAGGCATCATCGCTTCCAGGATTGCAGCACATGCCGCAGATATTGCAAAAGGCGTAAAAGGTGCCATCGAATGGGATCACCAGATGAGCCTTGCAAGAAAGAAATTAGATTGGGAGGAAATGTTTGATATCTGTATTGACCCGGAAAAAGCAAGACGCTACCGCGCCGAAGCCAAACCGGAAAAAGAAGATACCTGCAGTATGTGTGGAAACTTCTGTGCTGTAAAAAATATGAACCGTATCTTAGATGGGGAAATTGTAAACATCTACGATGAATGATACTACAACTGATAAAATGACAAAAATGGAGTTTTTGGCTCAAACCAAAAACTCCATTTTTTCAAAATATTTGATATACTCTGCTTTCGTTTCTATTTTTGCTCCCATTCCAAGCAATATTCCCGCTATAATGCTTCTATGACAAAGCGCTTCTTCCTCACAGTAACATCCCAGTATGATATTTTTTTCTCTGCTTTTTTCACACAACCATCCAAGCTTCTCTAGCGCACTTTGATTTTTTACAAGGTCATCTAAAAAATCAGGTACATAAACAGTTTGAAAGTATTCTTCATCAAAGATTCCAAGGTGGAATGCCTTTCTGTATGCTTTAAATACTTCCTTTGAAGGACTCAGTTCCTGCACCAGCTTTTCTGTTGTGGGAGTTGAGTCTGGGGAACGGACAATCCACCAGACTTCATCATATTTTGTTTCATCAATTTTGGAGATACATCCGGTATAAATTATGACAACTCGCCTCTTCTTACACAACACTTCTTCGTCTGAAATGCAATTCCATATTTCAGAATCTGTTCGATTCCTTCTTTCTCCAACATTTGTGTATATCTCTTTTCGTCTATCTGTTTTAATGCTTCTTTACAATCTTTTTCTACGGAGTTTTCAGACCCCAAAAGTCCAAAAACTCCGTCCTCTAATTAATATGTAAATACAGCAACTCCATAAGCCGGTAATGGATATGCGAAAGAAAATTCTCTTCCATCACATTCTTTTTTCTGTGCCATATAAACGGTTTTCTCTACCGGCACATCCCCACCAAATTTCGGATCTTTGCTGTTTAATACCAGACGGTACTGTTTCTTTTTCGGAACACCGACACGATAATCATCCCTCGCTACCGGTGTACAGTTAATGACAAACAACAGATTATTTCTTCCTGTCGGTGATTTTCTGATAAAACTGTAAATGCTTCTGCAGGCATCATCCGCATTAATCCACTCAAATGCACCATCTGTGTGGTCTGTTGCATAAAGTGCCGGATATTTCTTATACATTTTCAGCAATTCTTTTACATAGTCTCTTAATTCACGATGGCTGGACTCTGCTGTTAAATACCAGTCGAGTTCTCTTGCTTCGCTCCACTCCCGATACTGTCCAAATTCCTGACCCATAAAGAGCAGTTTTTTACCCGGATGTCCAAGCATATAAGAATAACCGACTTTTAAGTTTTCGATTTTATCCTGTCCAAGTCCCGGCATTTTATTAATCATGGAGCATTTTAAATGAACCACTTCATCATGTGATAATACCAGCACATAATTCTCACTGTATGCGTAAGTCAGAGAGAACGTCATCTTATGATGATTGTATTGACGGAAATACGGATCTAACTTCATATATTCAAGGAAATCGTGCATCCATCCCATATTCCATTTTAAGCTGAATCCTAAACCGCCTTCTTCCGGATGTGCGGTTACTTTCGGCCATGCTGTAGACTCTTCGGCAATCATGACCGTTCCTTTATTTCTTCCAAGCACGACTGTATTTAAATGTTTGAAAAATTCAATCGCTTCTAAGTTTTTATTTTCTCCGTATTTATTCGGAACCCACTGTCCATTTTCTCTTCCGTAATCCAGATACAGCATGGAAGCCACCGCATCTACA
>OLNX01001323.1_pt1 | contig 21502 bp, 19 predicted proteins | sample 1672611 | NCBI WGS metagenome assembly OLNX01 (sample SAMEA3136705, study PRJEB25190) | human gut metagenome | reverse complement strand
TTATGGAGGATGAAATAGATGATAGGTTTGATTGTTGCGAGGTCAAAGAATAATGTTATAGGCAAGAATGGTAATATACCATGGAAAATAAAGGGAGAACAAAAGCAATTTAGAGAGTTAACAACGGGTAATGTGGTTATTATGGGGCGAAAGTCTTATGAAGAAATCGGTCATCCGTTGCCTAATAGAATGAATATTGTTGTTTCCACCACAACAGAGTATCAAGGAGATAATTTAGTTTCAGTTAAATCATTAGAAGATGCATTATTATTGGCTAAAGGACGAGATGTATACATATCTGGTGGATATGGACTATTTAAGGAAGCTTTGCAAATAGTAGATAAAATGTATATCACAGAAGTAGATTTAAATATTGAAGATGGAGATACATTCTTTCCAGACGTTCTGTTTCTTTCGTCAAAAAAGAAAGCATTTCTACATCTCCTCGAAATCCAATTACTAAGCACAACATAGATTTGAAATATTCATTCCAAATATTAGAGTATTCTTTCATAAGCCAATTGCAACAGTTTTCTTCACAGTACAAGAAAAAATAAAGCGTATTTTCTCTAAAGATATCCTGCCCGTTTTTCATAGTTTTTTCTTTTATCCATGGCATCAGCACTATTTCGTATTCCAGTAATTTTCCTCTTAATCTGCTTCAGTTCCCTCCTGATAAAGGCTTTCGCTGAAATCGCATTGGCATATTCAACAGCTTCAGACTCAAGATATGAACTATATTCAAATTCAGCTGCCGAGAAAGGTATATCTGGGTGTTTATCTAAAAATTTATGTACTTCTTTTTTACTAATGGTTGCCATAATGTTTCACAACCTCCTCCAGCAATGGCAAATCACAACATCTTTCCTTTATTTTCTTGTCATTGCCATTCAATTCTTCATCTTTCTTAAAAAGAGTATCTCTTAATCTTTTTGCTGTCAACTGAATTTGTTCCCGATCAGCTTTAATACACTTATATTGATTTTGAAGCAAACGCTGATATTTTGAATCTTCCATTGCATCAATATCAATAAGAAGTAATGCCGATTCCACAACCGGTATCATATTATTAAAGTTGATTGCACCATATATTCCCTGATTAATTTTCCTAAAATCTTTTGTGTTCTTCATTTTACGATGCTTTTCTTTGGGCGATGTAAATGGTGTATAATATTTTATTCCATCAATCTCGAGCACCACGCCTACATACGGCCGCTTTCCCTTTTTATTATCTACAACTTTTGCATCATATTTTTTCAAATAATTAATGTATTCATCTTTGATATTATAAAATTTCATTTTTCCTCATCTGTCAAAAAAAGAGACGACTTCACTCGCCTCTTTTTCAGGTTCTCTCTTTATGGTGGAGACTCACCGCTTTTTTTGGTTCCCTCTTTTTGGTGGGGACTCACCAGCTTTTAAGAATTAACTTCTTTCTTTACTTTATTATAAGCAACTCCAGAAATTTTAACAACCCTTTTTTGCAAATTTTTCTTTTCAACTATACCGTCGTATTCACTCCATTGATCGTGGCGTGCTCATCCTCGCCCATCGGAATCACCAGACATTTCTGCCCGTTGATCACCTGCGACTTGATCTGTGATGCCTTCTCCGGCTTCACGCGCAGTACCACATCATATGTCTTTGTCTCGGCAATATAATTGTCGATTTCTTCCTGCTTTTCAATCAGCTGGGAGGTACGCTCCGCAAGCGCCTCATCCTTTTCATTAAGCTGCACGGTCAGTGTGCCGACCTGATCCTCAAGTGCCATTTTTTCCACACGCAGTTCATTCTGCACAAGCGCCTTGGAGTCGATCACATTCTCTGCTGCAGGCGGTTTCTCGCCAAATGCCTCATCCACAGACTTTTCAATTTTTGCGGCCTTTTCCTCGCTGATCTCACTGTCTGCGAGAAGCTTTGTGACCACTTCCTTATCGAGCAGGAAAACATCTTCGTCATCGTCGTGTGTCTCGGCATATTCATCGATCATATCACTTAAATTCTGCTGCAGATCCAAAAGCACATCATCCGTGTGCTCATCCTCTGCGCCAAGTACGTTGCGGACGATGGAATGGAATGCCATCTTCTGCTCGGTTGCAGTGCGCTCAATGCCGCAGCCCAGTCCGTTTGCCATAAATTCAGAATGTGGCTCCTTGGTATTTTTCGTGTAAAACAATGTCGAATGGATATCCGTACTGCGGTCATTGAATGCCGGGAATAAAAATGCAGTGTCCACAGCTCCTACCACCCAGTCGCGCACGCGCGGCCCGATCCGGTGCTCCTCCTCGAGAAAACCAAGCCCCGGCTTTGACAGATCGACCGGACAGATCGCACAGATCAGATATTCGTACACTTCCTCGGACTCATCGAGATTGTTATTGTCACTCGTCCGGCTCATCACATCGTATGCATCGTGAAACAGCACGATCAGATAATTTCCGGCATGGTCATATGTGTCGATTACCAGATCATAAAAGGTATCCAGCAGATTTTCATCCTCCAGCTTCGATGCGCGCAGTGCCATCAGAATATGCTGACGACCGCCCACTTCCTCTTCCTCAATCGGAAACTTCAATTCCAGAAGGTTATTTCCGATGGTTCCGGACAATGCCTTATTTGCAATTTCCAGATATTTGTAAAATTCATCTTCTTCCAGATTCAGAAATGTATTTCCAAACTTACAGACTTTATTGTGATTTCCGTCAACGTAACAGCCACACACGCGCGTAAACGTTGCCGCCTCTTTCTTGAATCTTCTCTTTAACTCCAGGACTTCCTTTTTATTCATTTCTTGGATTCCTCTTCCCTGATTTTCTCTTTCAGTTCCTCAAACAATGAAAGAAACTCTTTCTCCACATCAGCCATCGGCTGAAATTCATAGCTCGGTGTGCTCACCATAACCGGCTCCACCGAATACATTTTTTCATCCATAAAATGAAGGAACTCATAATACAGGCAGCTGTCATCAATGTTTGTAATCAGTTCTGCCTCTTCCCCCTCCGGCACATATCCCAGAAATTTAGTGTAGATCATATGCTGCAGCTGTTCTTCGATCTGCAGATACATCGTCATGTTTTTCTTGACCGGGCGGGTAATGTCTGCCAGATAAGCTTCACTTCCATCGTGAAGCAGACAGGCAAGTGCCGTCTGTGGCAGATAGTTTCTCGCAGTTGCCTCATGGCAGCACTGAATGCAGTGCTGACCTACAGAAAAAAACTGTGGGAAATGCCCGTTTGCCCGCGTCATCATCGACAGGGCATGTGCAATATCCTCAATTCGTATTTTATCCTCTTCCGGCTCAAAGGTATTAAAGTCGACCTTTGAAAATGTTGTCAGACAATCCTTTTTCATCTGTACTCCCCCATATTACACGCATACATCAAAGATGTATGGCATACGTGAACCTTTACCAGCTAAGTACTTCATGGCCATCCTCAGTGACAAGAACCATGATCTCCCACTGTGCAGATGGCATTCCATCCTCGGTGTATACTTCCCAGTCGTTCTCTTCGTCAATGAAAATCTCCACACCGCCCATGTTAACCATCGGCTCGATGGTAAAGATCATACCCGGTGCAAGTACCATCTGGGTTCCGCGCCTGGAATTGTAACCAACCCACGGCTCCTCATGAAATTCCAGGCCAACACCGTGGCCGCCAATTTCACGTACAACGGTATACCCGTTAGCATAAGCATGATCGTGAACTGCCTGACCCATATCACCCAAAAAACCCCAGGGCTTTACTTCCTTAAGTCCAAGTTCTACACATTCTTTCGTTACCTGAACCAGTTTCTTTTTCTCCGGGCTTACTTCCCCAATGCAGAACATCCGGGAAGAATCGGAAAAATATCCGTTCAGAATGGTAGAACAGTCTACATTGATAATATCCCCCTCTTTTAAGATCACCTTCTCGGAAGGAAATCCGTGACATACCTGCTCATTCACTGAAGTACATACACTGTATGGATATCCTTCGTAGTTGAGCGGTGCCGGAATACCTCCCATGGAAGTGGTCATATCATAGACAATCTTATCAATTTCCGCTGTATTCATTCCTGCGTGAATGTTCTTTTCTATGTAATCAAGTACTGCTACATTGATTTTGGCACTCTCCTTTATCCCTGCAATCTGATCCGGCGTCTTGATCAGGTCATGTGTCGGAACAACGTGACCCTCCTGTGCCAAACGTGCAAGTTTATCATCGAAAGCCGCATGACACGCCTTATATTTCTTGCCGCTTCCGCACCAACATGGATCATTTCTTCCTAATTTTACTGACATTTTTTAATCTTCTTTCTTTTTATTATTGTATGTGACATTTCCAAAACTCACACGATTCCATACTTTAGCATTCACTTTGTATTTTTGCTTTTTCAAAAGCTTCTGATAGGAATCCTCCATATATGCATAATCGTCATAGGTACGGTTATGCAGCTGTGCATACACCTCCTGATATTTCTGGGCGTATGCAATCCTTTGGATCGTCTTTTTTGCATCTTTTCTGGAAATCCCCAGTGCCGTTTCCCCCTGACATTCCGTCAGATCCTCCCAGAAATCCTCCAGTTTATTGTCCATATGTTTTTGGTCATTGTCATCCAGTGTAATGCCTTCCTCCATGGCCATCTGATAAAAAAGTTCATCATGAAGTGCCATCTGCATCGCGTTTTTGCGTGCAACGGCATTCATAAATCCCCCTTCTACACGCATACTCCAGTAACGGTTCGGATCATCCGGATCGTATACCAGTGCCTCCTGCTGAATCTGATATTCCTCATATCCGACATAAAATGCCATGTCTCTGAGGGTCAGTGTTTCACCATTGATCTGCGCTGCCACTTCATCCAGAGACTCCCGGTACACAAGCGGCCTTGCATTCGTCATGCTATTATTATTTCTCATGAGCATCACAAGCACAACTGCAATCAGAACAATGGATACCAGATGTTTTGGTCTCATCAAAAACTCCTATACCAGTCTGCGGATTGCGGTAATTGTATGACAGTTCACCGGACGGCTGTTTGTAATTCCGGCTCTTGTTGACTGCGCCTCCACGATATTTCCATTTCCAATGTAAATTGCCACATGTCCCGGATATACCACGACATCTCCCGCCTGGATATTCTGATAAGACACCGGCTGTCCCACACTCTTAAATGCCTGGGAATACCGTGGGGTACTGATTCCAAAATGTGCATAGACCTGATGTACAAATCCGGAACAGTCAACCCCATTGGTCAGGCTGTTTCCTCCCCATACATAAGGATTTCCGACAAACTGCTGCGCAAAAGCCACAATATCTGCGCCGCTCACATCTGTTGTCTGTGAAGGATTACAATCCGGATCTTTCAGATAGGAATCGCTTGCAATTCCACCACTGGCACCGGTACCTCCACCGTCATAGGTGTTGGCATTGGCACGCGCTGCCGCTGCCTCCTGCGCACGGATAATTGCCTCCTGTTTGGAAATTGTCTTTTTATAGTCTTGCGCCTGCTTCTGTGCTTCTGCCAGCTGCTGCGCATAGGCATCTTTTTGTTGTTCGAGCTTTGCCATGAGGGTTTTCAGTTCCCCCTGCTGGGTCTGATACTTATCCTGCAAAGCAAGCAGACTGTCCATCTCATCTGCCAGCTGCATAGTCCAGTCCTCAACCTTCTTTACCGCATTCTGATAAGAAGTCATAAGTTCCCTGTCAGATTTGTACAGATCGGTCGCATATTCAATACGGTTTAACATATCGGAAAGTCCATTGGACTCCAGAATGGCCGACCAGATGGAATTATCCGTACTGTTCTCATACAGATACTGAATCCTGAGCTTCATGGCATCATACTGGTTCTGTTCTTCTTCCTTTGCTTCTTCCAGCTTTTTGTTTGCCTGCTCCACTTCATTCTGCTTGTCCTTAATATCCGACTTCAGCTGTTCCTGCTTGGAAAGAAGTGTTTTCATCTTGGCTGCGGCAACAGTGATGCTGTCTTTTACATCCGACTGACTGTCTTTGATATTTGCAATATCGCTGTTTTTTGCTTTCAGTTTTTTCTTGTACGCATCACGCTTCTTTTCTGCCTCGGTCTTTGCATACACATTCGGTACCGCACACGCACCTGCGGTAAGTGACCCGGCCAGAACAAACACCAATACTGCTGCACAAATCTTATTCTTTGTTTTTACATGTATTTTCTTATGCATATTATGCCTCCAGACTTATCTTCCATGGGAGTGCTCCCATACCTTCCTTTATTGTGGCACAAAATACATATTTTTTCTACTGGTTTTTCTTACTAATTAAGGAAAAATTCATAAATTTTTTCAAAAATAGCCATTAATTCCGCAAATCAGCATTATTCATTAACCAGACCGTACTCAGTTTTCCATCTTCCCCATATTGTGCCTGCAGGCTGGTATAATATCCCTGGTCTTCAAAATACCACTCATAGGAAGTATAATTGCTCATGCTCACATAATTTGTGAGCTGATATCCCAAAACCTGTCCAAAATCATCCGGCTGACTCTCAAACCCCAGATCCCCTGCCAGTTTCAGATCGTTTTTTTTCACCGGTGAACCCGGATTTAATGTAAGTCCTCCAACGATTCCCTTTTCCGGCACAATATCCTTATCTGATGTATTAAAAATAAAGATCGTCCCGCGGTAAGTTCCATCCTCCTCATAGTATGCATAACCATCAGATTCTCCCGGCTTAATCTTTTTCTCTTCATCGTTACTGATGGTAAATCCGGCTTTTTCAAACTCCGAAAATTTACACGGAATCGAAAATTCGTTTCCAGCAAGGGCGAATGTATTAAATCCATGCACATAAGACACATTCTCCCCATTCAGATTCTTAAATTTTCCATCCGGCGCCTTACTTTTTGAATCTGCTACAGCATCTTTGTGGGAATTTTCAGAGGTATGTGAACTGTCATCGTCCCGAATCGTCTGAATTGCCTCACGAATCAGACCCACAGCCCCGTTGTCGGACTTTAAATACATTCCCACGATTCCGAAGATTGCAACCACACCCACACAGCACAACCCCAGTGTTACCCAAAGCCACCTCGTTGCTTTTTTGGCACTTGTGCGGAAACGTTCCCAGTCCCCGGCATCGTAACTCTGCTTTTGTTTTCTGGCGCTGATAAGTGTAACAATTGCAAATATCACCGCCCATGTTGCAGATCCCGGCAGTGCGATGGAAGCGATCACGCCCAGAACAATCACAACAATTGCGATGGCCTTTTTGACTCCCGAATTGTCCTTGACCGGATTTCCCTGCGCATCAACCTCACTTTCCCTCTGCTCCCGTTTCGCCCGGCAGTGTATTTTTTCGCGCTCCGCGCGCTCGTATTCCCGCTGGCTCCAGCTCTTCTTGGGCTGATCATCCAGCCGCTGTCCGTCACGCGAATAATACACCCCGTTTAAGTTGTATCCCCCCGATGGTTTCTGCTCCGGTGGTGCATAGTCCTGAAATTTCTTTTTTCTTTCGTTTTCCATAACTTTCTCCTTTTGACGCTTTCTATCATCAATTCTAACATTCACTCACTTTCTTTACAATGAGTAACTTATCGCCCTGCTGCACATCTGCCGATTTGAGTCCGTTTGTCTCCATAATTTCTGCCTCAGTAGTATGAAAATGTCTTGCAATGTCCCATAATTGTTCTTCTTTTTTAACAATATAGCCAACAATTCCCGGCTGCTTCATCAGTTCCACCGCGTCTAGCGGTTCCTTATGGATATCCACAATTTTTTCCATGCACACTTCCTGCTGTACAATTGTCTGCAGGGAAATAACCGCCTTGACCTCAAATCGTTCGTTATCCAGCAGATTCACCGCAAGCTGATCAATCGCCGGCTCGATTTCATAAGAAATATCTTCCGTGTGCCCTTTCATGCCGGGAACATCAACAATCTGTGTAAACGGAATCTGTTCCTGCGTATGTGCAATCGGAAAACTGTCATCCGTCGTTGCATACAAAATATCAACCGTCAGGATTCCTTCTACCTCTAACCCGTTTTCCACCGGTTCCACATGATCCATCTCTGCATGCCCCTCAAAAGAACACAGCTGTAAAATCCGTTCCTGTTCTTCCGCCAGCTTCATCTGTTCAGAGATCCGCAGTTTTGCTTCATTTTTAATCAGCAGTTTTTTTGCACAGACCATTTCTTTCTGTGGCACAAGATTTGTTTCCAGCGAATAGACATCTGCCAGAAGTTCCACATTCCTTTCTTCCCACAGCTTCATTTCCACATCCATGGAAAGATTCAGGCTCAGCGCCCTCATTTCGCCATCATAATCTTCTGCCGGTTCCACCTCATATTCTTTCGTCTGACAATGTACCCAGCAGATCGGCTGCGTTCCGGTCATTCCCCCTTCTATTGATTCGGAAAACGGAACCATCGTTTCATACCACTCCATTTTTCCTTCCGGACTGCTGTACAATACATTCACATACGCTTCTCCCTGAATCTGCATCTGCTCCCCGGTGCAGATCACCTGCCGGTTACGCACTTCCACATAATCATAAAGCAGATGTCCGATATTCGGACTGGACTGTGGCAGTGCAATATCACTGTGCACACGCAGGATATCCTTTTTCGCGGATGTCAGTGCCAAAAGCTGCATCGTCCGGCTTTTCTGCTGAATATCCGGATCATTTTCAACACCACTTACAATTTCTTCTTCCACCGGCACCTCACACACGGCATGAATGCCAAGCAGAGCACGCACGGCAAGCTTTCTGGAATTGATGGCACTGATATTCAGATCCTCCAGATCTCCGCTCAGATTGACGGTATCGCGTTCTTCCACCTCATCCATAAAAATTTTTTCTCCGAAATTTATACTGTCCGTAAAAGATTCCAGCCGGTTATCTTCACTGCGGTATAACACGACAAAACGCAACTGTCCGGTAACCCACACCGTCTGGCTGCTCACCTTGACATCCTCAAAAATAACAGAACCCCTGGTATGTATAATGTTCAACAGATCCGGTTTGTTGTCTTTTACAATACAGTCATCATCCAGCGTAATCTGGGTAAACGCCCTGCTCCTTAGTAAATTCTGTCTGAACAGCTGTCTCTTCAATTCCAAAACAAAAAAATCCCCTCTCTTTGAAGTAAGTATACTAATACTTATTCAAAGAAAGGGAATTTTATTCATTCCTAACAAAGTTTCATTCGAATGTCCTTTGTAATAATATCAGTGTAACTGAATGACAATAACTGTGGAGGATTTTCCTCACGCTCGTCATCTACAAGTATTGTAAAAACGCTTGGATATGCGCCCTGGATAACGCCTTCCTGAATATCTACCTTGTTACGTCCACGGTCTAACTGAATTTTCACTCTGTTACCGCGCTGCCGATGAACGGATGCCCGAACCTTGCTAATCTGTGCCTGTTCCATTGTTGCCTCCTCCATTTGAGTTGAATATTCTAGAAAATACTATATCTAGTAGCTTTAGTATAGCAGAGTGTTAAACTTTTTACAATAGTTCTTAAGTACCCTATTGAAACAGTACCTCTTCCTCCCGCAGTTCCAGCTTCAGTACAATAAACGGATAACTCGGTGCTCTTGTCACCTCTTCTCCGTTTTTGGGTCCCTGCAGTCTCGTCTTTACACAGATGGCGGTATCACTCAGATAACAGTCTTCCACGGAGATGCTGTATCCTCCGGTCTCCTGTATTCCATAACCTCTGGCAACGTATAAATATTCATTATCGCTGTATGTAAAACGGAAATCCCCCTCCTTTTTTTCTTCAATCTGTTGTCTTAAGGCTTCCGGAAGTTCTTCCTCCTTTGTCACGGTAAACTCCAGATCCTTTACCTTCTCCTCACATTCTTTTCGCACACACCCGCTCAGCAGCATAAGCACCCCCAGCAAAATGATCATCAGGATATACTTTCTTTTTTTATCTTTCATGGTTGACCACTCTATTTTCGTTCTTATGCTATCCTATGCAGCGGTCGTGCGATCTATTCTTTTGTATTTTTGTGTTCCTGCAGCATTTCATGAATCACATTCTGACAGTATACACCGATATGTTTCTGATCTTCCTTGGAAAGCTCCGAAAGAATAATCGGTTCTCCATACGTCAGTTTTACCTCTGTACTGTGCAGCCACGGAAAATGATTTTCAAAAATATCTGCCGTCCCGGTAAGTGCCATCGGAATAATCGGGCATCCTGTCTTCTGTGCTATTTTAAAAGAACCGTCCTTAAACGGCAAAAGCGTCGTTGCATCCTCCCGGTCACGATTTCTCGTTCCCTCTGGGAAAATACAGATAGAAATGCCGGACTTCACCTGATCGATAGCGGTCAGAATGGTCTTAAGTCCCTGCTTTAAATCCTTGCGGTCAAGAAACAGACAATACAGACGGCGCATCCATATTCCCAGCAGCGGAACCTTATTGACACCATCTTTGGAAATATACCCGGTCAGATTCGGACACTGTGCATAAGTAATGACAATATCAAAAATGCTACGGTGATTTCCAATATAAAGTACAGCCTGATCCGTTGGTACATGTTCTTTTCCCTCAACAGTCAGATGAACCCCCGCCAAAAAAGATACACAGCGCAGTCCCCACTGCACAATCCGAAGCTGGCTGATATCGGCTGCATGTTTATCACATTTTGCGATAATCCATTCGATTCCGAGAACCGGCAGTCCAAGAATCAAAAATAAAAAAACATAAATGACTACGATAATTGTCCGCATTTTCTTCCTCCATAAAAAAAGCCTGAAGCATTTCATCTTCAGGCTTTTTCACTTTTTGCTTAAACCTGGAACGTTGACAGTGCATCCAGCAGGCTCTGGGCCTTGGTCGTAAGACTCTGGGATGCTTCATCCAGATTCTTGATTGCATCCAGCTGCGTACCTGCTGCCGAATGTACCGATGAAGAACATTCTGCCGTCTGGGTGGACGCATCGGAAATACTCTCGATTGCACTGAGTGTCTCGTTTCGTGCACCATTCATTTCCTGCACATTATTCGAAATCGTCTGCAGTGCCTGAATCAGCTGCGCTACAAGCTGGTCAATCTGTTTAAAGGAATTTGTGGTATCCTCTACAACGGAAGACTGGGAAGAAACTGCATTCTCCGCCTGTCTTGCAATATTTACCACTTCTCCCGTCTTGGAAACGATTTCATCTACAATGGAAGAAATCTGGGATGAAGAAGCAAGGCACTGATCCGCAAGCTTACGGATTTCTTCTGCAACCACAGAAAATCCTCTGCCGGCATCTCCCGCACGCGCTGCCTCAATGGACGCATTCAGGGAAAGTAAATTCGTCTGTTCCGCAATATCATTGATCGCAGAAACAATGTTGCTGATGGATTTTGATTTTTCTTCCAGTTCCTGTATTGACTGAATGACATTTCTTGTAATGTTTGCAGTGGTCTCGGATGTCTGCGTAAGTGTCTGTACAGAAGATATACCGGTGGTAATGGTTTCTCCGGTTGCAGAAGTAAGTTTTCCCAATTCATCTGCATTGGAGCTTACATTATTAATCTTTCCCGATAAGGAATCCATCTGACTCATACAGTTATCGGAACCGGTATCCAGTTTGTTCACACCACTCTCAATCTCTTCAACTGCACTCTGAATATTCTTAGAAGTTTCAAGGAATGTTCCGGATGCCTCTGCCACATGAATTGCCGCTTCTCCAACCTGCTGACTCACATCATTGACATCCAGAATCAGCGATTTCATATGCTCTACGGTATCATTGACACCATCACACAGTAAACCAAATTCATCTTTGTGCTTTGCGGAAAGATGAACCGTAAGGTTTCCATTGGAAACTTTGCGCAGCTGACGCAGAATATATTTGATGGTTCCTGTCATCTGACTCGAAAGGAATAACCCAAGTACAAGTGCGATGATCATACAGACAATCACAAGTACGGTTGTCAGCTGTTTGATTCCGGATGACTGCTCAAGCAGACGGTCAGAAGGAATCAGTGCCGTAACCATAAGATCTCCGGCTGAAAGTTTACTGTATACAAACATGTATGACTTTCCATTAAATGTAATCATCTGGTTTCCGGAATCTTTTTTCCCGTTCAATGCTTTCTTATAAAAACTTGTACCGTAAATCAGTGCTTTTTCCGTCTTGACGGATTCATCGGAATAAAACTCTTTTCCATCCGTATCCGTAATTAATGCTACATAGCCTCCCTTTCCAGGGTCCAGTGACTGCATGGCGGAACGGATAAAGGAATCACTGATGTTTATGATCATCATGGCCGGCTGATTGTTCATTTTTTTTACAATTCGCAGACAGTAGGAATCAATTCCCAGATCCAGTGTTTTATCCGAACTTTCATCTGCCCCAAAGAAAAACCAGTTTGTTGCACTTTTGCTGACCAGTTTTCCCTGATCGCATCCGACATAGTCCGTATAAACATTTCGGTCACGAACAATTCCCTGACAGTCAATCGTACGCTTGTTGTCCGCGATAATATAGGCTCCCTGAATCTTGCTGTCGAGTGCCATCTTATTGCGCAGTCTGCCCTGATAGTCTTTGCGCACGGAGCTCTCATCATACATATCCATCAACCCCGCAAAATACTTACGCAGATCCGACTCGGTCAGATAGGTCTTAAATTCGTCCTTCTCACTCGTGATAACCAGATTGATATACTGCTGCATCGTATCAGCAGTCTGCTGTACAGATTCTTTGTATGTATCCACAATGGCATTGGAAGCGTTATTGTAAGAGGTAATACCAAGAACCAGCACACCAATAACCGGAATCAGGAAAGCGACCACCAGCCGCATCGTAATACTGCGATAGAACGGAATTTCCGCTTTTTCTCTTTTCTGTTCACCAGCCACCTTTTTTATTTTAGGAATTTTTGTCTTTTTTTCCTGCCGGGAAGCATTGTCACGTTTCGGTATTTTCTTTGTTTTTTCTTTTTTGACCTTTTCTTTCTTTAGTTTATTTATTTTCTGCTCATCGTTTTTTCTCATATTGCATACGCCTCCGTTAATTCAGACGATTCCTCCCCGCCTATAATATAGATAATATACTACAATCTGACAAAAAACTCAACTTGAAACTACTATAATTTGTTATACTTTACTATTTTAACACAGCAATACTGCATGCCGGCATCTCCAGTTTCCCATCTTTCAGCTGTACCGTCTCTTCCTTCAGTGTCAGGCTTCCCTCCAGGTTCATATTTTCAAGTGCTGTTCCCTTCAGGTCAACCGTACCGTTTCCTTCCCCAAGATTATACACAATTCCGATGGTACTGTCCTGATACGTTTTCGTGATTGCCGCCTGTGAATCTTTACACAGACTTTCTACTTTTTCTATGGTTCCCCTTGCAATTTCCGGATTCTGATTCCGCAGACGAAGCGCATTTTTATAGTAACTTAAGATAGAATCCTTATCCTTTTCCTGTTCATCTTCTGCCGGAAACGGAGATTCAATTCCAGCATCCATATCTGCCGGTCCCTTTGTCATTCCTGTGGTGTCAGTTTTTGACCACACCATCGGAATACGCTTATTTTCATCCTTTGTTCCGGAACTGTTCATGCCAATTTCTTCCCCATAATAAACAAACGGACTGCCGTTCATTGTCATCAGGAGACCTGCTGCTGTCTTAATCTTATCCGGATCATTCACCAGCGTATTGGCAATCCTTGCCATATCGTGATTGGACAAAAACGGTGCATCAATATAATCCGGATTTTTTTGGGAGAAATCATTCTGATATTTCAGCATGGAATTCACAAGGCTTACCGGATCGCCCTTTCTTACCGCATTGACCAGTGCCCCTTTTGCCGTTCCCGCATCAAAATTAAACATGCTTGGTGTTCCACTCGCATAATAATCCGCAATGACATTCTCACTCGCCCACACTTCGGATACCATATAAAACTGTGGATTTTTTTCTTTACAGTATGTGTACAGTTTATTTAAAATATCACAATTCGCATTGGTTGCATTTTCTTCATAATGCATGGCCGCATCCATCCGGAAACCATCCACACCAAGATCTATCCAGTAATCCGCAACTTCTTCAAATTCCTTCTGTACTGCCGGGCTTTTCAGGTTCAGATCCGGCATTTCCGACCAGAAGGATCCCTCATACCACCAGTTGCTGCTTCCCGGCACTGCATAGTAGGTTGTTCCCTCCTGCTTGTCAGAAAAATGATAGTAATCCACATACGGACACACCGTATCGTCCGGTTTTTCTCCTGCCTTCAGACCTGCAAGATACTCACATGCCTGTGTAAACCATGGATGCTGGGAAGAACTGTGATTCATTGCCACATCAATGATCAGCCGGATACCTTTTTCATGACACGCACTTGCCAGCTCTTTAAAATCATCCGCCGAACCATATGCCTCGTCCACCGCTTCGTAATCCGTTGTATCATATTTATGATAGGTTGGGGAAGGCATGATCGGCATGAGCCAGATTCCGTTGCATCCCAGATCTGAGATGTAATCCAGCATTTCTTCCACACCCTTTAAATCCCCCATGCCGTCCCCATCACTGTCATAAAAGGAGCCGACAAAAATTTCATAGTAATTACGGTAATTATCATCAATAATATTTAATTTTGCTTCCTGTGTACCGTGCCCCGAAATACAGCCTGCAAGCACCCCGGCAAAAAGCACCAGCACAACAACTGCCGACAAAATTCTTTTTTTCATAACCTTTCCTTTCTTCATCGGATGAAAAAACCGGCGGTCAAACGACCACCGGCTTTCTATCTTTCATCATTAACCCTTTACAGCGCCTGTCAGACCATCTACATAGAATTTCTGCATAAATACGAAGAGAATAGAGATCGGAATAGACACAATAACTGCGGCTGCAGCCCATCTTGTAAACCATCCGTTTACAAACTCTTTCTCCAGCATATTGTACAGGAGAAGTGATACCGTCCAATACTTATCCTTTGGTCCAACAATAACACGTACAAATACGAAGTCAAGCCATGGAGCAAGGAATGCGGTAAGGATCGTATATACAACGATTGGTTTACTGAGCGGAAGAATGATCTTGTAAAATACCTGGAACTGATTACATCCATCCAGAATCGCTGCCTCTGACAGAGACTTTGGTACCGTATCAAAGAATCCCTTTGCGATATAAAATCCAACACCAGATCCTGCAGAATAAATCAGAATCAGAGCGATACGAAGCCCACTTCCCTCGGTCAGTCCAACTGCTTTTAAAATAAAGTATACTGCAACCATGGACATGAATGCCGGGAACAATCCAAGGATCATTGCCAGATTCATAAATGCTTTACGCATTCTAAAGCGCAGTCTTGACATACAGTAAGATACACTCAGTACGAATGTCGTTGAAATCAAGCATGAAAAAACGGAAATGATCAGCGTATTTATAAAAGCTCTCGGGAAGTTCAACAATGTTGTCTCCGTAAAGAGTCTCTTATAGTTATTAAATGTCAGTTCTTTTGGGAAGAAGTATGCGGTATATGCACCACTTTCCCCTCGCAAACTTGTCATGATAATCCAGAAAATCGGGAATAACCAGATCACTACCAGGATGGCAAGGATTATATGTACCAATGAATTTTTTGCAATTTTCTTTGCCCGGCCAGCGGTCATAGGGCGTTTGCTTACTTTTGCACTGCTCATTACATGAATCCCTCCTCATCTTTGTATGCTTTCGTATTTCTATAGGTGACTAATGCCACAATAGAAAGAACTACGAATGTTAAGATACCAATCACGGCACCGATGTTGTAATACTGATAATCAACGGTTAACTTGTACAGCCATGTTACCAGAAGGTCGGTCTTGCCCGCCGTTTCCCCAACCGGAGTCGGCTTACCTGCAGATAACAGATAGATAACGTTGAAGTTATTGATATTACCTGTAAACTGTGTAATGATGTATGGTCCCATAACAAACATAATATATGGCAATGTAATTTTGTGGAAAATCTGTGCGGCATTGGCACCATCAATCTTGGCTGCCTCATACAACTCTGCCGGTACATTCTGCAATACACCGGTAACCTGAAGCATGGTGTACGGAATACCAACCCAGCAGTTAATTAAAATAACCGATACACGCGCCCACATCGTATTGGTCCAGAACGGAAGCGGATTCTGGATAAGTCCCCACTCCATCAGCAGGTTGTTGATCGCCCCATGTTCCTGAAGCATCTGTCTCATAACCAGTAAAGATACAAACTGTGGTACTGCAATGGAAATAACAAAACAGGTACGCCAGAATGCTTTGCACTTTGTCTCTTTGCGGTTGATGACAATCGCAAGGATCAGTCCCAGGAAGTTACATAAGAATGTTGCACATACCGCCCAGACAATGGTCCATCCTAAAACCCTCCAGAATGTCTTGCCTATCTTTCCGCCAAGTCCAAGTACCGTCTTAAAATTCGCCAATCCAACCCAGTCAAATAAGGTCAGATGCTTGTTGATCGTAGAATAATTGGTAAATGCCATTGGAATCATGAATAACAACGGTAAAACTGTAAAAATAAGAATTCCCATCAATGGGAGAAACATTAATGTCTTGTATAAATTTTTATCAAATAAACTTTTGACATCCTTGCCAAAAGAATTGATTTCTTTCCCCTCTTTTGCGAGGCACTCTGCCATATATGCGCTTCTTAAATTTTCAGCCCACATATAAATAAATAAAAGAGTGATCGCAATCGTAGCAACACCGTATAACAACAATAATACGGAATTGTCACCCTGTACATACTCATATATCTGTTTCTGTTCATTAAATACCTCTTCCTGTTTTCTCCATCCTAATGAAGGAAGCATGGAAAGATAATATGCACCTGCATTGACCATAAACATAATATAGCCAATCTCAATTGCCAAAAAAATTAAACCTTTGATAATCTGCTTGTGGGCGATGTTTCCCAATCCCATTATAAGCGCTGATAACTTAACTGCAGCCCCGCCCTTCGTAAGCGCATTGGATACAGTGTACGGTGTAGCGAAGTCCGACTTCTTTTTGTTTGCACCTATCATACTTATCCTCCCGGCACATGTTACTCTATGCCATATTTATAGACTCATGTATTCCAAGATTCCGGGGAATCCCCAGAACCTTGGAATTGTTTCTCTGTCTTTTCCTTTTGGGAAAAGATTACTCTGTGAGTGAGCTGTTTAGCTGCTCGTTTAATGCTTCTGTCTTTTCCTTAGCATTGTCTGCTGTGATCTGTCCTTCAGCACCGTGTACGAATGCATCACCGAATGGTGTAGCTGCATCCCAGTAAGCCTGCATTGGGATGATTGGCTGAGCGATAGAGCAATTTGTTGCTACGTTTGCCATAGCTGATGCAACTGCATCCTTAGCAACTTCTTCGTTAGAAACAAGGTTTGTATTAACAGGAGCCTGCTTTCTTAACTCAAAATGCTTTAACTGTGCGTCTTCGCTTCCTAAGTATGCAGCAAGCTTAACAGCAACTTCCTGATTCTTGCAGTTCGGGTTAACACCAATAGCCTTAGAACCAAGGAATGCCTTCAGCTGGCAGTCTTTTCCGTCAACGTTGATTGTAGGAAGGGCTGCAACACCAACGTTCTCCTCACCAAGGTTCTTAACTACTGCATCATAGTTCCAGTTACCATTGAAGTAAGCATTTACAGATCCATCCTTTAATCCGGCAAGACCAAGGGATCCATCGTTATTGTCCATTACGAAATTCTTGTTGTTGAATAAGTCAACAATGTACTTTGTTACTGCTACAGCGTTGTCTCCGCCGAAGTCATATCCCTTAGATGCATCTGTACCATCTCCGAAGATTGTACATCCGTTTGCTGCATAGAAGGAAGCAAGATACCAGCCGTTGTCAAATGGGAAAGAAACTTTTCCTTTCTCAAGCATTGTATCAAGGCTCTTTACATCATCTTCTGAGAAGACTCTCTTATCATAATACATGAACCATGTATTTGGTGTATAAGGAACACCATAAATATCTCCGTTGTATGTAACAGTTGCTGCCATAGCTTCTGGGTTAGAGCTCTTAACATATTCTGCTGCATCTCCACCAAGCTTTGTTAATGCTCCGGCATCAACCAGATCAGCAATCTGGTCATTTGCAAACATGTATACATCCGCTGCACTTGCAGGATCCTGTAATACGGTGTCTTTTGCATCAGACTCTGAACATGTTACATATTCATATTTAATGTTCCACTCCGGATGTTCCTCGTTAAATGCCTCACACTCTGTCTTTAACCATGCCCCCTGTGCATCATCCTGATCCTCGGAAGGTCCCATAACAGTAAGTTTTACATCAACTGGTTCTGCTGACTCGGAAGTGCTTCCACTGTTTGCTGCCTGTGTTCCATCATTAGATGCTCCGTTGTCCTTGCTGCCGCATCCAGCGAACATTGTAGCTGTCATTGCTGCAACAAGCATTGCTGCTAATACTTTCTTTTTCATCGTTTTCCTCTCCTTTTTTTCAAAAATGATAGTTCAAAAGTATCTATATAAAGCGCCTCTGCGCTCTATATCGTAATTTCTGCGTCATCTGCGGTATACCGCCGCAAGATTCCGTATCCACGCCCGGCGGCTTTCCGCGAGCTGTTCTTTGTTCAATCTCCACCGCCAGTTATACCCCACGGTAGACGGTGCATTCATTCTTGCCTCGTTCCCGAGTTTCAGCAAATCCTGCATCTGTATGATCGCGATATCTGCAATACTTGCGTATGCACACCGGATCAGTGCATCCGGGATTTCTTCCTGACTGCTGATGTTGAGATATTCATACAGATAAGCCAGTTCATATTCTGTCTTGTCCCTGAAATATCCTACAATCGTATCATTGTCATGCGTTCCCGCGTATACCACTGTGTGGCTTCCCGGATAATTATGTGGCAGATGTTCATTGGACGGATCTCCGTCAAATGCAAACATCAGAACTTTTGTGTCCAGCCACCCTGTCTTTGCAAGGAGTTTTTTCACTCCCGGTATCAATGCCTTGCCGCCGTAATCATCGGCGATCACTGTTGTTCCATTCAAAACGGAATTCAAAGCGTCAGTCAGTTTGCGCCCCGGTCCCTTCATCCACCGTCCGCCTGAAGCATCCGTGGCATCTTTCGGAACCATATAATTTTTGACGAACCCGATGAAATGATCCATCCGGATTACATCAAAGAGCTTTGTACTGATCTGCATTCTTCGTTTCCACCAGGAAAACCCATCCTCCTGCATGAGAGGCCAGTTATACAGTGGATTTCCCCATACCTGACCTGTTTCGGAAAACTTATCCGGAATTGCAGCTGCCACATAAGCAGCTTCGCCATTCTCATCCAGTAAAAACTGTTCCGGATGCATCCAGGTATCCACGCTGTCCTTTCCCACATAAAATGGTACATCTCCGATCAGCTGGATTCCTTTGCTGTTGGCATATTCCCTAAGTTTTCCCCACTGCTGGAAGAACTTGTATTGGCAAAACACCCAAAACATGATGTTATTATACATCTCTTTTCGGCACTTTGCAAGCGCAACCGGTTGTTTTTTTTGAATATTTTCCGGCCAGCTCTGCCAGTTCTGGTTTCCATTGGATACTTTCAGTGCCATATACAGTCCATAATCTTCGACCCAGTCCCTGTTTTCTTCTACAAACTGCTGAAATTCCGGTTCGTGTTCGTCAAACCGACCAAATGCTTTCTGCAGAACCAGCGTCCTGTTTTCAAAGAGTGCTGCATAATCAATGGCAGATTTCTGTGTTCCCCAATAATGGCTCCGGATTTCCTCCGGCGTCAGAAGCTTTTCTCTGACAAGCTGATCCAGATCAATCAGATAAGGATTTCCGGCAAATGCCGACAAGCTCTGATATGGGCTGTCCCCAAAACTTGTAGGTCCGACAGGAAGCACCTGCCAGTACTTTTGTTTCAGATCCACCAGCAGATCCACAAAATGGAACGCTGCATCACCCAGAGTGCCAATACCATACTCTGACGGTAGGCTTGATACTGCAAGAAGGATTCCGGAACCTCTTGCTACTTCCTGTCCTTCCAAGATTCTTCACCCCGTCTTTTAAATCACGAATTCTCCTTCGGATTATTGGAAAAACCATCTAAAAATCTTTTCGGATTGTTTCGTGTTTTTTCGTATCTGTCTTAATTTTAGTTTCTCTACGTCATTTTGTCAATGATTTTGCGTTTTCGGACACCATTTTCCCCACTTTTCACGTATTTTATATCGTGTTTTTGTATATATTCACAACATTATTGCTCTGTTTTTTCGAAACTTTTTTTGAGAAAGAATTGCACAGTTTCCCAAACTGATTTATAATCATTTAAACATAAGAAATCACAGGAGAAAATATATGGCTACAATCAAAGATATTGCCAATCGTCTTGGAGTTTCTGTAAGCACAGTCTCCAAAGGTTTAAACGGCGCAAGTGACATAAGTGATGAGCTGCGGCAGATGGTTCTCGATACCGCTGTGGAGATGGGATACAGCACCAAGCGTTCCAAGAAAGTGGAAAACCGCAAGCTTTGCATTTTCATAGAAAACATGAATTACGAAACAATTGATGAATTCGGATATGACATAGTTCTCGGCTTCAAACAGAATGCGTTCCGCCGCAAATGGGATGTTGATATTCTTCCCATCACCCCGGCATTTCAGGAAGAGGAAAAATACGATACCTTTCTGTTGAAAAACGGCTATTGCGGAGCCTTTCTGATGGGTCTTGCATTGCATGATTCCTGGATCAAGCAGCTGGAAAACACTACCATGCCAACTGTGCTTTTTGACAATTTCATCTCTGGAAATCCAAATGTCTGCTATCTTGGAACCGACAGCTACGAAGGCATCACCATGGCAGTAAATCATCTGGTTAATCTCGGGCATAAAAACATTGCATTCTTAAACGGTTCCTTATACTCACTGGTTTCTGACCAGCGGCAGGAGGCATTCGAAAGTGCTATGGCTGCTGCCTCACTTCCTGTACAGAAGGATCTGACAGCTTACGGCTACTATGTATCCGACAGTGCCAAATATCATGTTCCCGGATTTCTTTCCGCTGGTGCCACTGCCGTGGTCTGCGGCAATGACCTGATTGCCAAAGGTGTCATTGACGAATGTACGAAGCGCGGATTCCGCGTGCCGGAAGACGTCAGTGTTGTTGGTTTTGACGACATATCCATTGCTGCCACTTTTGACCCGCCGCTTACCACAATCCGTCAGGAACGCAACGAGCTTGGCCGTTGTGCTTACGATATTTTAAATTCCCTGATCCATCACATCCCGATCAGCAAAACGCTGCTGCGTCCTAAGCTGATCGAGCGTGAATCTACTGCGCGCTGTGCGCACCGCGACTGACAATATTTTATTATATTATCCGCATAATCGCTTATGCTTTGTGCGCATTCTTTTTAAGATTTTCCAACAATACCTTATTTCATTTTTTAATAATCTGCACAAAAAAAGACCGACACAATGTCGGTCTTAAAAGAATGGGCAGAGGTGGATTCGAACCACCGAAGCAATTTGCAGCAGATTTACAGTCTGTCCCCTT
>OLNX01001315.1_pt1 | contig 21607 bp, 20 predicted proteins | sample 1672611 | NCBI WGS metagenome assembly OLNX01 (sample SAMEA3136705, study PRJEB25190) | human gut metagenome | reverse complement strand
TCATTCTGTTTTCGGTCATCGGCATCTATGTGGTTACCCCCGAAATTGCGGAGGTCACGGCGGGCACGGCGCGGCGCCTGCAGGAGCTGGAGAGGGGCTATACGCCATCAGACGAGGTGACGGCGGCGCAGGCCTACCGGGACAGCGTGGCGGCGCTGGAGCCGGAGGCGTACCGGTCCCGGTTCGAGGAACGTTTGCAGGCGCTGTATGACCAGATCGCGGGGCGGGAGGCCTTTGACTACGATCCGGAGGAGGACGAGTCGTACCAGCGGTATGCCAGACTGTATGCCGCCCGCGGCGCGGCGGCCATGGAGGACACGCTGGGCAAGGCGGCGGCCCTGACCGGCGGGTATGCCTCCAGCTACGCCCAGAGCGCGGGGCAGCAGGCGTACAACGGCTATTTGCAGGAGCTGGCAGCGCTGGTGCCGGAGCTGCGGCAGGCGGCGCTGGCGGAGTATCAGCAGGAGGGCAAGGCACTGCAGAACCAGTACAGTATGCTGGACGCGCAGGAAAAGGCGGACTATGACCGCTGGCAGGAGGCGCGTGGCGACTGGCAGAAGCAGCTGGAGGCGGCTCAGGCGGCGTATGAGGACGCGGGCAGTCAGGACCAGAAGCTGTATCAGACGCTGCTGGCACATTTTTCCGACAAAGCGGAGCAGGAGAGGAAACTTTCCGCCTCCGGCGTCCGTCTTACAGATAGTGGAGATACCGGCAGCAGGGGCGAGAGCCTGAGCTCTACGGCGGCGGAGAGCCTGCAGCGGGCCGTGGGGAACTATCTGAAGCGGGGCAACGGCGATCTGGCCCAGGCACTGGCGGCGCAGTATACGGCCCGCATGACACCGGCGCAGCGGCAGCGGTTCGAGAAGCTGCTGGGCCAGTACGGCATGACGCTGGCATAAGGGTCGGATAGGGGAAAAGTGCTTGCAATCAGGGGCGCTGTATGGTATCATATCAAAGTATATTGCAACGCGGCGGACACGCCGCAGCGGCTCGAGAGGAAGAGAGGAGCCGCGGGAAGGAGCAGCAATGGAGAAGATGAAGAAGCACTTTTTACGCCGAATGGCGCTTGTGATGGCGCTGCTGACACTGGGCTCTGCCGTGCTGGTGGGCTGCGGCGAGCAGAAGGAACCGGAACCGGACCCCAAGGATGAGGTCATCGTGGAGCCGGAGCCCATCCAGCTGCCGGACGGCGTCAGCTTCGATGAGAAGAAGTACCCGGACGTGTTCGGGTTCATCCAGATCCCCAACGCCACCCAGTGCGCCATCAGCAAGGGCCACTATCTGGCGCAGAGTCCCAAGTCCACTAAGAGCAGCACCGGGTATGACGACGATTACTACCTGCAGCGCGATTTGGACGGCAAGACCAACAAGGCCGGCTCGCTGTACATCCAGGCGTACTACAACAAGTCTGACCTCAGCGACCCCATGACGGTGATCTACGGCCACAACATGGCCAACCGGACCATGTTCGGCGGTTTGCAGAGCTACGGCGAGACGCTGAAGTTCGACGACAACGCCGTGATGTACATCTATCAGCCGGGCCGTCAGCTGACCTATAAGTTCTTCGCATGCATCCCCTATGATACCAGCCACATCCTGTACTACCACGACTTCAAGGACGAGAAGGTGTTTAACGCATTCTTTGAGGCGCTGGGCAAGGCGGCCAGCGATCCTAAGTACAAGAGCGACACCAACCAGAACGCCTTTTACAGTGCCGAGGGCTGCGTGAACGTGGACAAGACCAACCTGCCCCAGGCGGGCGACAAGGTGGTGGTGCTGTCCGTGTGCAAGAACGGCGACGATCATCACCGCTATCTGCTGATGGCAAAGCTGGTGGAGGACTCCTCCGCGCCCATCACCATGACCCGCGGTGAGGCCGAGGCTGCCGGTATCCCGGCGGACCGCATCCAGGACAAGGCAGCGGCAGACGCCGCGGCCGCTGCCGCGAATGTCTCCGCGGTGGAGGATGCTGCCGCCAATAAGACCGACACTGCCAGCAAGACGGATACGGCCAAGACGGAGCACAAGGGCTGAGTCGGACCTGAAAAACAAAAACCTCCCGGACCGTGTGGTCCGGGAGGTTTTTCGGTATGCTTTCAGAGGGCGCCGCCGTCGGTCTGCGCCAGCAGGTCGGCCAGGGAGACGCTGTCCAGATAGTCGTTGATGATGGTGTCCAGCTTTTCCCACATGGGGAGCGTGGTGCAGTGACCGGCGCGGGGGCAGGTGTTTTCGTCGCCCTCCAGGCAGGTGACGGGGGCCAGAGAACCCTCGGTCAGCCGCAGGATCTGGCCTACGGAATAGTCGGCGGCGGGGCGGTTCAGGCGGTAGCCGCCGCCCTTGCCACGAAGGCCGTCCACCAGGCCGGCCTTGGACAGCACGGAGATGATGCTCTCCAGATATTTTTCAGAGATGCCCTGCCGTTCGGCAATGGCGGGCAGGGGGAGATAGGCGGCGCTGTCGTCCTGAGCCAGCTCCAGCATGACCCGGAGGGCGTAACGGCCTTTGGTAGATACGAGCATGGGAAGACCTCCCTTATGTTAGTAAACATAGTATAACACTATGTTTATGCGATTGCAAGGGGAAAACGCTCACATATAGTGGTACTTATTCCGCTTGAGCACCAGAAAGACGCCGGAGATGATAAAGGCAAAGATCTCGGCGGCGGTGATGGCCCACCAGATACCGTCCACGCCCAGAAGTATGGGCAGGATGACGACGGAGCCGGCTTGGAACACAAGCGTCCGCAGGAAGGAGATGGCAGCGGAGACGGCACCGTTGTTCAGGGCGGTGAAGAAGCCGGAGGCAAAGATGTTGAAGCCTGCCAGTAGGAACGACCAGCAGAACAGCCGGAAGGCATGGGTAGTCAGAGCGTAGAGGCTGGCATCGTAGCCCACAAACAGCCGGGACAAGGGGGCGGCCAGCACACGGGCCAGGACCGTCAGGGTCACGCCGCCGATGGCCATCAGCAGGACGCTTTTCCGCAGGAGGTTTTTCAGCTCACTGTGGTGCTGCGCGCCGTAGTGGAAGCTGACCACCGGCGCGCTGCCGATGGAGTAGCCGATGAAGATGGCTACGAAGATGAACTGGACGTACATCAGAACGCCGTAGGCGGAGACGCCGTCCTCGCCGATCAGGCGCATGAGCTGGAAATTGTAGAGCATACCTACCAGGGAGGAGGAGATGTTGCTCATCAGCTCGGAGGAGCCGTTGCCGCAGGATTGGAGAATGGGGCGCAGACGCAGGGCGGCGGGCCGCAGGCGCAGCAGGCTGGTGTTGGGCCGCAGGAAGTAGATCAGGGGCAGTACGCCGCCCACACACTGGCTCAGACCGGTGGCGATGGCCGCGCCGGCCACACCCCAGTCGAAAACGGCGATGAAGAGCGCGTCCAGGACCATGTTGGTGATGCCGGCGGCCACGGTGACGAAAAGGCCCAGGCGGGGCTTTTCGGCGGCGATGAAGAAGCTCTGGAACACATTTTGCAGCATGAAGGCGAAGGTGAAGCCGGTGACGATGCGGCCATAGAGAATGCAGTCGGCCATCATGGCGTCAGACGCGCCCAGCAGACGGGACACGGCGGGCATGGTGATGATGCCCACGGCGGACAGCACTGCGCCCAACAGCAGTGTGAACAGTACCAGCATGGAGAAGGTGCGGTGGGCCTCGTCCTGCTTGCCCTCGCCCAGCAGCTTGGACACCAGGGCGGTGCCGCCGGTGCCGATCATGAAGCCCATGCCGCCCAGGATCATCACGAAGGGCATGACCAGGTTTACGGCGGCAAAGGGCGTTTTACCCACGAAATTGGAGACGAACAGACCGTCCACCACGCCGTAGATGGACGTGAAGACCATCATGCAGATGGAGGGAAGCGTGAAGCGCAGCAGCTTGCCATACGTGAAATGGTCGGAGAGACGGATGGATTGCTTTGCCATGAGGGCCTCCTATCGAAAAAAGTAGCTCCATCGTGAAGATGGAGCTAAATCATCCCACCAAACGGTGGAGTTTGAACTTGGTGACCCGTACCGGATTCGAACCGATGTTAAAGGCGTGAGAGGCCTCTGTCTTAACCACTTGACCAACGGGCCGCATTTTTCTTCTATTTCATCGGCCAAAGCCGCTGAAATCATGGTACACCTTCAGGGACTCGAACCCTGGACACCCTGATTAAGAGTCAGGTGCTCTACCAACTGAGCTAAAGGTGCATATCCTGTTAACGGTGTTATTATAGTCGATGTGCGCCGATATTGCAAGCTTTTTTTGCGAAAAGAACAGGATTTCTTTGAAATCAGGGAGAGAGCCGGAAAAGCGGGGGCTTTTCCGGCTCTCTGCGGGAAAGGAAAGAAGAACTGTCAGTTTTTCCACTCCACATACAGCTCGCGGACGGCATTATCATCGGCGGGCTTGGCGGGGGCGGCCGCGGGAGCTGCGGGCGCCTCGGCAGCGGGGTGGTCACGCTTTTCGATGAACTTGGGCGCCACCTGGGGGAACAGCGCCAGGCTCAGCACATCCTCGTCGGACTTGGCCAGACTCTTGAACTCCTCGCGGTACTTCTCCAGCTCCGGCTCCAGCAAATCGGCGGGACGACAGGTGATGACATCCTCAGGGGCGATGCCCGCCTTGGCGCGGACCTCCTCGTTGACCTCGCCGGGCAGCTTGCCGTATTCACCCTTGAGCATGGCGCGGGACTCCTTGGGGAACGTCTTGTAGCGCTCGCCCATGATGACGTTCATCACAGCCTGGGTGCCCACGATCTGGGAGGAGGGCGTTACCAGCGGGGGATAGCCGAAGTCCTTGCGGACGCGGGGGATCTCTGATAGTACGTCATAGTATTTATCCTCTTTGCCAGCCTGCTTCAGCTGGGAGATGAGGTTGGACAGCATACCGCCGGGCACCTGATACAGCAGGGTGTTGGTGTCCACGCGGAGGACCTTGGGGTCCAGGATACCGGCATCCTGCAGCCGCTGGGCGACCTTGCGGAAGTGGACGGCGGCGTCGGACATCTTTTCCAGGCTCAGGCCGGTGTCACGGACGGTGCCCTGCAGTGTAGCCACCAGGGACTCGGTGGCGGGCTGGCTGGTGCCGTTGGCCATGGGGCTCAGCGCGGTGTCCACAATGTCCACACCGGCATAGGCCGCCATCAGCAGCGTCATGTCGCCGGTGCCGGAGGTGTTGTGGGTGTGCAGGTGGATGGGAACGCTGACCGTTTCCTTCAGCGCCTTGACCAGAGAGTAGGCCTCCATGGGCAGCAGCAGGTTGGCCATGTCCTTGATGCAGATGGCATCCGCGCCCATGCCCTCCAGCTCCTTGGCCAGCTTGACGAAGTAGGCCTCGTTGTGGATGGGAGAGATGGTATAGCTGAGGGTGGCCTCCACCTGTCCGCCGTATTTCTTGGTGGACTTGATGGCCTGCTCCAGGTTGCGCACGTCGTTCAGCGCGTCGAAAATGCGGATGATGTCGATGCCGTTTTCGATGGACTTGGCGCAGAAGGCGTCCACCACATCGTCGGCATAGTGCTTGTAGCCCAGAATATTCTGGCCACGGAAGAGCATTTGCAGCTTCGTGTTCTTCACATGCTTGCGGATGGTACGCAGGCGCTCCCACGGATCCTCGTTCAAAAAGCGCATACAGGCGTCGAAGGTGGCGCCGCCCCAGCACTCCAGAGAGTAGTAGCCGATGGCGTCCAGCTGCTCCAGTGCGGGCAGCATATCCTCGATGGTCATGCGGGTGGCCGCCTGGGACTGGTGGGCATCGCGGAGGATGGTATCGGTGATGAGCAGGGGCTTATTAGACAGAAATTCCATAGTTACCTCCTATTAACCGAACAGGGAGATCAGCACGCCCGCGGCGATGGCCGAGCCGATGACGCCGGCCACGTTGGGGCCCATGGCGTGCATCAGCAGGAAGTTGCCGGGGTTTTCCGCCTGGCCGACCTTCTGGCTGACACGGGCGGCCATAGGTACGGCGGACACACCGGCAGAGCCGATGAGGGGATTGATCTTCTCCTTGAGGAACAGGTTCATGAACTTGGCCAGCAGGACGCCGCCGGCGGTGCCGAAGCCGAAGGCCACCACGCCCATGCCCATGATAGCCAGAGTCTTGGGGCTGAGGAAGGTAGCGCCGGTAGCGGTGGCGCCTACGCTGATACCCAGGAAGATGGTGACGATGTTCATCAGCTCGTTCTGCATGGTCTTGCTGAGGCGATCCAGCACACCGCACTCCTTGGCCAGGTTGCCCAGCATCAGGCAGGCGATCAGCGGCGCGGCGGAGGGGACCAGCAGGGCCACGAACACGGTGACGACGATGGGGAAGAAGATCTTTTCCTTCTTGCTGACCTCACGCAGGGGCTTCATGACGATCTGGCGCTCTTCCTTGGTGGTCAGCGCCTTCATGATGGGCGGCTGGATGACGGGCACCAGTGCCATGTAGGAATAGGCGGACACGGCGATGGGACCCAGCAGGGCCGGGGCCAACAGGGCGGTGACGAAGATGGCCGTGGGGCCGTCCGCGCCGCCGATGATACCCACGGAGGAGGCCTCCGCGCCGGTGAAGCCCAGCAGGCGGCAGCCAACGTAAGTGAGGAAAATGCCCAGCTGGGCGGCAGCGCCCAGCAGCAGGCTCTTGGGGTTGGCGATCAGGGGACCAAAGTCGGTCATGGCGCCCACGCCCATGAAAATAAGGCAGGGATAGATGCCCAGCTTGATACCCAGGTACAGCACATCGATCAGACCGACGCTGACAGTGACATTGCTGAGGGTAATGCCGTAGGAGGCGAGGTACTGCTCGGCAGTTACCAGGGCGTCCAGCTGGTTGGACAGCGTGCCCACGGCCTCGGAGCCGCTGGCGGCAAGCTGTGCCATCAGGTTATCGAGCACACCGGGGTCGAACGTACTCTGCGCCGCCGTCATCAGGGAGTCGGCGTAAGGCTGGAGCATATCGGCAGATACGCCGTTTGCCAGCATTTCCGAGAGGAACTGTGCCGTGATGGGCTCGCCGCCGAACAGGTCCCAGTGGACGTGTCCGCCGGCGAACAGGATCTCGTGGAACATCTCCGCGCCGGGCAGGTTCGTCACCAGCATACCGAATGCGATGGGTACCAGCAGCAGCGGCTCAAACTTCTTGACGATACCCAGAAACAGCAGCACAACGGCAATGACCAGCATAATGGCACTCTTCCAGTTGTCGCCCTGGAAAAACTGGTAAAAGCCGGTGCTTACAAAGAAATTGGCAATAGCTTCCATGTGCAGTCCTCCGGCGTCAGCCGATGGTGCACAGCAGCGCGCCGGACTCCACGGCGGCGCCCTTGGTCACAGACACGGAGGTAACGGTGCCGTCGCAGGGAGCCATGATCTCGTTCTCCATCTTCATGGCCTCCAGGATCATCAGCACGTCGCCCTTCTTGACGGCGCTGCCGTTGGACACGTTCACCGCCAGAATGTTGCCGGGCATGGGGGCGCAGACCTTTTCGCCGCCGGCAGGGGCTGCGGCGGGGGCGGGAGCAGCCGCAGGGGCGGCCACGGAGGCAGCGGGAGCTGCGCCGGTGATCTCCTCCAGCTCGACTTCATACACGGTACCGTTGACATTGACTCTGTACTTTTTCATGGTGAAATCCTCCTCACACATTACACTTTCTTCATGGATACGATACGGATGGCGGAGACATCGGTCCCCATGTCCTCGGCGATGGCAGCGGCTACGGCGGCCATCATCGCGGGGGTGACGGTGCCAGGTGCGGGCATGGCGGCGGGAGCCGCCGGCATCTGGGGCACGGTCTTGGGCGCGGAGGTGCGGGCACATACCCAGCTCATCAGTGTGACCAGCAGTATGATGCACAGCAGCCCGGCAAACACCGTTCCCAGGCCCATCAGCACGACGAACAGGTTGGAATATTCAGGCATGGTTTGGATCTCCTCCCATACTAATATAGATTACCCACATTGTACCAAACATTTGGTAGTAATGCAATCCGAAAACGGCTAAAACTGCAAAATTGTGAGAAGTCCTAAAAAATTTTTTGGTTCATTGACGGAATACACAAACCACAGGGAAACGACCTTTCCTTGGAAGAAAATACTTTCCATCCGCTATTGTCTGTGCTATACTGTGTTTCTATTCCGAAAGCAGGGGAGGCGCGGCTATGCGGTACGAAAATGTGGTGCAGGGCCGCTTTCTCTCGCGCCCCAATCGCTTCATTGCGCTGGTGGAGCTGGACGGCGCCGAGACGGTCTGCCATGTGAAGAACACCGGACGCTGTCGTGAACTGCTGGTACCGGGGGCTGAGGTGTATCTGGTGCCGGGTGTCACGCCGGGGCGTAGGACACCCTACGATCTTGTCGCGGTGAATAAGGGCGGCAGGCTGATCAATATGGACGCCCAGGCACCGAACCGGGCGTTTGCGGAGTTTGCACGGACCTTCGACCCGCAGGCCGAGAGCATCCGGCCGGAGTTTCGCTTTGGCGAGTCGCGGCTTGATTTCTGCTTGACGCAGCCCGACGGGCTGCACCTGGTGGAGGTGAAGGGGGTCACGCTGGAGCAGGGCGGCCACGCCCGCTTCCCGGATGCACCTACGGAGCGGGGCGTGAAGCACGTGCATGAATTGATACGCGCTGTGGAGCAGGGCTGCCGGGCTACGGCCTTCTTCGTCATCCAGATGGCGGAGGTCGTTGATTTTGCGCCCAACGATGATACACATCCCGCATTCGGCGCGGCCCTGCGGCAGGCGCGCGAGGCGGGGGTCAGCATTGCCGCTTACAGCTGCCGTGTTGCGCCGGACGCCATGTATATCGATCACCCTGTGCCGGTGGTTTTGTGAGGAGAGTGTCCGTATGACATTGCTGGAGATATTCCTGATCGGCATCGGTTTGAGTATGGATGCCTTTGCCGTGGCGATATGCAAGGGACTGGCCATGCCGGACAAGGTGCATAAGAGGAGCGCGTTTCTCATCGCCCTGTATTTCGGCGTATTTCAGGCGGTCATGCCCGCGCTGGGCTGGCTGCTGGGCTCACAGTTTGCCCATTATGTGACGCGGTTCGCGCCCTGGATCGCCTTCGTGCTGCTGGCATGGATCGGCGGGAATATGATTCGCGAGAGCCGCGCTGAGGAAGAGGAGGACGAGCAGCCCTCCGACGGGCAGGTGAAGCACAAAGAGCTGCTGGTGCTGGCCGTGGCCACCAGCATTGACGCCCTGGCCGTGGGCGTCACGTTTTCCATGGTGGAGCTGTCCGTGTCCATCTGGCTGGCCGTCTGTCTTATCGGCTGCACCACGTTCCTGATATCCCTGGGCGGTGTGTATGTGGGCAATGTGTTCGGCGCAAAGTACAAGAATAAGGCTGAATTCGTGGGAGGCACTATCCTGATTCTGATAGGTGTGAAGATCATTCTGGAGCATTTTGGCGTGCTGTAAAAAGATCCCCGGCGATGTATATCGCCGGGGGATCTTTTTACAGATGTGCGAGCAGATCCATAGTAATGCGGGCGGTGATGCCCCACAGGTGGTAAGGCAGGCCGTGATACACCGGGACCTCCAGCCGCCAGGGACGCCAGGGGTAGTCCGCAGGGACGCCGGCGTCCGCATAGGGGAAATCCGGGGCCTCCACTGGCTGCCGGTACAGGTAGACCTCCGGCGGGTGCGCCTTCAACTCCCGCAGGGGCAGCAGGAAGGTGCCGGCTACCTCCTCCGGTGCGGGGTGCATGGCTGCCAGTGCCGCAGGGTCCACCTCACCCAGCACGGGCCGCAGCAGACTGCCCGCACGGATGTGGATGAAGTCCATTTCGCCGATCACGGTCACGGCGCTTTCCGGGATGCCAAGCTCCTCCCAGGTCTCCCGCAGGGCGCACTGGATGGCCGTTTCCCCGGCCTCGCGCTTGCCGCCGGGGAAGCACACCTCGCCCGGCTGCCGGACGCTGGCGGAGCGTATCTCGTACAGCAGGCAGTATTCGCCGTCCTGACGGACCAGAGGGACCAGCACGGCGGAGCCGCCTCTCTCGCCCATCAGCGTGGGCGTATACGCCGCGTAGTAGCCGCGCAGGGGGGAAATATCCATGATCGGGCCTCCTCTCGGTCAAAAGCGGTGCTTGTCCGCATTGTTTTTATCGATGTTTGGTTGTATCGCAGAGCGGCCTGCGAAAAAAGACGTCCCCGCCTTGCGGCGGGGACGCGTAATGCGCGGTAGATCCTCAGCAGCTGCACCCGCAGCCGCCGTTATTGCCGCCGCAGCCGCAGCCATTGCCGCAGCCGTTGCCGCAGAACAGGAACAGCAGGATGATGGCGATGATGATCCAGCAGCAGCTGCTGCCGCCAAAGCAGGAATTCTGATTACACATACCGTAACCTCCTATGAAAATTTGACCGCCACATCGGTCTCATTCTCATAGTATGCCGGCTGCGGTAAAGTGTGCGCCTCAAAGCTGCGAGATGCGATAGCTGAGCGTCAGCAGGGTGTCCACAAAGTGGATGTCCTCGAAGAAAACGCCGTCCTCCTTGGTGGAGAGCTCCACATTGGTAAAATTCCAGAAGCCGCGCACACCCAGACCGATCAAACGGTCCGCCAGCGGCTGGGCTACATTCTGCGGGACGGTCAGGACCGCCACGTTGGGGTGATAGTTGGCGACATATTCCTCCAGCTCATCCATCGAGTGGACCGAGACACCGCGGATCTCCGTGCCGATCAGCGCGGGGGAGACATCAAAAGCGGAGTCGATCCGGAAACCGACCTTATCAAAATCAAAATTTTGCAGCAGGGCGTGACCCAGATGGCCCACACCGATCACAATGATGCGGTGGCCGCTGTCTATACCCAGGATGTGGCCAATCTCCGCACGCAGCTCGGCCACATTGTAGCCGTAACCCTGCTGGCCGAACTCACCAAAGCAGCTCAGGTCCTGCCGGATCTGGGAGGCGGTGATGTCCATTTTGGCGCCCAGAGAGTTGGAGCTGATACGCACCACGCCTTTGTTGTACAGATCGTCCAGATACCGATAGTACCGGGGAAGACGATGAATGACAGCATCGGAGATTTTTTGCTTCTTCATAGAAAAACCTTCTTTTGTGTGGAATGCGGCGCACAGCGCTCAATGTATTGTGGTTATTCTACAACAAGTCTGTCAAGTTGTCAACTTTTTTAACAAAGTCGGAAGAAAAAATTTTCTTTACTTTGTGCCGGGAAGGTGGTATAGTAATGGGGCTGTAAGCTGATAAAACAGAATATGCGCCCGTAGCTCAGATGGATAGAGCGTTAGACTCCGACTCTAAAGGCCGCTGGTTCGAATCCAGTCGGGCGTACCATAAAGAGTTACCGGTATAGATGCGTCTGGCGCAAAGCCAGGCGCATCAACCGTTTCCGGGCTTTTTTGAGCCCGGATTTCTTCTTTTGAACCATAGATTTTTATGGGGGTTTCGGAGCAACTGACCGGATTTGAACTGGAGGATCTCATGTCTTGGACAGTTTCCAACCTCCAGCGCCCTTTTAGAGAGGACTTTTCTCTCGAAATAAGCGGCATCATCGCAGAAAAAGGATCACAAATATTTGGGCGTCGTTTTGTCGGCTTTGACGGGCCGAAAAAAGCGGCGCCCTTTTTCAATTTCTAAAAGGGCGCTGGCTGCAGCGTCTGAAGCGGCAGGCCGGAGAAGACCTTTCCGGCCTTATTTTTTTACAACAGGAGGATCGCTCACATGGACACCCAAAACACAAGCCGTCAGCTTCGCTACCTTGAAGAAGTCCGTATTCCCCTGCACCGTGCAGGCTTTGAAACCCTGCCGGTGGAGGGAGATCAGTTGCCTGTCCTTTGGAACGGCGCACCCCTCTGCCGCATCACTGGCAAGGGCAGCGTATTCTATCGGCGAGAGGACGCGGACACGCCCCAGGCAGAGGATGCCCTGTATCGCGTCGAGGTCATCACCGCGAAGACGCTGGAGTATATGACCGCTATGGAAGCCGCTCCACAGCTCAAAGCCAGCGGGCTGGATGACAACTACCGCATCCTCGCTGACTTTGGCGGCACGGTGCTGGCAGGTACTCCAAGCAAACACGGCGTTCAATTCGTCACATGGGATTGGGACTATGACCGCACGGGTGTGGTACACGGGCACTACTTCATGGAGAACTACGATGCTGCCAAGCGGGATTTCGCCACACGCTCCGGGCTTGTCCAAAAGGAACAGCTTTTCAGCCCGGAGAAGCTGACCGAGATATTCCGCTGCTGCGCCGATTCCGTGGATGAGGACTTCTTTGAGCTTACGGATATGCAGGAAGAAATGATCCGTGGAATCCAGCAGCAGATCAGGGTGTGCGTGCCGGATCTGGATGAGCGCGTCCGTCAGCAGGAGGACGCACAGGAACGAGCCTCGCAGGAGCAGACAATGTAATACAACATGACAATGGCCGGAGTTTTAGCAATAAGACTCCGGCCTCTTTTTATTTCCAGAAAGGAGAGGAATTATTTGACGCGATACTTTATGAAGTTCACACCCCTGTTCGCCGCAGAGGTGCAGATGATGACGCCACCCCGTCATCAGCCTCGCAGAAGCGGACGCATCCGCAGCAGCTTTCGCTACAGTGCCGACGATGTGCGCTGCAAAGACTGCACGAGATATGACAGCGGACACCCCTGTCACCTGAATGAGTGCGTCTGTCTGGAGGAGCGCATCGAGGCCGGCGTGGTGGAGCTAAACGCTCTGGCACAGGAGTGCTTCGGCGGGAGGATATTCCGTCCGTTTCAAAGACGGCTGCGAGATGAGCTGAACAGGCAGCCCTTTCGCTTCTTCCTCAGTGCTGCCCACAAAGAGCGATGGACGCATTGGAAAAACCGCTGCTACGGTATGTCCGAGCGCAATGCGGCTGCGCTGTTTCTGCTTACCGCCGATGAGGGGCTTTGGCAAAGAGTCCTATGGCATTTCGACAGCAGCGGCTTCGACTTCCCCGCCATCCGCCTCTCCGGTATTCACCCGGAGCTGTACAGCATTTATCAGGCGGCGAAGACCATTTCCGTTGGCGGTGACAACATCGTGATAGAAGACCTTGCTTTTTCAGAGCTGGTCAGCGACAGGGCCTTCCGGCTCATCCTCGGAGCACTCCTGCTGTGCAGGTATGGCGAGGTGGTCTTAAATCTGGAAAGAAAAACGGAGGAGGCAACATGATGATTCAAGCGGTCCTCAGTAACCCCAGCCACCCGGAATATGGCGTGGCGACCATCCCGTTCCCCATCCCCCGCGACCAGTACGCACACTGCATAGAGCTGTTGGAGGCATTGGAGATCGGCGACGCGGTCAAGGCGGACTGCAAGGTGGAGAAGATCGACAGCTTCTACACCGTCCTCAAGCGCACGGAGATGCTCACGGTCAATGTAGAGGAGTTGATCTACCTTGCCAAGCGACTGGATAGCTTCGACACCGGCGAGGCCGCACAGTTTCAGGCGATGGCGCACAAGCTGGAGCTGTTCCAACTGAAGGATCTCATCAACCTGACCTTTTGCTGCCAGCAGGCCACGGTCATCACCGACTTTTCCGACCTCGCCGCCATCGGCCGCGACCATTACATGAACCTGCACGGCGGCAGCGCAAGCGTGGATGAGCTGAACGCGCTGGACGGCAAGAAAACCGCACGGCAGCTCATCGAAAGCGGCAGCGGCACGATCACCCCCTACGGCGTGGTCTACGACAACGGCATGAAGTTAGAGCAGATCTACGATGGCCGGTTCTTCCCTTGCTATTACTATGAGCCGAACGCCATCACCATTGCGGTGACCTCCAAAGCCGAGCCGGAGGACACAGAACACATCACATGGCTGTTCCTCCCTATGGAACAGGAGGAGATCGAGCGCGCCCTCCTTCGTGGGGGCATCACAGATCCCGCCGATGTCCGCCTGCGGCTGGAGGACAGCCAACTCCCCAATGAGGTGGATGTCCTGTTGGATATAGAGTACGAAACTCTCTCTGACCTCAACGAACTGGCAGGGGCAACGAATGGGTTATCAAAAGCGGATATGGAAAAGCTGGGTGCCGTGGTCATACTGGCAGAGCCAAAGTCCGCGGCACAGATCAAAAACCTTGCGGAAAATCTTGCCCTCTTTGACTTCGCCCCCGGTGCGCATACGCCGCAGGACTACGGCAAGTACATGGTCCAGCAGTCCGGCCGCTTTGAGTATGACGAAAACCTCGATGCTTTTTATGACTATGAAAAGTACGGCACGGAGCGCATGAACGCGGAGGACGGGATGTTCACCGACCGGGGCTACATCGCGTACAAGGGCTATTACAGCATGGAGGAAGTGATGAACGGCAGCCAGAGCAGCCGCATAGAGATGGGAGGGCTTTCACGATGATTCTTTAAGATGGGAGATGGAAAAATGGTATTTGCGACCGGTGACCTCCACGGAAATTTTGAGCGATTCAAACCAAAATACTTTCCCGAACAGGCGCGGATGACAAAGCAGGACATTATGATCTGTGCAGGAGACTTCGGCGGCGTGTGGTTTAGTGACAGCCGCGACGATGAAACGCTGGACTGGCTGGAACGCCTGCCCTTCACGCTGGTATTCGTCTGCGGCAATCATGAAAACTATGACGCGCTGGCGAGATACCCCGTAGCGGAGTGGCGCGGCGGCAAGGTACACCGCGTTCGACCTCATGTGCTGCACCTGATGCGCGGCCAGATCTTCGAGCTGGAGAGTTACCGCTTCTTCACCATGGGCGGCGCAAAAAGTCACGACATCGAGGATGGGATTTTAGAGCCGGACGCCCCAGATTTTGAGCGAAGGCTCATGATGCTCCAGCGCAAGCCAAGAGCGAGATACCGCATCAACCACATTTCTTGGTGGGCGCAGGAGCAGCCCTCCGATGAGGAATACGCCGAGGCACGGCGAAGCCTTGACGCGGTCGGCTGGCAGGTGGACTACATCATCACCCACTGCGCTCCCGCCAGCATTGCTCTCATGGGGAGCCGTCACAACGAGGCGGATCGGCTTACGGACTTTCTGCAAGATGTACGGGAAAGAGCAAACTACCACTACTGGCTGTTTGGCCATTATCATGACAACAAAGCCATTGACGAAAAGCACATCCTGCTGTGGGAGCAGATCGTGCGGGTCATCTGAGATAAGGCCGCAAAGGGAAGAACGGCAGGCTTGCCGTTTTTTCCTTGTAGCTATATTATTATTGTGTTACATGACACAAATTTACAACATGTTTGCTTACTTAATGTTATACTGACTTTAATATCTGGCTGTGCAAATAGCACTAAAACCAATGCGAAATATGTTGAAAAACTATACTGGTGGTGATAGAATATGAAGCGTAAGGTGGTGTTAGATATGAGCAACCCCAAAACGCTAACAAGTATAGCAATGCTTGAAACCTTGTGGGAAATCAAGCATAGTGATATGCTTGATCTTATTACGCCATTTGTAAAATATGCAATAGTCCACACTACAACAATAAACGATTCTGTCGATACTGCTAAAGTTGCCTCGTTTGTCAAAGCAGAATTCGGATACAAAGAATTCCCTGAAAGCATTATTACTAAAATTCTCAAACGAAACTCTCCGGCTTTTTTCAAAAAAGAGGGCGGACAGTATCGCTATATAGTCTCATTAGATGTTGAGGTTGAGAAACTCGAAAAGCGTCGTACCGAATGCAAAGAACATATTGACATCATAGCGGAAGTTCTTGCGGTCTATCTTTCTGCACATTGTAAGCACAAGCATAATTTTACCCCCAAAGAAGCTGCGAATGCATTACAGTCCTTTTTTGAACAATATGGCTTATTTGTTGGCGCAAATCCTCAAGCGTTGGAAGCTATTTCTCCTCAAAAGTATGAAACTGATTATTATGTTGCCCAGTTCATTTTTGAAAATCAAAAGAACGGGACTAAAGAATATGATTATATAGTAGATTTGGTGAAAGGATACTTCTTAAGTACTGTCGTTTACCTTCAGCCGGATAATGCAAATATCCTAACAGCAAGTTATCGGAATGTATCGTTCTATTATGATACGCCTTTTCTCATACAGTTTCTTGGCTATCAGAGTAAACAGGCGCAAAATTCTGCAATGGAACTTCATCAGCTTTTGAAGCGTCAGTCTGGGTCATTCTTCTATTTCCCGCAGACAGAAGGAGAGATTATTTCGATTCTCACAGCTTATCAGCACTCTCTTTCAAGCCGCAATTCTTCGAAAACTTTAGAGGGTCTGGATATATTGGAGTATGGCACGGATTCTGTTGAGCGGTTAAAGCATACTTTTCCGGCGCGATTAGCATCTCCACAAAACGCAATATCTCGAGTGCCTCTACCGCCGTATCCACAAAAAGCGGATGGAAGTGTTGATGTTGAGAGTGGCCTAATCTCGGACGAGGCGGTGAAAGAATATGTTCTGAAATCTATTGGGCACTATAAACCAGATAGCCTCGATGCTGATGTAGCTTCTGCAACAGCGATTGATAGGTTACGCCCACGAGTAGCAGTTCAGAACATCGAAACATGTAAGGCAATTTTTGTTACAACAAACTCGGACTTTGCAAAAGCTTTTAATGCTTTCTATGAAAAAAATGTACTCTCAAACACATTCCCATTAGTTATTACATCTGCAGATTTAGCTGCAATCGCATGGGTGAAGTGCGCTGCATTCGATAATACAATCCCGAACCAACAGCTATTATCTAATGCTTATATGGCAATGCAACCACTACCACAACTGATGGAAAAATTTAGAGCAGTAGTAAGCCAACTTCAGGCTGAGGGGCAAATCACCAGCGATGAAGCGTTTATACTTCGCACAAACAAATATATCATTAAGGAACTTAACCTCAGTACATTAGGAAATGCTGAATGCGTAACCGATGGTCTGGTATCCTCTCTTCAAAAAAAATACAAAGAAAGTTTAGTGGCTGATGTAAATAAAACCCATGAGGAACAGAGACGCCGTGAACGTATAGAAAAAATCAAAGATGCTTGCGAAAAGGCTCGGAATGAAGCAAAAACAACTCAGAAAAACTACTATAATCGAGGATGCTTCATTGGTCACCTTGTGCTGCGAATAATATTTATAGTCGCATGCTTGGGAACAATTTACGACCTATATAGTGATTGGAGTTTAACAGCAAGATCAGTATTATGCTTAATTCTTCTGCTTTTTTCTCTAATATCCATATATGACACGGTTTTCGCCAGAAAGTCTAAAATTGACCTTTGGATACAAAAGCATGCAAATCAAAAAGAAACCGAAGTTTATGAGAAGAAGAAAGCTGAATACTTTTCGGTACTTGGTGTGACAAAAGAAGAACTCGGTTTATTCCCGACACCAGAATAATATTTCTGAAATAAGGTCAAAAAGAGAAACGGTGGCCACCGTTTCTCTTTTTGACCTTATCATTAAAACGATATTAATGGGACCCGTCAAGGAGGAGGTTCCGTCAAAAAAGCGTACAAAACAAATCTCATTGCCTGGACTCCTTTTGCACGCTATTCCGTCTCGGTTAAAGAATAGGCCAAGGCATTTGCCACTACACCTGCATGTCGAGCGTAAAATCAACGGTGAGTCCAACGCCAAACACCTGAAGGTCACTATTCTTTAACCATTATATCGTGCTGTGCTACATAGGTCAGGTGAGTTTCGTTCCCTTTGGTGCCTTGCAGCGCAGCGGAAAGGAATGATCATAGCTATGAATATCCGCAAGGCTACAGATTACACCGCCTTGTATGCCGCGCTGGATGCCGCTGTTGCGACGCAACTCCCGCAGATGGAACTGTACTGCGAGATCGGCCGGGTGGTCGGCAGCAGAGCGGAGAAAGGCGCGGCTGTCGCGGCGTCGGAATACCTGCAAGCGGCCTATCCCACAGCCGAGGGCTTTTCTCCCCGCAATGTGCGCCGTATGCGGGACTTCTACCGGATGTACGGCGACACACCGGAGTTGCTGGTGGAGGCAATGCGCCTAAACTGGACACAAAATGTGGTCATCATGGAGACGAAATTGACCATGGACGAGAGGTGCTGGTACATTCGGAAGACCGCCAAAAGCGGTTTATCCAAAACAGAGCTGCTGCGGATGATTGAGAGAGCCGAACATTCGGAAATTGCTCTTGGCGAAAGCGTGGATACCTGCTATACTGTAGAAAATGATGAGTTTTTGGAGAAAAACCAGTATGAAGAATATCCTGTTTATCTGCCACGGCAACATCTGCTGCAGCCCCATGGCCGAGTTCGTGATGAAGGACTTGGTGAAGAAGGCGGGGCTGTCGTCACAATTCCATATCGAATCGGCAGCCACCAGTCGGGAGGAGATCGGCAACCCGGTTTATCCCCCGGCGCGGCGCAAACTGGCGGAGCATGGAATCTCCTGCGACGGCCACGCGGCGCGCCAGCTCACCAACCAGGACTACGACAAGTACGACCTGCTGATCGGCATGGACAGCGCGAACCTGCGGAATATGTACCGCATCTGCGGCGGCGACTTCGCCGGCAAGCTGCATCTCCTGATGGACTACACCGGCCACCCCCGCGATGTTGCCGACCCGTGGTACACCGAGGACTTCGAGTCGACTTGGCGGGATGTGTTGGCGGGGTGTCAGGGGCTGCTGAAAGAATTGCATGCCAGGAGGTGTTATTACAATGGATGAACCGCAGTGGGATAAACCGGATAATTTCTTCATGACTTTTCGTTGCATGAAGCAAAAATATGGGCGACCATTTTTTGAAAAAGGGCAGATTAAATTCAGTACACCACGCTCCTGGGTAGAATATGCGAAGAAGTACGGCGACGGACGAGGCGATCAACTCGAAGGTACACTTGCAACTTTTGATATACGAGATATCGAACACTCAATCCCTATACTACAAAAGTACAATTCTGCCTACAATGACATCGAGCCGTTTCGAACGAATAGCCGTTGCTATTTGAAGAAGCAATCAGATATGGATTTGCCTTGCTTGTGCATGTACTACTTGATGTACCGTATGTTCCCGTGCCCGGACAAGCCTGGTATGCACGAGCTTCAGTGTGATATTCCGGCAACCTATTTTAGAGACTTTGCTGACAATCTAACTCCAGAAGCAATAGAAAAAATACCTACAGAAGATCGACCCTGCGTCGTAATTATCCGCGACTATCCTGAATTCAAGCGCAGAGTAATTAAGACACTTTTACAATTAGGCATTAGTCGAGAGGAAATTATAGAAACAAAAGTCAGTTATTTTGACTTTGAACAATATGGAGAGAACGGGTGGTGGGACTTCGGACAGAAGCCGCCAATGGAATTAGCAATAAAGCATATTCGCTTTGCAGTGCAAAGCGAGGGGCGTTTTATCATTAATACAAAGAATCCAGAAATCCATAAGATGTTGCGAGACCCTATTGAAATAGGACCCCTGACGGATATCAGTCAGTACTGTGATCAGTATTTTTATGATGGGATTCAAGTCGTTATGCATGCCGATATTGAGAGGATTCAATGAATGTTAACCTTTAGATTTCAGAAAATCCGTTGAGGTCAGCTCAATTGATAGTTTCCCATTTTTTTTATGCTAAAAATAAATTCCGCGAGACCATAGAAGAAGATGAAGTTGAGGTGAATACATGGCATCAAGCGATAAAATCCAACTGTTTGAGGACAAGCGTATAAGGGCGGCTTGGGATGAAGAAAAGGAAGAATGGTACTTCTCCATTGTCGATGTGGTGGCTGTATTGACAGATAGCCCTAATCCCCAAACCTATTGGCGCGTGCTCAAAAAGCGATTGAAGGACGAAGGAAATGAAACCGTTACAAGTTGTAACGGTTTGAAAATGACTGCTCCAGACGGAAAAAAACGCCTGACCGATGTGGCCGATACCGAGCAACTTCTCCGTATCATCCAGTCCATCCCATCACCCAAGGCGGAGCCGTTCAAACTCTGGCTGGCACAGGTCGGCCGGGAGCGTATTGAGGAAACCATAGACCCGGAGTTGACCATCGAGCGGGCATTGGAAACCTACCTCAAGAAAGGCTACACCCGCGAGTGGATCAACCAGCGGCTGCAAGCCATTCAGGTCCGTAAGGAACTGACAGATGAGTGGGATGCCCGCGGCGTGCAGAAGGGCGTGGAATACGCCATCCTCACCGATGAGATCTCCCGCGCATGGTCGGGGATGTCCACCCGCCAGTACAAAAATCTGAAGTGGCTTAAAAAGGAAAACCTTCGTGATAACATGACCACGCTGGAGCTGGTGCTGAATATGCTGGCAGAAGCCACCACCACTCAGTTTTCAAAGGATCGAAAGCCCTCGACCTTCCAAGAGAATCTGGAAGTTGCTAAAGCTGGCGGACAGGTTGCCGGGCGAACGAGGAAAGACATTGAGTCACAGTCCAATACGCCGGTCATCTCCCCGAAGAACGCCGCACAGCTCAATCAGATTGTGACTGACCTTCTGGAAAGGGCAGCCGCGGATATGAGCGAGATGCCAGAGGAAAAATGAGCATTTCCGCATAACGGTTTTTCATGCAGACAATTAGCAACTCTTGAAAGCATCCATCAAAAAAGTTTGAGAAAAGTTGAAAAAGAACGGAGAATTCCGACTTGCAAATGGCATTTTTGAGCCGGGGGTTCAAAAATCTACAGTGGTACAGCATGACAAAAACCGTCTTAAGCATATCGCTTGAGACGGTTTTTATATGCGGTAGGTGATAAAAGTTCCGCTTTGGTTTGATGACTATTGTGTGACTTGGAGTCCAGCTGAGCGCATCCTGCGTCATATCTCCAGCATCCCTTGCCGTCCCGTGCGGGTGTGTTCTTTTTTCCCTCTTCTTCAGTTGCTCCGGGGCGCTGCGGGCGGCGGACTGCTCCGCCTCCTTCTTGCTGCGGCCGGTGCCGCTGCCCACGCCGCAGGCGGCGGTCAGCGTAGGGCATTACACAACGCCGCAGAGGACGTGGTGGGGGGGAACGGGAGCTGACAGCTCGCTTTATCTGTGAGACAGCAGCGTTGGCCCGTGTTTACGAGGTGCTCAGCGGAGCTTGATCAAAAAAGTTTTTAAGTCCAAATGCAATAAAACGCCCTTTCCGTGCATTACACGGATGACAGGAGAAAAAAGCCTATGCTCAGTATGCTGATGACAACCGAATATGCGCCGGCAGAGGATCGACACGAGCTGCAGCAGTTGTTGCTCCACATTGCCGGCGGGGAGCGTGACGCGCTGGCGGAGCTGTATCAGCGCACGCGCACAGCGGTGTACGGCCTTGCGCTTTCCTATCTCAAAAACGCGCAGGACGCGCAGGATCTCACGCAGGACGTCTATGTGCAGGTGTGGGACTGCGCGGAGCAGTACCGCCCCACCGGCTCGCCCATGGGCTGGCTGCTGACCGTGTGCCGCAACCTGTGCCTGATGCGCATGCGGCGGGAGGAACGCCATGCCGCCCTCAGCGAGGAGGAATGGGACGCCATTCCCACGCAGGAGTGCGGACTGGACGCCGACGAGCGCGCGCTGCTGCAAGGCGCATTGGCAAGACTCACTGACGAGGAGCGGCGCATTGTGCTGCTCCATGCGGTCACGGGCATGAAGCACAGAGAGATCGCGGAGCTGCTGGAGCTGCCGCTTCCCACCGTCCTGTCGAAATATCACAGAGCATTGAAAAAGATGCGCAGCTTTCTGG
>OLNX01001314.1_pt1 | contig 21614 bp, 31 predicted proteins | sample 1672611 | NCBI WGS metagenome assembly OLNX01 (sample SAMEA3136705, study PRJEB25190) | human gut metagenome | reverse complement strand
CCATCACACACGCAATAACCGCAATTACCGTTATACCGATGATAAAACCTATCAGAAATCCGCCGAGAAACATCATTCTTCACCGCCTTTTATCGTTCTGAGCAGCTCCATAAGCATTGTCCTTCGGTCACCGTAATTCATTCTGCGTTCCTCAGCCTTCGCCTTTTCGATATCCGCCTTGCGGATTTCACGATTGCAGTTTGCAATCTCACTGTTTATAGCATCAGCAATGATTTTATTCTGCTTGACTGCCTCAGCCGCAGCCTGCAGCGATTCTGCGTCCTGGTGGAATATTTCATCGTCGCCGTCATCGGTAAAATGACCCTCAGCTTCGGTTTTCAAATCCTTAAGATGCTGTAAAATTTCATCAGTTCCCACGGAAATTTACCTCCTTGTTTCTGTCCGATTTATTTTCATTATTGCACTGCTCGCAGATGTAAATTATTTCGCCGCCGTTACCCGAAGGATATGCCCTCGGCACGTTATTGATATACATCTTTTTTGAACACTTACTGCATTTGACCTTTGGAATCATAATGCGCATATTATCGCCCCCCATTTATCCGTCCATCTTTGCCCCGCAGTGAGGACAGAATTTATATGGATAATTTTCAGGGTCGTTACTTAGATGTGTGCAACAACTGCAAACATCGTGAAAATATTCCACACTCCAATGCCAATGTCCATGCTTCACAAGCACAATATCATTTTCATTGATAAAATTCCTGCAAGCCTCGGCATTCTTGTAATTTGCCCCGTCAATGCAGATCTTCTTATGAATACATTTTTCGCATTTCAGCATTATTTGTTTTCTCCTTCCTCAGAAATATCATCAAGCGAAGTTATCGCAATTGAACCACTCGCCTTATCAATAAGCTCCGCTTGATAGTAAAATTCGCCTGTTTTCTTGCGACGGAGTATGCAGCCTGTTAACCGATACTGTCCGTCAATGTAGTGCCTTGGGAGCCTGAGCCGAACATCTTTGCCAAGATTATATTTAACTCTTGAAATATCCATATCAGATATCCTCAATGCGTATCCATATTCCCGGAATATCCGACCAGAATTTTTCAACTATCTCCGAGACTACAAGAGCATCGTCTTTCCAGAAGCCACATTTGGTCATGCAGTCTTTGAGCATTTTTTGAAGATTGTCTGTATCCGGGCGTGTCGTCTTGTACTCGCCGTTTCGGTGGCTACCGCTTATAGGAAACAGCCACTTGACCACAAGCCTTACCGCATCGCAGAACTGCTGATCAGGGCAGTGCTGAGAGAGAGCAGATATAAGCTTGTCTTTTGCATCTGCCACCTCGGGAGGATCATAAAATTTCGGTTTGCCATGAACCACTGTGACCTTATGCTCCTGAGCCGTTACGGTCGGAGGAAGCATCGGCATAAAGAACTGAATTTCCATGTGTTCAGCCTCCCTTATAGTCTGCACCGCACCATTTACCCGTATCAGCATCATAGAAAACGTCATCTGAATTTTTGATGTTATCCCAAATGTAATTCATGATCTCAGGCTGAGCAGTAAGCCACTGTATTACCTGGCTCCGAGTAATATCAAAATTCTGACCGGGTATCGAGTGATAAAGCGGAGGCATTTGGCGTGCAACCATAAGTTTTTTACTTCTGCATTTTTTCACTTTTTCATCTTCTTTCAAATTTTCATTTTTGCTAATGTCCGTGGTCGGGTGTGTATCGGTGACCGCCCCCTTAGCGGGTCACCGTACCACACACGGACACGGGTGTCAGTTATATATTTATATATATATGATTTCGTCGTGTCAAAACGAAATCATAATTTCCTGATTTCGTACCGAAACGAAATCTTAGATTTCGTTTTTCGTTTCATCTGACTTAAAGACCTTTCCTGTATCCTTATTTACTTTGTAGCCTGCTCTTTTTGCCCAGTCTCGGACCGTATTCAGAGGCTTGCCAAGCAATGTAGATATTTCCTGCATAGTAGGGAGGTCATCGTCAATACACAGCGAATTGTAAGCGTTAATGAAGCTGTCAATGTTGTCTGAACTGCTCTTTTTTCGCTTTTCTGTAGCCTTTTCCCAGGGCTTTTTCTCTTCTTCATATTTCAGATCAGAGAGTGCACCGTTTTTGTCAGCCTTATGTATGGGGTAATCAAACCAACAGCTTATCGGAGCAAAGCTTGCAAACTCTCTCAAGGTGCCCTCTATTCGCCACGCAGTGCGATGTGACAGTGCTTCTTTGCCTTTCTCAATATCAGCACACATCAACTTGTATGAAGCTTCTGAGAGCTCTCTGTGAGCGTGTTCTTTCATTCTTGATGAAGAAAAAACATCGTCCTGAGAAACAGTGCTTTTGAAATCAGGCTTAAAGCGAGATATCCAGTCAAGACATATTTTGCAGATAAGGTTGTTTTCCTCAGATTTCATCAGCCCGTCGGTAAGTACAAGCTGTGTAAGGTCAAGAAGTGCATCAGGGTCTCTTGCAAAAACTCCCGAGCCTGATGCTCTGTCCATGGACCTTTTTCCGCCCTGTGCGCCCTTTGAATGGTGGTGACAGTATATTACCGCACAGCCTACCTCTGAGCATACCTTGTCAAACTGGTTGCAGAAATGAGCCATCTGGTCGGCGCTGTTTTCATCGCCTGTGATGATCTTGTATATAGGGTCAATGATTATAGCGATATAATCTTTCTTGGAAGCTCTGCGTATAAGCTTTGGTGCAAGCTTGTCCATTGGAACTGACTTGCCTCTCAGGTTCCATATGTCAATATTGCTTATATGTTCGGGGGAAAGCTTCATAGCTGTATAAACATCTTTAAAACGATGCAGACAGCTTGCAGAATCAAGTTCAAGATTTACATACATAACTTTTCCCTGAGCGCATTTGAAGCCCAGCCATTCCGTACCCTCGGCAATGGCAGCGCACAGCTCAATAAGTGCATATGATTTTCCTGCTTTAGAAGGACCCGCAATAAGCATTTTATGCCCCTGACGCAGAACGTTTTCGATAAGCGGCGGTGCAAGCTCGGGAAGATCGTCCCACTGCGAGGATAAATTTTCAGGGTCAGGCAGATCATCGTTGATACTTTCGATCCAGTCTTTCCATTCGGAAAAATTCTCTTTTCCTATGTTGGTATCAATGATATACTGCTTTTTTCCGCTGCGCATAACTCCGGGAAGCCTTGACAGTCTGGAAGGATTACGGTTTTGCTTGTCTATTTCAAGCCCGTTTTTCCTGCATATCGTGTAAAGGTAATCAACTCTCTTACGGTATTCGTCGTAGTTGGGCGCATCCACTTTAACGATAGCGTGTACAGACTTTCCGCCCGAATAGATCAGTACAGCTACAGGAAGCTCCAGCTCACGTATAAGGGCGTTCTGCTCTTCCAGAGCCATACAGTCCGATTCGACAAGTGCATATCTGAAGTCGGTCACATTTTCATTTTTTACGCCCTTGCCGTCAAGGGGATTGAATCGGATCCAGGCTCCCGCAGCAGGGTTATAGTCTCCGAGAACGGCTCCGATGTCATCGCCATGTTTGTTAAGCTCGGCAATAAGCTCTCCCGCAGTTCTTGTACAGGAGCCTTTTGTGGGAAGATATTTTGTCTTTCCGTCCTCAGATTTTTCCCAGGTCTCGGTAACATATCCTACATTTTCGGAAGCCTCAAAAAGAGTTTCCAGATATCGGATTATTTCCTGCCCGGGGTGCCAGTCGGACGGTTCCGAAAGCTTGATACCTTCTGTGGTGCCGTGGCCTGCAACAACGCAGTCTTCCTCGGCAACTATTTCATCGTCCCAGTCGAAACAAACGTTGTTCCCTGACGGCTGCCACCCCTGATTTTTAGCATACTGGATAATGGTGCCTGCTGTGACCGGGGCAGCAGAGCCGTTAAAGCTCTGCCACTTTTTCTCGCAGTCACCGCTGTGGTATCTCAGTCTGTCACGGCTGCTCCATCTGTCCCAGTCAGCAGGGGAATAGCCCTCATCTTTAAGCGCCATTCCTACATTTACCCACTCCTGATAATCAAGCAGAAGGGGGTCTATATGGTCAAGGATCTCAATTAAATCTGCCATTATGATCTCTCCTGTTTAAAAGCCGCTGAATGTAAGCTGTCCGCTGTCGGGTGAGTATTCCGCAGGGTTTATGTCCTTAGGTACCCGCCAGTTGTTGGCGGCTATTCGGCTTATAAGCTTGCTTGCGGCTTCAAATTGCCAAGTGCCGACGTGCCGGAAGCCCATGCTTTCAAGCCTGCGTATCTGCTTCGGGGTAGTAAGGCCTTCCATTCTGCGCTTATCAAGTCTGTCAATGATAAGCTTGGCTTTTCCGGCATTTTCGACCTCATCAGGGAAGATGCCCGCAGCTTCAAGACGGTTTTTCTGCTTCTCTGTAGGCGGTTCGCACTCCCAACCGAACGCAGGTGTGTAATTAGTAAGGTCGGCAGCCTGTATGGACATTTCATACTGCAGCGGGTCAACAAGGGTACGTTTGCGCTTTTTCATTTCTGAAAGCTTTTTCGCAAGAGCTTCCTCTCGTTCAGCAACAACGTCCTCAGATGCCGCCTGTTCCGCTGCTTCGATATCGACTGCACAGCCTGCTTCTTCCGCAAGCTTTTCAGTCATTTTTTTAGCCACGGCTTCATCTGTGCATATGAGATGTGCAGGGCGGCAAAGCTCGTGGCGTTCGGTGTGCCAGAGAAAATCCAGCAAAAGCAGCTCAGTTTTTCCGGGAGCAAGACGTGTACCACGTCCTACCATCTGACAATACAAACCTCTTACCTTTGTCGGACGGAGAACGATAACGCAGTTAACATCGGGGCAGTCCCAGCCCTCCGTGAGAAGCATAGAATTGCACAGTACGTTATATTTGTTGTCTGCATAGTCTTGGAGTATCTCGGCACGATCGGGACTGTTGCCGTTGACCTCTGCGGCACGAAAGCCCTTGCTGTTAAGTATGTCACGGAATTTCTGAGAAGTTTTGACAAGCGGCAGAAATACGACTGTTTTTCTGTCGGAACAGTAGTTTATCATTTCATCTGCAATTTGATAAAGGTACGGATCAAGAGCTGTGTCAATATCCGATGCCTTGAAATCTCCCGCCTGTGTTGAAACTCCCGTAAGGTCAAGATTTATAGGTATCGTTACGGCCTTGATAGGAGAGAGATAGCCTTCTTTGATAGCTTTGGGGAGAGTATATTCATAGGCAAGGCTGTTGAATACCTGTCCGAGATTTTTCATATCTCCTCTGTCGGGAGTGGCAGTAACGCCGAGAACATCTGCATATGGAAAGTAGTTCAGAATATTCTGATAGCTGTCAGTAATGCAATGGTGCGCCTCGTCGATTATGATGGTATCAAAATACTTGTGGTCGAAGCCTGAAAGTCGTTTCTCACGCATAAGTGTCTGTACAGAACCGACAACAACTCTGTACCAGCTGCCGATGCAGCTTTCCTCTGCTTTTTCAACGGCGCAGCTAAGTCCCGTTGCCTTTTTTATCTTGTCCGCAGCCTGTTCAAGAAGTTCACCTCTGTGAGCAAGGATAAGCACACGCTTGCCACGAATAACACATTCTTCGGTGATTTTTGCAAACACTATGGTCTTACCGCAGCCCGTCGGCAGAACCAGAAGCGTTTTGCTGTTGCCGCTGTCCCACTCACTGAGAACAGCGGCCATTGCCTCTTGCTGATATGGTCTGAGTTCCATCAGAACTTACCTGCCTGCCAGCCGCCAGCCTGAGGAGCGTTATACTGTGTGGGCTGCTGATATGTACTCTGGGGCTGCACATTGGGCTTTACTGTCTGCACATCTTCATCATAGGCATAAAACTTTTTGATCTTGTTGGACTTCCCTTCCGAGCCATCGTTTTTCTTGTATGTATCAATGAATACGTGGCATTTCCCCTTGCTTCCGGGAAGAGCACCCCAGTTCATACGCAGAGGCTCACCATGCTTTTTCATTCCTACAGCGAGGAAAAGCGCCGAGAGCTTCCATTCCATCTTGCTGCAAAGCAGGAAGTTTTCGGTTATGGTTATGCTGTCATCAGCACCCCATATCGTAAATGTTACGACTGCCTTATTGCACGCAGGCATCTTTTCAGAGCCGTCAAAGCGGGCTCTTTCAAATTTATCTACAGTAAAATCGTAGTCTCCTTCGGGAAGCAGGACGAAATCGGAAGATTCGTTGTTGATCTCATCGTCCCAGCCAAAAACATAGTTGTTATCCATTCAGTTATCCTCCTTAAAATGGCAGTTTCTTATTTTCTTTTATCATTGCATACACCTGTTCCCATGCCCCCACAAGTACACCGTTTATGAAATCGGGCGGATAATTTGCTATAGGCATACGTTCGGGGAAATACCCCTTGCTTGCGACTGCAAAGCGGATATCCTCTTCGGAAACATTGTTGGTGCGCATCAGATCTTGCAGCGGCTTCGGAATGTTATCGGGAATATTGACGGCGCTTACTTCTTCAAAATCAGAAAGGTCAGCCTGAGTATTAGAAGTCGGAGACTGCTGTGCCTGCTGGGTCTGTGTCTGCGGCGGCTGTGCAGAGACCTGAGCTGTATTGACGGCGACGGCAGGCTCCTGAATAGCAGGTGTGGGTGCAGGAACAGGAGCGGAGCTTGCAGCAGGCGTGTGTTCGATAACGTGCGCTATCTGGGCATAATCAAGGGGTATCTTGGGCGGAAGGTCAGCTCTGTTTTTAGCGTCCCAGCAGGGGTGATGAGTGGTGTACATAACACGCTGGCCGCCCTGTGCCTTGAACTTCTTGCCGTCCTTGTCTGCGGCAACTGCATATGTTTCGTAGTTGCAGAAGAGGATCATATCAGCCCATTCTTTTACGAGGGGAGCTGTCTGGGAGCTTGTTTTCTTGCCGAGTTTAAGTTCATATCGGTCGTATGAGCCTGCTTCGTCCGGCTGTTCAAATTTCTTGAGCTGAGCATGGCAGTTAAGTACCACGTTACAGATATCTTTGTCAATAAGTTCCTGCAGCGTGTTGAGAAATCGTCCTATTGCCTCTGCAACATAAACATAGCCGTTTCCGTAGCCAAAATCCTCAATGCCCTTTTTGCCGTAGGTGTTCAGTATATCCTCAATGCAAAGCCTTTCCGCCCAGTCCATCGTGTCAATAGCAAGAGTTTCGCATACCTGAGGATTTTGCTTTACATACTCAATGTAGTTTGTCAGCATTGTCCACGATGTTGGCTTGTCTTCAAAGCGATTGACGTTGAGATTTCCCGTGCTGCCCTCTGTATCAATAAAAAGAGGCTTGGGGAACTGTGCTGCAAGGGTGGATTTTCCTATTCCCTCGGGACCGTAAATAACTACCTTCTGCCTTTTGCGGACGATGCCGTTCGAAATTTTAACGTTCATATCAACATTCCTTTCATATGATCATATCAATTACATCGGAAGCAAAAACGGTCGTACCGTCTGCTTTTTCGATGATGGAGTTATCAAGAGCATACTCGACAAGCTCGTTTAAAATATCCTGTGCAGGCTTGCTTGTGGCGCTTTTTATTGCAAGAATTTTCACATAGGAATCATTGGATATTTTCACGTTTGTAAAGCCGCTTACAGGAAAATCCCGTGCCGAGCTTTTAAAAACAAGTTTTTCACTTTTCATCAGAATGTGCCTGCCTTCCACGTTTTATTTTCCTTTGGGGGTTCGGGAAGTGTGCCTTTGACATATCCGTCCTCAATGATTATGCTGCATTCTCCACCTGTGGAAACTCTTGTAGCAATTGCCTGCAATCCCTCTTCCTCAAGCCACTTACCGAACTCGTTCAGAGTTTCGATGTCCATCTGTTCAAGCTTGTCCATAAGGACAAAACCGCATTCGGGATTAAGCTTGCGGACTATTGCGGCAGCAACTCTGAGCTGTTCCGAACCGCTCATGCAGTCCCATTTTGCACCGTTATATGTAAGTTCTCCGTTCTCCACAGAAAGCCCCGGAAGAGGGAGAGCGGCACTGTCAAGAAGCTTGCAGCGGTCACTACGGATATTATTTATCTGAGCAGTAAGGGTGTCATACTCGTCTTTGAACTGCTTAGCGTCCATTTCCGCTTTTTCCTTGTCAAGGTTGCTTCTTACCTTAATATTTACCGCTTCGATATCACGGATATTGTTTTCAAGTGCTTCTGTGCTCTCATCGTGAAGATCAGCGGCAGAAAGTTCAGCGATCCTCAGATCTTCCGATATTTCGGAGCGCTTGGTTTCCAGCTCGGCAAGCTGAGAACGGAGAGCTGCAATACGGTTATCAATTACCGTGCATTCATTGTTGAGCTGTGCAGCTCTGTCACGCTTACGCTGATTCTCACCGTTTCTTGCAAGTATTTCCTGCTGCTGACGTATGAGTTCTGAGGCAGAAACAGGCTCCTTAGGAATGCCCTCATATTCGGGAAGCTCTGCGGCATATTTGGCTTTCTGCTCAGCGATACGGCCTATTTCAAGCCTGCGGTTATACAGCGTGCTTTCCTGCTTGTCAAACTCGAAGAGCTTATCACCGACACCGATGATCTGCAAAAGTACATTTGCCTTTTCCTTTGAGGACGATTCCATAAATTTAGGCAAGTCAAGTGCAAATGAGCTGATAAAAGCATTAAGAAGCTGCTGTCCGCCTCTCTTGCCTGTTTCATCGGTGACTTTGAGATCGCTGTTCTTGCCGCTGCGTTCGACAACAATTCCGTTACTGAGCTTTACTTTCAGATGCGGGGGAACTGCCGAGCCTTCACGCATTGCACCGGAAGGGCGGAATTTGTCCCCGCCCAACGCCCAGGCAATAGCATCAAGGACTGATGTTTTGCCCTGATTGTTTTTGCCGCCGATAACGGTAAGCCCGTTTTCCGTAGGCTCGATTTTTACCGCTCTTATACGCTTGACATCATCAAGCTCAAGACTGTTGATTTTTATCATTTTTATTCCTCCTCAAAAAGTGACATTTGTTCGTTGGTTTGGGGGATATCCTGCCATTTAACACCTATGTAGTCGAGGACACGCCCCCAGCCATATTTTTCACCATCGCTGTCAGTGCAGCATTCATACATCCAGTAGTGCCATTCCTTGGGATTATCTTCACGAAGCCTGTCAAACCTGTGGGGTCTCTGTTCCATATGTATTCCAAACCCGCACATCGAACAGCCTGTCCTTTGCGCCCTCGTGGTGTACAGTGTGCCGTCATCTTTGCGCTTTATCTCGCCATATGCTCTCGGAACGGGAACGTTCAAGTCAAGAGCCAGCTGTAAAAGGTCTTGACGGGAAAATATTGCAAATGGGCAGGAACGAACAGTATTCTTGCCGTAATAATTACAGCCGTTTTTCATCAGTCCCATTTCCCTCTGTCCGCCCTCGGAAGCCATAAGCCCCAAATAAGGGTAACTGTTGTGCTCTTCCGCCCAATCGTCTGCGGGCTTTTCTTTCATATAATAACAGCATCTTGATGATACTTTAAATTCGGGCGGCTTTGTAAAAGCCAGGTCAGGACGGTGCTCTCGGTAATTGTACCCGAAAAGCTTTATCCATTTTTCAGGCAATTTTATTTTATTGCTGTGCTGAAAATGTCCCTGCTCGCCCATATCTCCCGTCATTATGGCGTGGATAAACGTCTGCTTTTCGCTGTCGGGTGTGAGGAGATAGTTTATCTTGTTAGCTTTTGCCTTGGAAACAACAGGAAAACCCAGCTCCTGCAGCACCTTTGTCTTTGTCATATACGGCGCTATGCTGATAACGCCCAACTGTTTATGTACCTCCTGATTGCCTTTATCTTCGAGGATAGATACGGAAACGGCAGGAACATCAATGCCAATGCTCCGCAAGAAGCAAAGCAGTGTAATACTGTCAAGACCGCCCACAGATACATGGCAGTTTGCGCCATATTCTCCCGTGATTTTCTTGTAAAACTCCCACGCTCTGACTTCGGCATGAGCAACTTTGGCTTCGTAGGGGAGATGCTGTTTCTGCTGAAATTCACGGATATCCATTATTTCTTTACCTCACCAAAGCTATTGCGATAGCGCCTGCCGCATTTGCGGCATAGGCATATTTTGATTTTCATCTTGACATCCTCCTCATTATCTGCTATAATGCAGATGATAATATATCTGTTTATTATTTTTCCTCCGCCTGACCTCGGCTGCAACCGAATCAGGCGGATTTTTTATCCCTGCACTGGGCAAGCCACAAACTCTACCCTGTCCGGAATGCGCCCTGTAAGCGTCATTGCAATCGCATTGGCAGTAGGTTCAAGCCCCTCAGTGCTGTACGCCTGTGTGCGGAATTTGATGACCTTGTTGCCAAAAAAGCACTTGGCTATGTACATCTTCATTCGGCATCTGCCTCCTTCTGAATTTTTGTCCCCTGCCCCTGTTCCATCGCTCTGATGAGCCTTGCGATAGTGTCGGCAAGGGCATCAGCAGAAGGCTCCTGCTTGATGTTTACGGGTCTTGTGTTTGCTGTCTGCTTAGTCATATTATCACCTTATAGCCTTTCTTTGTCTTAGCGAAGATGTTGACCTGACATTCACCGTCAGTATCTTCTGCACGCTCCTTTGCCGCAGCTCTGGCTTCGTCAAACGTATCATACGTTCCGATGATGTCTTCAAAGCCGTCAAATGTGTCGATTACTTTGTACACAGGTTCTCCTCCTCTTAGATAATTTCCATATGGTCATAAGCAAATTTGATCATATCGTAAGTGGTCTGAGCCTTGGTGTGATTGGTGATGCTCATTACTTTACACCTGCCTTTTCCTTAGCCGCTTCAAGCAGCTTCTTGTCGATGATACGCTTGAGACATTTTGCCATAATCTCAGGGCTTGGCTCGTTCACGAGTATGATCCTGCGTCCGCTTTCGGACATCATTTCTCTGGTGGGGTAGTTCTTGTCCATGATTTTCTCCTTCCTGTCCTGAAATTAGGACAGATAATGTGCTATACTGAAAATGGCATTATGCCGAGCAATCAGGCTTCTTTTTCATCATCAAAGGACATCTGACCTTCAATCTCCTTAAAGCGCTCGTTAACTTTTTTTCAGAGACCTATTCAGGCCATCAAATTTATAACCCAACTGTTCTCTGACCTTGTCAAGGTCTTCAATGTTTGAACTGTTTTCAATGTTAATGTAAGTTGATTCTCCGCATTTGTCAATAGCAAAGCAGGTACGGCTATGGTCTGTGCTGCGCATAGAGGACATTATCCTATGTGCTACTCTTCTTATCTGCTGCTCTTTCGCAGAAAGCATATCAAACATAAAATGGGGGCGCACAATATCCATAACTTCATCAGTAGTAATTTCTCCACAACTTAATATCTGGTTTTCTATATACTCCTTTGCTTCGGGTGTAAGATATTTACTTGCCATTTGAAATTCTCCTTTCATAATTGATAAAAAATGTTTTAATTGCTTCGAGCTTGACTATGGTTCTTCCGATGTCCCTTATATAGTCATCGACAGATATGCCTCGGCAGTCTTCAATCCAGTTTGCAAGCATCTCAAGTGTGTTTGGTTCCGTTTCAATCGTGAGAAGACCAAACATACAACCATGAAACTGCTTGTATATTCTGCTTGATTCTTCCACTCTTGCATTATCAGACCTTTTCTTCTGCTGTACAAGGTCAATAACTCTTGTCCTTGTGGGAATATCATCATTTTTTCTTGCTTCACGTTTGACCTGCTCGACTACATCGGGATTATTCGCAAGTATCTCGAAGCGCTCAACCTGTTTCGGGGTAAAACCGAGGTCGGTTATTACTTCAGATTTGGTTTTGGAAGAGTGAAACTCGACAGGACTGTCGCTTTTCACTTTTTGAATATACTGATTGTTAGTGCCTTGCTTTGTTGGTATCACCTTTGTCAGCTCACCAATTCTTACCTCTGCATCAAGAAGCGCTTCCGACAACATCTGCGCTTCATCACGCTTTTGCTGTCTGACTTTTTCTGCAAGCTGTAATTTACCGATTGCCCTTATTTCCGCTCTAACTGCCGTGAGCTTTTCCCTGCCCACAAGCACGAATGCTGCAAGGTCGGGGAGGTTATCGGGGAGCTGTTTGCTTTGAATTGTTAGCTCGTTCATTTGCCCTCCTTAAATTAAATCTCAATGGTTTCAAGCAGTTCATCGGTTGTGCAGTCAAGATAGTGAGCAAGCTTTTTTAACATAATTATGTCAGGCTTTCTTGTCCCGCTTTCCCACTGTGAGATTGTATTCTGAGAAACATTCAACAGTTTTGAAAGTTCTAACTGTGAATAACCTTTAGCAATTCTAAATTTGTGAATGCCACACATGCGATTTTCGCCTCCGTTCATATCTCATAATGTGATTATATATCACAAATCGGGATATGTCAATCCCTTTTCGAGATATTTGTATAAATGACTTGATTTATATCTCATAACGTGATATTATTTGTTTAAGAGATACAATCCAGTACGTTTATCTCACAGGAGGATATATTATGAATAGAATAGCTGAATTGCGTAAACAAAAAGATATAAGCCAGAGCAAATTAGGTGAAATCATAGGAGTTGCACAAAATACGATATGTAATTGGGAAATGGAACGTAGGCAACCTGATAATGATTCTTTGATAAAAATGGCAGATCTTTTTGGAGTAACAATAGATTATATACTGGGTAGGGACAATGAAGATATGCCTGATGAAATGGTAATACTCAATAGAGCAGCAAAAAAAATGACACCAGAGCAACGCCAAAAGTTGCTTGATGTCGCCAAAACAATATTTAAGGAGGAATTTGATGATTGAACCTGACTATAAAAGAGCAACTAATGCTGCTTATGAACTTCTCTTAGATTATCACAGTAGGCTTCCTGTTATTGATGTCTTTTCTCTTGTTGATTTGCTTCCAGGAAAAATTAAAGCAAAAGTATATACTTATACAGAATTTTCTGAGAAAATAGGGTGTACATACAAAGAGTTTTTTCTTCAATATGCAAGTAGTGAGCATGGTTTTACAATACCTTATTTTAATGAAAATAAATATATAATTTGTTTTAACGAAGGAAAAGACGAGAAGGCTATTAGGTTTACTATAGCTCATGAAATAGGGCATATCGTATTAGGTCACAGGCAGGATAACGATGTTACAAATAAGGAAGCAAATTGCTTTGCACGTAATGTATTATGCCCGGTACAAATTTCTGATGGTTTCGGTGTTGAAACTGAGCAGGAATATGTTAATTGCTTTGATATATCTGAACCAATGGCAACGGCAACTATTGCGAATAGGAAAAGCGATAAATATTATATTACACGTGAAAATTATAATAGATTCAATGACCATGTATATTGCTATTTTAGTGGCTATACATTAGCAGAATTGTATGGATACGCATAAGATTTGTATAGTAGCATTTTGAAACATTATACATACGGATTAAATTAACAATATTAAGTAAGGACGTGATTTTATGGGATTTGGTGATATCTTTAAAGCAACAGAAAACAAGAAACTTAAAGAAGAAAATGAGAAGCTTAACAGCTTGCTTACCCCAGAGCTGCTCGATGTTAAAGCTGCTCAGGAGAGGCTTGAGCAAATAAATCAGGAAGCAAGTGATGCCGAAAAACTGAGAGACAGCTATCTTACAGATGTAGAAAAGATAAAAGATGAAATAAAGCAGAAGCAGTCGGAGCTTGTTCAGCTTAACGATGAAGTCCTTTTCCAGTCGTTTGGATTGTATAAACCACAGTATGACTTCTGCAACTCAGAAGAATATAAAAACAGGCTTGAAATTATCCGGCAGAAACAAAAGGACATGATACGGGCGGATACAGCTGTAACGGGTTCTGCAGATTGGTCGGTAAATGGCGATAAGCGCAAAGGTCAGAAGATGGTCAACGACATGAAAAAACTTCTGCTAAGGGCTTTTAATGGTGAATGTGATGAGCTGGTGTCTAAGGTCAAATATAATAATTTCGATTCGTATAAAAAGCGTATAAATACATCGTATGAAGCTATTTCAAAGCTTGGAAAAATAATGAGTGTATCCATAACCCCTACATATCTCAAATTTAAACTTGACGAGTTAACTCTTGCGTTTGAATATGCTCAAAAGAAGCAGGAGGAAAAGGAAGCGCAAAAGGCATTGCGTGAACAGATGAGGGAAGAGGCACGCTTACAGAAGGAAATCGAAGAGCAACGCAAAAAACTTGAGAAAGAGCAGAACCATTACGCAAATGCTCTTGAACGAATAAATGTACAACTTCAATCTGATCCGGATAATTCAGACCTTATTGCCAAGAAGCAGGAACTTGAAGCACAGGCTTTAGATATCGAAAAGGCTATAAAAGACGTGGACTATCGTGAGGCAAATAAGCGGGCAGGATATGTGTATGTTATATCAAACATAGGCGCATTTGGAGAGAATGTCTATAAAATAGGCATGACCCGCCGCCTTGACCCGATGGATAGAGTTGACGAGTTGGGCGACGCTTCTGTTCCGTTTAATTTTGATGTTCATGCGATGATATTCACAGATGACGCTCCAACTCTTGAAGCTGCTTTACATAGAGCTTTTGAAGATAGAAAGCTTAATATGGTAAATCAACGCAGAGAGTTCTTCAATGTCACACTTGACGAAATAAAAGCTGTTGTACGTGCAAATTACGACAAAACAGTTGAATTTGTGGATATACCAAGTGCTGAACAGTATAGAGTTTCTTTGAAGATGAAGCAAAATAACACGGTTTGATAGCAGTAGAATAAAAAATCCCCGCCCGGCGCTGGAACACCGAACGGGGAAGAAGCTGTGATACAATCACAACCTTAGACAGGTTTATTGTATCATAGCTCCCTGAAAATGTCAAGGAGTGATAACAAATATATGAAAACCGCCGTAATATACGCCCGGTATTCGTCCGACAAGCAGACGGAGCAGTCCATTGAAGGACAGCTTTACGACTGCTACAACTACGCCAAAGCCAACAATATCACGGTAATAGGTGAGTACATCGACCGAGCTATGACGGGCAGAAATGATGACCGTCCCGACTTCCAACGCATGATAAGTGACAGCGCAAAGCATACCTTTGAGCTTGTGCTTGTGTGGAAGCTTGACCGCTTTGCCCGTTCTACCGAGGACGCTGCCTACAACCGAGGAAAGCTCAAGCGTAACGGTGTGCGCCTGCTCTCAGTCAAGGAGGACTTCGGGGACAGTTCCGCAGGTGATCTGATGATGCACGTCATGGAGAGCTTCAACGAATTTTACAGTGCCGACCTTCGGGAAAAGACCGTCAGAGGAATGCACCAGAGCGCACTTAAATGTCAGAGCACAGGCGGGCAAATTCCTATTGGCTATAAGGTAGAGGGCAAGAAGTATGCGATAGATGAAGCCACACGATTTATCCCGGAGACTGTTTTCAGAATGTATGCAGAGGGAAAGAGACTGGCAGAAATAGCCCGATATCTGAATGAAAAGGGCTATCGGACCCGCATGGGCAGGAAATTTACCACAGGAAGCTTTTACACAATGCTCAGCAACGAAAAATACATAGGCGTGTATAAATACGGAGACGTCCGTATTGAAGGAGGATATGAAGCTATGATTGACCCTGTTTTATTTGATGCAGTTCAGAAAAAGCTTGTTGAAAACAAGAAGCGTGCGCCGAAGATTTCCGAGCGTGAGAATTTTTATCTCACAGGCAAGCTGTTTTGCGGTCATTGCGGCGAACCGATGAACGGCATGAGCGGTAACAGCACCAAAGGAAAGCATTTATATTACCGCTGCAACGGAGTGCGCAAGCATACAGGCTGTGATAAGCGCACCGAGCGGAAGGAAGAACTTGAAAATGAGATCATCGGAGCAATTCAGAGAGCCTTTGCCAATGCTGACCCCGAAGAGCTCACAAGAAAAGTGATTGAGAATTATGAAAAGAACTCTCGTCCTGCCGATCAGGTGAAGGTAATGAAAGCCGAGCTGCAGAAAATTACAAATAAGGTTGATAACGTTGTCAATGCCATTGCCGAAATGGGCGGCAACGAAACATTATACACTCAGCTCCGACAGCTCACCGAGCAGAAGGAGCAGAAAGAGACCGAGATCCGTATAGCAGAACACAAAGCCGATGATATGCCCACGGTTGAACTTGTAAAGAAAATACTTGACATTATTCAGAACGCCGATACAATGACCGACGAGGGCAGGCAGCTTCTTATCGACGGAGCAGTCAGCCGCATATATGTGTACGATGACAGCCTGGATATCTATTTCAAGGGTGGCAAGAACACAGAAATCCCACTAAATCCCGCAAATAAAGATGATGTATCAGATAATTCGTTCGCCTGCTGCAAGGAATGGGGAGCCAAGCAATTCTTAACACTAACCATCGAAAAGGTATAGAGAGTGATATTTGTAAAACTCCTGCCCGACCGATGGTTAGTGTCGTTTTATGCAGTTTTATATTTGTATTCTATGTATGGAAGCAAGGCTTCCGTATGCTTACGTTTATGTAAGTGTACGGAAGCCTTTTTTTATTGTCTAAACGAAAGGAAAGAACGAAATGGAAAAAGATATGAAAAGCTACCCCAACAATCTCCTCAGACAGTTATTCCCCGGTGAACAATTTGACAATCTTGCCGATGACAGCGGAATTGCGCTTGATTATGTAATTTCCGAAACTATGAGCGAGAGTGATGCTCTTTTGCTCAAAATGAGGTACAAAGAGAATATGACATATGCGGATATTGCAAAAGCCGTTGGCAATTCATCGTCAACAGTTACTCATAGCATAAGAAAAGCTGAGAGAAAACTTTCGAAGCCGATAAGGAAAAAGAAAATTCGTCTGGGTATGCACAATCTTTTTAGGTATGTCATTGAGTGTGAGGAAAACCGTCTTGAAGCAATTTACAGGAGGGAAATATCATCACTTGAAAGAGCAAATGCAATTCTCCGAAATGCAGAGTATGTTCCCGAAATCCCCGAACCAGACATTATTGACGAGGGAATAGAGGTCCTCGACCTTTCGGTGAGATGCTATAACGTTCTCCGCAGAGCAAATATTCAGACAGTTCGTGACCTTGTTGATACAGAACCCGAAAAAATATATAATCTTCCCAATCTGGGCAGAAAGTCACTTGAGGAATTGCTTGATGTTTTGTTTGAGAAAGGATTTGCGTACAAGTCAATGGAAATTTGGCGAAGCTATGAGGGTAGTTTGTAAAAGAGGTGCGTGAAATGTCAAAAATAGAATTCGATTACTATTACGGAGCAGAAGCCGAGCAGTTTACCTTTATTCGTGTGCCAAAAGTTTTATTTACGGATAAAGAGCATTTTGGCAGCTTATCCAACGAAGCAAAGTTAATGTATGGCTTGCTTCTTGAACGAATGAGTCTTAGCAGAAAAAATAATTGGATAGATGATGAAAACCGTGTCTACATAATTTTTCTGATTGAAGAAATTGAGGAGATTATGGACGTGTGCCACGATAAAGCGTTGAACATTCTGAAAGAGCTTGATGATGTGAACGGTATCGGACTTGTAAAGAAAAAACGCAGAGGTCTGGGTTTGCCGTCAATACTTTATGTGAAAAATTTCATCATAAACGAATCTGACAGTTTGCGGAATGAAAAGCAGGATAATACTGATAATTCAGAGCATACTTCAAGAAGTCTGAAAAACGGATTTCTTGAAGTCGATAAAACAGACTTCAAGAAGTCGGAAATATCGACTTCTGTAAATCGAAAAAACAGACTTCAAGAAGTCGTTAAAACAGACACTAATAATACTGAAATAAATAATACTGAATTGAGTTATATTGAGAATCAATCTATCAATCAATCTGCGACTCCGAAAAAAATTCCGACACCGCCACGATTGATTGATGAGATTGACAGAGAAACAGTCGAACAATCTGTCAAGGAGCAAATCGAGTATGACAGCCTTATCACTCACCCCGATGAAGCCGTTGTGAGTATGGTTGAAGAAATCAAAGACCTTATCGTTGATGTTATCTGCGGAGAAAGAAATATTTTCGTTGAGGGGAAGAAAATTTCCGAAGAAGCTGCACGGTCCGCTTACCGAAAGCTGACGAGCGAGCATATCACGGACGTGCTGCGAAATATTCTGAACTATCCCGGAAAGATAAGTCGGATTGACCGTTTTTTAACAACGGCTTTGTATAACTCGGCGTTCACGCTTACGAACCAAACGTTCAGCGGCTTCGAACACGATATGGGTATGAAACTTATTTAGCAGGAGGTTAGAGAAATGGGAAAGCATAAAAACTATTTTGCTGTTTCTGAATTTTGTGAGATGAACGGAATACCGAGATACAAGTTTTACAAAATTCTGCATAATCACCCGGAGCTTGCAAGAAGAATTCGCACAAGCACATCGGGAGAACGACAGCTTGACGAGCTGTCTTTGAAAACGGCAAAGGCAATTTTTCGGAAAGAGAAAATTGAGGACAAGCGGAAATTATCTGCCAATGCTGCTGCCAATGAGATAAATATTCTTGCTGTTCGGGTTGAAGAATTGAAAGAGGAGGTGCATAAATTACGCAGTGAGAACGAAAGACTGAAAAAATATATCAAGCGTGAAAAAAATAATAGATGAGGTGTTAAAAGTGAAAAAGAATATTACTTTAAAGGAATTTTCCGAACGTTATCATTGCAGCTACTCTGCTGCTTGTATCAGGATAAAGAAACTTCTTGCAAAAGATAAAAAGTTTGCCAAGCACGTTATCCGAAAGGGTAGGACATATTATTTTGATGAGGTAGCTGCGGAACTGCTCAAGCCGAGGACAAATAAAAAAAGTGAGGATTTATCTATTGATGAATTAGCGGAAGAATTAAGAATTTGCCGAAAAGATCAGAAGGAGCTTAACGAAAAAATAAGGCAGATTGATGAGAAACTTAATCTGCTTACTGACAGTTGTTTCTTAATGAGCAGAGTAATTTATGATGTTCTTGGCAGAGATTATATTCCCGGCGATGAAAAAAGATTAGCTGAATATCTTTCAAGCTGTAATGATTTCAAAATTTTTATGGACAGTAAAATAGAAAAAGCAGAGGAGTGTGATTTTAAAAATGAGGATAGATGAAATTGAAAAGCTGGACAGAAATTTTCTGACGGCGAGTGAAGCTGCTGCGGCTATTGGAATTTCTCTTGCGACCTTTTATCGGAACAAGAGCAAAATGGAATTCCCGATTATCCGAATCGGCAGGCAGATACATATTCCCAAAGAGCCGTTTTTGAATTTTCTCCGATATGGTGAGTGCAAAAAATCTGGGGACAGATGAATGTGTGCTTGAAAAATTCTGACGGAGTAACAACGGTGTGTTACGGAAATGTTCAAGAATGGGACAGCAGGAGCGAAGCAAAAAGATATTTTCTTGAAGCTATGCTTAACTCGGACGGTTCGGAGCGTGAGAGATATTCAAACGTTTATCTGAAAATTATGCTGGGTTATTCCTATTGCACCGACAGCGTTGAGGACTGATTTCCTCAATTCTCCCTTGTGGAAAATGCGAATCAAGCCGCATTTTTCCACGGTTGGGGGTATCAACGGTTGAAAGGCGGAGTGGTGGGGCAGTTCCCCGCAAGCGTAGATTAAGTCTGGACTTAATCGTATCAAACGCCCATATCAATGCGTTTGTCAGGGACAGCCCTGCAACCCGAATAACAAAATACAAGGAGGTATCAGAATGAAAGATAAATGGAATAATTCAAGAAAATATGGCAAACGTCACAACAGATTTGATGTGAAGCTTACCGATGAGGAGCTGGCTATCGTAAAAAGAAAAGCTGAATTTGCGAAAATGCCTGTGGGAAGATTTCTTCGGGTTATGGCGGTCAAGGGTGAACTCAAATATTATGACTTGAAAGAAATGATGGCCTTGAAAAGGGCGTTTCTGTCAATCGGCAATAATCTGAACCAGATTGCTGCTGTTGCCAACAGCTCCGGCTCGGTCTATGCGAAAGACATTGAGGATTTGCAAAATGAGTTCAAATATTTCAAAGATGCAATCAAAAATTATCTCTTTGAAATCTCTCCGACTTTCATCGTGTGAGGTGGAATATGCCGATTATCAAGCACATTCCGATATATTCAGCACCTAAAAAATTTCTTACTTACATTGCCAACGAAAAGAAAACGGAGAGAATATATATCACGGGTCTGAACTGTTCCGACACGGCGAAAGATGCTTACTATGATTTTAAGGAAAATTTTGAAGTCTATTCCAACAAGAGATTTTTCAAACGCTCAATAAAAAATGAAACAGCCGAGCGAGAAAAACGGCAGATTCGTCTGCACCATTACATCCAATCTTTTAAACCCGGAGAAGTGTCGGCGGCGGAAGCTCATAGGATTGGCTTGGAGTGGGCGGAAAAAGTTTTCGGAAAAAATCATATGGTGCTGTGTGCGACACATATTGATCGCTGTCACGTACATAATCATTTTGCGGTTGCTCCCTATGACCTTGACGGAAAGCACTGGTATGCGAACAAGGAAATTTTACGGCGTTGCAGAAAAATTTCCGATGAAATTGCAATAGCTCACGGTTTATCAGTAATCGAAAAACCGAAGTATCGAGCCAACCACAAGTACGGCGAGTACAAATTACGGCGTGAGGGAAAGTCTTGGAAACAGAATTTGTGTGACGAGATAGACAGGCTTGTTGTGAAAGAGAGCGTTAAGAGCATTGACGACTTGATAAAAGAGCTTGAAGCGAAAGGCTATGGAATTAACCGAGGAAAATATCTTGCGATAAAGGTTAAGCTAAACCGAAAAGCAATCCGCAGTTTTCGTTTGGGTGACGGTTATTCTCTTGAACATCTGGAATATCGAATTGCAAACAAAAATCTTGAAATGCCTTTGTCCGAAGCGTTAAAGTATGAGGGTATTCAACGAGAATATGCCTTGTGTATCAGGCAAATACAAATTGAGCTTTACCGAAAACCCGAAGCGGACAGGATTTACCTTGCGACTTATCGGGAGGTTGTGAGGTCTTCGGAGCTGCTTTTCTTTTTGCAGGAGAATGATATTCATTCGGCTGATGATTTCAAGAAAGCTGTTGCCGATGCGGGCAAGGCTCTTGCCGATTTGAAAAATGAGAAGAACGAGCTTTTGAAAAAAATTGCGGAGGAAGAAAAGCTGATTGAAGGAATCCCCAAATATCTGGAAGTGTTGAGCCGTAAACCCTTGCTTGTAAAGGACATCAAGGAGCTTGCGAAGTACAATTACATCAAGGACGCAGGAGTGAAAACTGCTGATGATATTTCTGTTCATCAAGAAAAAATTGTAGAAATGAAACGGCAGCTTGGAGGAATGAAAGAAAAAATCTCCCTCGCCTTTGAAAAGCGTAAGGAGATTTATGACTTCTATGATTTTTACGAGAGCCGAATGAAAAGTGATTATGAGATTTTGCTGGAGCAAGCTAAAGAGGAAATGGAGAGGATTCGTGTTGCGGAGGAGAAAGAAAAGGCGGAGCAGGAAATGGAGATGAACGAAAATGTTCGGGGCAGTTCTGTCTGTGGGGCGGTGAGGTAAAAGAAATGCCGTACTCGGAGTTTTCCGAGTACGGCGGATGCCCATAAATTAACTGCTCTACAAACTGGAATTTGACGTTCTATTAATGCTATTAAACCCAATCAATAGCATTCTTTACAAGTTTGACAAATGG
>OLNX01001307.1_pt1 | contig 21676 bp, 18 predicted proteins | sample 1672611 | NCBI WGS metagenome assembly OLNX01 (sample SAMEA3136705, study PRJEB25190) | human gut metagenome | reverse complement strand
TTCAAAGCAAACATAACAAATAATGGTAAGCATAAGAGTGAGCATCCGGGTAAAAGAGCTAGACGTAATTGTCATGGATTGGAATTAGCCATGGATGCTTTTTATAAAGATTTATGGAGGGATGATGAATGTTCGGATTTAAGACGATCTTCAATCAGTTAATAGAAGCTCGAAGAGATAACGAAGCTTTATTAGCTAGAATTGTAAAAGCAAACTCAGACATCGAGTATCTTGCAATGATGACTAACAATGAATTAGAACAGGAGGAAACTGACGATGCCGGAGAAGAGATCTAAGAATTTTGAAAAAGTAAAAAGATACTATGATAATGGGCTTTGGAAAATCAAAAGAGTGCGAGACGCAGTTCCTAGATGGATTACCCCAGAAGAGTTTGAGCTCATTATTGGAGAAGCATACGTGGAAGAATAGCTAGGAGAAAAGTCAAAATGGAATTTAATATTAAGACCAGGCTTGCACATGCTTGGAATGCTTTTATGAACCGGGACCCGACATATTATAATGTTGGCCCCGGTTATTCTTTGCGTCCAGATAGACCACGATTAGGTCATGGAAACGAACGCTCCATAGTATCCTCTATATTTAATCGCATAGCATTGGATGCGGCAGCTATAGATATTAAACACTGTAGATTAGATTCTTCTGGACGATTCATTGAAGAGATTGAGTCGGGAATAAATGGGTGCTTGAATTTCGAAGCGAATATTGATCAATCGGGACGAGCATTTCTCCACGATGTGGTTTTATCTATGCTTGACGAGGGTGCAGTAGCTATCGTTCCGGTGGACACATCATTCAACCCAAAGATAAGTAATTCATTCAGTATCGATTCGGTCCGAACCGGGAAAATAATTGAATGGTACCCAAAGCATGTCAAAGTCCGAATCTATAACGATCGACGAGGAGAAAAAGAAGACATTCTTTTACCAAAAAGTCAGGTAGGAATTATTGAGAATCCATTATATGCAATCGTTAACGAGCCAAACTCTACACTGCAGAGACTGATGAGAAAGCTCAGCCTATTGGATGCGACAGATGAAAAAACGGCATCTGGTAAATTGGATTTAATCATTCAGCTTCCGTATGTAGCCAAAACTCAGGCACGTAGAGAGCAGGCTGAGAGACGACGAAATGATATGGAAGAACAGCTCACAAATTCGAAGTATGGAGTAGCTTACATCGATGGTACAGAGAAAGTCATCCAGCTGAATCGGTCATTAGAGAACAATCTTCTCAAACAGGTCGAATACTGGACTAATATGCTTTACAGTCAGCTAGGTATTACGCAGGCAGTTCTGGACGGAACAGCTGATGAACAGACTATGCTGAATTATAACAATCGTACGGTTGAACCTATCATAGCCGCGATTGCAGACGAATTAAAACGTAAATTTCTAACAAAGACCGCTCGATCTCAAGGGCAGTCTATCGAATATTTCAGAGATCCGTTCCGACTGGTTCCAGTCAATAATATCGCAGAAATTGCTGATAAATTCACACGAAACGAAATTATGACATCTAACGAGATAAGACAAATCGTTGGTATGAAACCAGCCGATGATCCGAAAGCTGACGAGTTACGAAATAGTAATATCAGTCAGTCTAAGCAGGAAGCGGAGAATGCTGTTCCTGTAATAAAAAATGAAGAGAGGAGAGAAGGTCAAAATGGATAATTGTGATTTTAGCGGATATGCCACTCGTAATGATTTACTCTGCGGTGATGGCGTTACTATCCGTAAAGATGCGTTCAAAGGTAATGACGGATGTGAAGTTCCATTAGTTTGGAACCATGAACATAATGATCCGAACGCAGTTCTTGGCCATGCAGTTCTGGAAAACCGCGATGATGGCGTATATGCCTACGGTGTATTCAATGACACTGAACAGGGGCAGACTGCTAAGAAACTTGTGCAGAATGGAGATGTAAGATCTCTTTCTATTTGGGCTAATCAGCTCAAAAAGATTGGTAAAGACGTTGTCCACGGAAATATCAGGGAGCTTAGTCTTGTGTTGGCTGGAGCTAATCCTGGAGCATACGTGGATTTTGTTATGGCGCATTCTGCTGAGGGCGAAGAGGAGATGGAAGTATCATGGGATGAGAATATTATGCTCTATCACTCAGCTGATACCGAAAAGAAAGGAGAAAACAAAGTGACTGAAGAAACCAAAAAACCAGAAACGTCAGAAGGTTCTGATGATAAAACCATCAAAGAGGTATTGGATACCATGAATGACGAGCAGAAAAAAGCTATGTATGCTGTACTCGGCATGGCATTTTCTGATGATGAAGACGATGATGAAAAAGGAGGAAATGTAGTGAAACATAACATTTTTGACAACGAAGAAAGAGAGCAGGCAAATAAGTCTATTCTTAGCCACTCTGACGAAATGAAAATTGTATCTATGGCTAAGCAGAGTGGCATTGGATCACTGAGAGCGGCAATGAATATCTTTGCAGAGGAGAATGCCGGCACATTAGCTCATGGAGTATTTGACGACGAAGTTGAGAAACTGTTTCCTGAGTATGAGCTTCTGAAAAAAGGTGAGCCGGAAACTCTTACCAGAGATCAGTCCTGGATTGATACTGCTATGGCTAAAATTCATAAGAGTCCGTATACCCGTATCAAGACCCGTCAGGCTGACGCTCGTATCGCTGAGCTGAAAGCTAAAGGTTACCAGAAGAAGGGCGATTATAAGAAAGAAATGGCGAAAATCAAACTGCTGTCCCGTACAACAGACCCTCAGACAGTTTATATCAAAGATACCTTACAGCGTGACGATATCGTTGATATTACAGACTTTGATGTAGTTGCATATCAGTGGAACATCATGAGACAGACTCTGAATGAAGAACTGATTATGGCTGCACTGGTTGGTGATGGTCGTGAAGACGGTGATCCGGATAAAATTCATGAAGATCATATCCGTTCTATCTGGAACGATGACGAGCTGTATACAATTCATCAGACAGTAGATTTCGATAAAGCTAAACAGGAGATTCAGGGATCTAACACAGGTGCTAACTTTGGCGAGGAATATATCAAAGCCGAAGCTATCCTTGCTTCATCTCTCTATGCACGTGAGAAGTACAAAGGATCAGGTTCACTTGATTTCTACTGTACACCACATCTGCTTAACGTGATGCTTCTGGCTCGTGATCTGAACGGTCGTCGTATCTATGATTCCAAGGCTGATCTGGCTGCAGCACTCAATGTAAACTCTATTGTTACTGTTGAGCAGTTTGAGGGTCTGGAAAGAACCGATAGCGAGACTAACAAACATAAACTGCTTGGTCTGTTTGTAAATCTCGGAGACTACCAGTTTGGTGCTGCTAAGGGTGGCGAAGTATCTAAGTTCGATAACTTTGATATTGATTTCAACCAGTACAAATATCTGCTTGAGACAAGACTGTCTGGTTCTCTTACAAAGGTATATTCTGCTATTGCTCTTGAAGAGAATGTAGCGTAATTATACCTAGAGGTTAGTTAAAACAAACTTTAAATATTATAAAGGAGATTAAGAACATGGAAGTAATGTACATGAACGCTGGCGATAAAAATATCGCGGTAAGAAAAGTGTATGCCAAAGCGGATGGTGTAGCATATGCGGAATCCACCTTTAAAACAAAGCTGACTCCAGACGAACTGGAAGACGCTTTTTATAAAGGAATGGTAGTGATCGATGCTGCAGGCGTAGCTTATCGCCCGATTAGTTGTAAAGTAGCTTCAAAAGTTGTGACTGTTACATATGCCACAACTGATACCACACCTACAGCTGCTAAACTCGCCACAGTTAAGGCAGAGTGATTCCGGGAGGACAATTGTATGAGTAAATGGTTTGGTAAAATCGGCTATGCTGTCACCAACGAGACGGAGCCTGGAGTATGGGACGAGACAATTCTCGAACGTGAATATTATGGTGATATGACCTATGATCGCAGAAAAAGACAGACATCTGGCGGTATTAACGACAATATCTTGCTCGCGAATGTGGTTAGTATTTTAGCCGATCCATTTGCTATCGAAAATTGTTCTCACATGGCTTATGCCGAAATTATGGATACTAAGTGGAAAATCTCAGAAGTTGAGGTCCAGTATCCAAGATTAATCTTGACTATAGGAGGTGTCTGGAATGGGGACACGACTGGAACTACAGAGCAAACTTGAAGAATTGCTTGGGTGCAGACATGTTTACTATCAGCCCCCCGAATCAGTCAAAATGGAATATCCCGCAATAAGGTATTCCAGAAGTAGAATAGATTCAGAACGTGCTGATAATACAGTATATCTGAAACGTAAACGATACGAGCTAATTGTGATATCGAGAAAACCTGATGAACCCGTCATTGAGAAGTTACTGGAATTACCATACTGTTCATTCGGGACAAGTTATAAATCAGATAACCTATATCACGATACGCTCGTTTTATATTTTTAAGGAGGATTAATAAATGCCTAAACTTACATGGGACCAGACTGGTGAACGTTTATACACAACCGGTGTTAGTAAAGGAGTTCTGTTTCCGTATACAGAAGATAAATATGGTGCCGGTGTTGCTTGGAACGGTTTGACAAAAGTATCGGAAAATCCATCAGGCGCTGAGCCTACAGCTTTATGGGCTGATAATGGTAAATACCTGAATATTCTGTCTGCGGAAACATTCGCTGCTACGATTTCCGCATATATGTATCCTGACGAATTTAAGAAATGTATTGGTGAAGAAGAGGTAGTAGCTGGTATGTCTGTAGGTCAGCAGGATCATCAGATGTTCGGCTTCTCTTATCAGACAATTATCGGTAGTGATACCAAGAATACAAAGTATGGATATCAGATTCATGTTGTGTACGGATGCAACGCAGCAGCAAGTCCAAAAGATTATGAAACAGTGAATGATAGTCCGTCAGCAGCAGAGATGAGCTTTGACCTCTCAACTACACCAGTTGATGTAACAGGATTCAAACCTACGGCTACGCTTTTATTTGATTCTACAAAACTTTCTAAAGAACAGATGAAAGCCGTCGAGACCGCATTGTATGGTGATGAATCTGCGGCTCCTAAACTGCCAACTCCAGATGAGTTCAAAGCTCTTATTCAGGCAGCTGTATCATAAATAAATAACAATATAACGAAAAGCTCTAACTGTATATTCAGCTGGGGCTTTTCTTTTTAATAAAAAAAAAAGGAGAAAACGACTATGTTAAAAAAAACAATTCCATATGAAGATTACAACGGAACTAAAAGAGAGGAAGATTTCTACTTCAATCTTACCGAAACCGAACTTGCCGAGATGCAGCTCGAAGTTACAGGCGGTTTAGACACTATGCTTCAGGCAATTATCAAAGCTCAGGATATTCCTACAATCGCCAAATTATTCAAACAGATTATTCTTAAATCTTATGGTCAGAAGTCTCCAGATGGAAGGCGATTCATCAAGTCTGACGAGCTGTCAACAGAGTTCTCTCAGACTGAAGCATACAATGTTTTGTACATGGAACTGTCTCAGGATGCTGAAAAAGCAGCTGAGTTTATCAAAGGAATTATTCCTGCTAAATACAGAGAAGTAGTTGATACACCGGAACTTCCGGCTTGATAAATACGAAAAATATGGAGGATGAGAGATGCTTGAACTCGTGGTTCCGAGTGATATTAATGAGGGATGGGATGAAATAAAAGGAGAATTTATATACGAAGAACTCAACAAGCCAAAAACCATTATGCTTGAGCATTCTCTTGTCTCTCTGTCAAAATGGGAATCCTTATGGAAGAAACGATACTTTCCGGTTGAGAATCGCACAATCGATGAAATAGTGAGTTACATACAATGTATGACAATTACTAAAAACGTTGAACCGGAAGTTTATGATCGTTTGATTCACCATCAGGATTTGATAAATAGAATAACAGAATATATTAATGATCCAATGACTGCAACTACCTTTGGTAAAAATCAGAACGATAATTCAACTCGGACTGAAAATATATCATCGGAACTCATATATTTCTGGATGTTCGATAATGGTATTCCAATGGAATGCGAAAAGTGGCATTTAAACAGATTGCTTACGCTTATAAGGGTGTGCAATGTAAAAAGAGGCTCTGGTAAGAAGATGAGTCAGTCAGAAGTAATGCGACAGTATAAGTCGATAAACGAAATGAACAGAGCAAAATTTCATTCAAGGGGGTGAATAGATGATAAAAGGAATTGATGTATCGGCATGGAATGATACTATCGATTGGGATACTGTAGCCAACTATGGTATGGATTTTGTGATCATTAGAATTACGGAGATAGGTAATAAAATCGATAAATTCTTTGAACGAAACTATAAAGGATGCGTTGATAATAAAATTCCGGTAGGTGTTTATAAATACAGCTATGCTACAAATGTTTCTGAAATCACACATGAAGCAGAAACAGTCGTAAAAGTTCTGAAACAGCGTAAATTAGACTATCCTGTGTTCTTGGACCTTGAAGACAATCGTCAAGAAAATTTGTCCGCCGAACTTATGATGCATATGATTGACACATTTAAGGATATTATCGTCAGAGCTGGTTATAAGTTTGGCATCTATTGTGGTTATCATTGGTATAAGACAAAACTGCCAGAAGATGCGAAAAAATATGACTGTTGGTTGGCAGCCTACCCGCTACAGGATGATGGAACAATGCAGGAAAGATTAAAACCAAAAGCTGGTATCGGTTGGCAATATAGTTCGAAAGCTAAGATACCGGGCATACCGGGTACTGTTGACCGCAATGTATTTTATAAGGATTACACGAAAACGGAATCAGCTACTGAGGAGGTAAAGGTGAGTAAGTTACAGAAATTCATTGATTTGGGTCATTACTATGCTAATAATGGCGGAGATAAACCTTATCTTGAGAAACGTACAGCGGAATATCTCGACGATTTCCAGAAAAATGCTGGCTATAACAACTATACCAAGTTTGCGAGAGACGTAAATCGTCTTGGTCAGCCCGGATGTCAGGGACAACCATGGTGTGCTGAGTATAAATTCTGGGAGCTTGTTCAGGTGTTAGGAATCACAAAGGCTCTTAAAATTATGGGTGGCGGATTCTACAACTGTACATCAGTGATGAATCATGCAAAGACAAATGGAACATGGCATACGAAGCCAAAGAAAGGCGCTCTTGCTATATTTAGACGTGGAGCACATATTGGCTCTGTTGATAGCTACGATGAAAATTACGTATACACCAACGAAGGAAATACTTCATCTGTTCCAGGAGTAGTTGCTAATGGAGGAGCTGTCCGAAACAAGAGATATTCAATTAATGATTCTTCTATCACTGGTTATGTATGGATTGACTGGGGTGAAGAAACCTCTGCTGAAAAATGGGTTGCTACTGGAACCAGAATTTCAACAGTTGACGATCTCTACGTTCGAGAAAGTCCTAACGGATATGTATTAGGGCAAATCAACGCTGGTGATAGAGTTGAAATCGATGGAACTGTATCTGGTAAATGGACGAAAATAAAAGTTGCTAACATTGGTATCGGTTGGGCTTGGACAGCTTATCTTCAGGAATCTGAACCAGTGAAACCACAGACCATCACGAGTAAGCAGAATAAGAAAAAGAGATTATTCGTTGGCGAAGTTAAAGCTAAAGAGACCGACGTACGAACATGGGCCGGAGACGAGTATCCGACAATCAAGAAGTATCCATATCTTGCAAAAACCAATTTGGTTGATGTTATGGATTATACACAGAAAGATACATCTGGAAGCAAATGGTATTATGTCAGAATCGCAGGCAAATACTTTGGGTTTGTTAAAGCGAGTGATATTAAGAAACGATGAGGTGTTGATATGATAACTTTCAGACAAAAGGGCGATTTCTCTAATCTGTCAGGATTCCTTGAGAGAGCTAAAGAAACGGTTAATCTTGGAATTTTAAACAAGTACGGTCGTGCTGGAGTTGCTGCTCTTTCGTCTGCAACCCCGGTTGATACCGGTAAAACAGCAGCATCGTGGACATACGAGATTGTCCGTCAAAATGGGGGCGTATCTATAGAATTTCACAATACAAATGTTCAGAGAGGTATACCGATTGCAATAATCTTACAGACAGGTCATGCAACTGGTACTGGAGGCTGGGTAGAAGGAAGAGATTATATCAATCCTGCTATTCAGCCTATTTTTGACAAAATAGCAAAAGAGGCTTGGGAGGAGGTTGTTAAGAAATGAGTAAAGTAGTTGATAGCAGAGTCGTTGAAATGCGGTTCGATAATGCGCAGTTTGAGCGTAATGTTAAAACTACCATGTCGACTCTTGATAAACTCAAAGAGAAGCTGAAATTCTCCGGAGCTTCAAAAGGTCTTGATGATATCGAGAAATCTGCAAAACAGGTTGATATGTCTGGATTAGGCAGAGGTGTCGATACTATCAAAATGAAATTCTCCGCCATGGAAGTTATAGCCATGACTGCATTGTCTAACATCACTACGACAGCCATGCAGGTTGGAAAAAGTATTGCTGATGCGTTAACCATCGATCCGATTAAAGATGGTTTTACAGAGTATGAGACTCAGATGAATGCGGTTCAGACTATCTTAGCAAACACCCAGAAAGAGGGTACCACAGTCAAAGATGTCAATAAAGCACTTGATGAGCTTAATACATATGCTGATAAAACCATTTATAACTTTACAGAGATGACTCGTAACATCGGTACTTTTACGGCTGCTGGTGTCAAGCTGGATGCGTCAGTATCAGCAATTAAAGGTATTGCGAACTTGGCTGCAGTATCAGGTTCAACATCTCAGCAGGCATCCACAGCGATGTATCAGTTATCACAGGCTCTGGCCGCAGGTAAAGTTCAGCTTATGGACTGGAACTCAGTCGTTAATGCTGGTATGGGTGGACAGGTATTTCAGGATGCTTTAATCAGAACATCGGAACATCTTGGTACCGGAGCAAAAGAATATATCGAAGCAACTGGTTCATTCCGAAATTCCCTTGAAAAAGGCTGGCTTACAACAGACGTCTTAACTCAGACACTTGATCAGTTTGCAACGGCTGCTGATACTCAGGAAGAATATAATGCAGCTGTCAAAAAGTTTGTAGATCAGGGATATACCCAGGAGCAGGCAAAAGAGATGGCGGATATGGCAAAAACAGCAGGAAATGCCGCCACTAAGGTTAAAACTTTCACTCAGCTTATCGATACTTTAAAGGAAGCGCTTGGCTCAGGATGGACTAAAACATGGCAGCTTATAATCGGTGATTTCGAGGATGCTAAGGAAATATGGACCAAAGTAAGTGACGTTTTAAGCAATCTTATCAATAAATCATCGGATGCTCGTAACAAACTTGTGAAGAAAGTTATGGATAATCCATATTCCGGTTTGCTCAAATCCATTAATGAAGTTGCTGACAAGGCTTCCGGACTTCAGGAAATAGTCAACAATGTTATTCGTGGTGATTATGGAAATGGCCAACCACGATTCGATAAACTGACTGAGCAAGGGTATAACTGGGCTCGTGTTCAGAATATGGTTAATGAGCAGCTCGGTTGTTCTTTCCGATATAACGAAGAGCTTGGTGAATCACAGGAAGATCTGCAGAAAACTCAAGCTGAAACTATTGCTCAGTTGGTTCAAATGTCCGACGCACAGTTAAAAGAAGCTGGATTTACAAAAGGACAGATCAAAGCATTACGAGGATTACAGGAAGAATCTGAGAAAACCGGTGTTCCGATACAGGATCTCATAAATACCATGAGTCAGATGAGCGGCCGTGACTTATTATTTGGCTCATTCGAGAATATCGGAAAAAGTATTTTTAATCTTTTTTCTGAACTGAAGAAGGGTTGGAATGACGTATTTAATCCTCCGTCAGCTTATACTCTCTATAATATCCTTTATGCAATTTATAACAAAACTGCTCAATTAGCGGTGTTTACTGAAGATCATGGCGAGGAGCTTCGTCGTACAATGGCTGGCTTGGCTGCAGTCCTTGATATAATCAAAATGACTGTCGGTGGGGCATTGAAATTTGGTCTCAAAGCACTTAATGCAATACTCAGTGCGTTCGGAATGGACACACTTGATCTCACCGCCAACCTTGGGGATTTATTGGTTCAGTTTGACAAATGGCTTAGAGCTGTTGATCCGTTTGAGGCAGTTGCTGAGAAAGCTGGAGAAGGAATCAAATTCCTGATTGATAAAGTCAAAGAGTTGTACGAATATCTTAATAAGATACCTCAGTTTAACAAATTCTTTAATAGTTTTAAGAATATCGATATTACAAAATTTGTAACTGACATATTTAACGACATAGAGAATTTTGATTTCGATAAAGCGTGGGATGACCTTGCCCAAAAAGTAAATGGAAATAAAATAGGCAAAACCATTATTGATGGCCTTAAAAAGGGACTCAACGAAGGTATTACGGCAGTTCCTGATATTTTAATTTCTATTGGAAAAGCAATTCTCGATTCTATCAAGGAAGTTCTTGATATCAATTCACCATCCAAAGAGACTTTCAAAATTGGTGAGTGGACCATAGAAGGTTTACTTAACGGTCTCAAGAATAAGGCTTCAGATGTTATAGACTATCTGAAAGGTCTTGGTGGAAATATGCTCGATGCCCTTAGCAATGTTGACGTAGATTGGGGTAGTGTTATAGCAGTTAGTTCTATCGGAGGACTTGTTTACGGTGTAAATAAATTAATGGATGCTGCATCTAAGTTTGCATCACCGCTTGAAGCCATCACCTCTGTGATAGACGGACTTGCCGATGTCGAAGCGAGTGTTTCTAAGAACATTAAAGCCAATGCTTTTAAAACAAAGATGGATGGCATAAAGCAGTTTGTCACATCTCTGGTTATCGTGGCTGGTTCCATTTATATTCTTGGAAAACTCGATACCAAAACACTTGCTCAAGGCGGATTGGCTACAGCAGTTATCGCTGGTGTACTTGTTGGAATCGCAGTTGCTATGAGTAAAATAACGGCAGCATCAGCAACTATAGATAGACATGGTATCAAGATTGACGGATTAAAAGCCGGAATCACTTCTATCGGAACTGCAATATTGCTTATCGGCACCACTGTCAAAATACTTGGCAGTATGGATTTAAAAGACATGGAGCATGGTTTTGCTGGCTTAGCTGGAATTGTTACTTCTCTGGCTGTCATAATAGCTACTTTCGGTATTTTTGTCAAAGATGAAAGTTCTAAGAATATAGATAAGCTCGGCAAAATGATGAAAAATATGGCTACGGCTATGTTACTTATGGCCGGTGTCGTGAAAATAATCGGGATGCTTTCAGCTGAGGAAATACTCAGAGGGGTTGCTTTTGCTACTGGTTTTTCGACATTTGTTTTGATAATGGGATTAATAGGAGCCAAATGTGGGGAAGGTGTTGCCAATCTTGGTGACGGTCTGAAATCTCTTGTTATTGCTATGGGTATGCTGGTTGGTGTAACCAAGCTAATCGGATATCTGTCCATTGGTGAAATTGCTAAAGGCGCGGTTTTTGCCGGATCGTTTTTAGCATTTATTGAAATTCTCAAACTCATAAGCAAATCTGATGATGGACAAGTCATGAAAGGTTTAACCAGATTACTATTATCTGTATCCATATCAATGGCGCTCATGGCTGGAGTAGTGAAATTGGTGTCTTATTTATCAGCTGGTGAAATGATCAAAGGCGGAGTTTTTGTAGCGACATTCACAGCTTTTGTGTATGCTCTTGTAAAAGTTACCACAATAGCAAGCGATCAGCAAACCGCAAAAGTAGCTGCTTCTATATTATCTATATCAGTAGCGGTTGGTATTTTGGCGGGCGTTTCCGTTCTTCTCGGTATGTTGAGTATTAAGAATCTTGCGAAAGGCGAGACCGCTATCGCATTGCTATGTGGAATGATGGCGGTCATGGTTCGTCAGTTGCGAGGAGCGAACGATGTCGGCAAGAGTCTGACCGGAATGGCTATTGCAATTGGCGTTATGGCGGCATCTGTGGTCGCGCTTTCTTTTGTGAAAACGGAAAAACTGGTAAGTGCCACATTAGCTATATCAACCATGATGGGGATGTTTGCTGTGGTTGAAAAAGCTTCTTCTGTAGCTACAACATCCATAAAAACCATAGTTGTCATGACTGCTGTTGTGGCAGCGCTCGGCGGGTTACTTGTATTGATGAGCAAATTCAATTTTGATGTGTCAGCATCCAATGCTACAGCTCTATCGGCAATGATGCTTGGTTTAGCAGCTGCAACCGCAGTGTTAGGCAAGATTGAAAGCGTCGATAAAAGTGCATTAATTGCCGTTGGAATAATGACAGGTGTATTGGCTGGAGTAGCTGTCATACTCGGCATAATGGATAAGCTCGATATATCCGCAAGCATCCCTAATGTTATAGCTTTATCAATTATGTTAAATGCTATATGCGCTGCAGCATTGATAGCGAGTAAGATACCTCCGATACCGCCAAGTGCTTCATTATATATTGCAGCATTTGTTGGAATAATTACCGCTTTGGGTGCGGTTATAGTAGCTGTAGCAGGCGTTATAGATCTTATTCCAGGCGTTGAAGAGTTTCTTGACGGCGGTATAAAGATTCTGGTCAAAATAGGAACTGGTATAGGCGAATTTGTAGGAAGTCTTGTTGGCGGCGTAATGGATGGAATTGCCGTTGGAGCTACGAAAGATTTACCAGAAGTTGGTAAAAATATAGCAGAATTTCTTAAAGCATTTTCCGGAATGGATAATTCTGTAAAAACTGGCATTGAGGTATTTGCCGATGCTGCTGGAGCTATTTTAAGTTTATCTAAATCAAACATTCTTGATGGGATTGCTAATAAACTTGGTTTTAATACTGGTCTCGATAATTTTGGTGAACAGGCGAAATCTTTCGGTAAAGCCATGCACGCATTATCGGATTCTTTAACAGGTGAGAATGCAATTGATACAGATGCTGTTAAAGGTGTGATGAAAGCCGGTAAAATGTTATCTGCATTAGCGGATGATATACCACCGCATCCTGGAGATATTCTTGAAAAATTTGTATTCAGCAAGGATCTTGGTGAATTTGGTAAACAGGCAGAAGCATTTGGCAAAGCTCTTAGTGCTATGTCGAAGGCTATCACAGGCGAAAATGCAATTGATGTGAATGCTACACAAAACGCTGTAAATGCTGGTAATTTACTGTCAGCATTAAAAGATAATTTACCAAAAGATCCGGGAGCGATTCTTAGTTTATTTACGGAAAATAAGAATCTCGGAAAATTTGGAGAGCAGGCACAGAAATTCGGCGAAGCTATAAGTGCCATGTCTAAAGCTATTACGGGTGAAAACGCAATTGATACAGAAGCTGTATCCAATGCTAAAAACATAGGTACTATGATGACCGAACTGCAGAAAGCATTACCGAAAGACGAATGGTTCGACGGAGTTATGCAGCTTGATGATTTTGGTAGTGATATCAGTGCCTTTGGTCAGGGGTTGCTTGTTTACAATGCTAATGTTGCAGACATAGACTTTACTAAAGTTAGCGCATCTGTATCTCAAGCTAAACGAATGGTATCACTGGCCAATAGTATATACGGCAACTCATCCAATATCGAAAGTGGAATTAAGACGTTCAAGGATTTCGAGGATATCGGTGAAACGATAAAAGATTACAGTGATGATGTATCTAATACCAATATTGATAGCATATCCAATTCTATTTCGATAGGATTCAGATTAAAAACATTCATTTCAAGTCTGAAAGATATTAATACGACCGGCATCACGAGTTTTAAAGAGGCTGTGAGTAAACTTGGTGAAGTTGAACTCGGTAGTATTAAGAATACGCTAAACGAATCGGCTAAAACATTTTCGACGAATGGTTTAAGTATTGTTGAGGCATTGAGCAGCGGAATGACCATGAGAAGGTCTAAAGCTATATCAGCAATGAGCAATATAGTTAACGATGTGCAGAAAACAATTACCGATAGAAACGAAAACTTCAAGAAAACGGGTGTGGCGTTGATCAGTATGCTTGCTGTTGGAATGGCGGCTCAGAAAGAACATGTTAAGAATATTGCTTCTCAGGTTGCTATAGCATCTGCAAACGGAGCTCTTAATCCGGCATATTCTTATATGAATAATAACGGAAGAAATCTCGGTTTAGGTTTAGTCTATGGTGTGTTATCAATGCAACAGTCGGCTTATAACGCTGGCTTTGCTTTAGGACAAGCTGCGGTCAGAGGCGAGCGTGCCGGTCAGCAATCACATTCACCATCCAAAGCTACATATCAATCCGGTATTTGGCTTGGTGAAGGCATGATAAATGGCTGTCGTGATATTGCCACAAAAGTATTCAGTACCGGTAAGAAACTTGGTACTGGCATAGTGGACTCCGTATCCGAAGCTATGCAGTCAGCTGAAGATATATTTGATTCCACAGTTGATGTAGCTCCTGTAATCACGCCGGTAGTTGATTTAACCGATATTCAAACTGGAGCTGCCAGAATCACAAGTATGTTCAATAATCCGTCAGTAACACCAATGACAAATATCCGAGCTATTTCTGGAATGACAAATAATCGTCAAAATGGAAATAATGAAGATGTGGTAAATGCCATTAATGGACTTAAAAAGAGTATCGGTAATGCTGGAAATACTTATAATAACATTTCTGGAATTACTTATGATAATGGCAGTGTTGTTTCAGAAGCTATCGAAACATTGGTAAGAGCAGCTAAGATAGAGAGGAGGAGATAGTCATGTCTCAGTTTTCAGACGGCACATCTGGTTCATCTTCACTAAATGATGTTTTTACTGATGGCTCTGAATATACAACCAATCTCAGCGCCCAAGTTCAAATCACTGAATTTGGGCTTGAGAAAGGTACAACCCGAAACGTATTTATAAAATGGACGTGGAATCAGCTACACACAAAAGAATTTCGTGTTGTTTGGTACTATTTCACAGGTCAAGGAACATCTTTTGTTGGCAGTGATGCCAGAGTAACAAATAAATATTCTTCATATAACGCACCATCCAATGCGACAAAAGTAAAAGTAAAAATACTTCCTATAGCCGACAGTCGTAAGATAGGAAATTATACCGCTGCGTATTGGACTGCTAAGTGGACTACTCTGAGAGAGTATAGTTTCAAAAATAATCCGCCAACAGCTCCGTCGGCTCCGTCAGTCACAATTAGTGATAAATATAAACTTACGGCATCACTTGCTAATGTCAATTCTGATACAGAGCAAATCGAATGGTATGTTGTGCGGGATGATAAAACTAAATATTATTCTGTAAAAACAAAAGTTAACAAAAATGCTGCGGCAATGACTTGTACCATTGATGCTGGAGGAAAATACAAGGTTAAATGCCGAGCATGGAAGGGCGATCAACATAGCGACTGGTCTGAATATTCCGGAAACGAAGGTACTGTTCCGACTGGAGTTGGTGAGATTACTCGTCTCGAAGCTTTTTCAGAAACAGGTGTACTGGTCGATTGGACTGGTGTTAAAAACTGTACGGGGTATGAAATTCAATATACCACGAGACAGGGATATTTTGACAGTAACCCTAATGAAGTCAAAAGCCAAACTGTTCCGTCGAATATCAGTCATGCTGAAGTAACTGGTCTTGAGTTAGGACAGACATATTTCTTCAGAGTCAGAGCTACAAATGATCAAGGAAATTCTCCTTGGAGTAGTATCAAATCAATAACCCTTGGTAAAGATCCGACAGCTCCTACAACATGGTCATCGACTACGACTGCTATAGTTGGTGAGGAGCTTGTTCTTTATTGGGTACACAATGCTACAGATGGTTCTTCGGAGAAGCAGGCGGAACTTGAGTTGAATGTTGATGGAACTATCACAACTGAAACCATCGTGAATACAGCAACAGGCGACGACAAAGATAAGACTAAAAGTAAGAAGATAAATACGTCAAAATGGAGTGAAGGAACCACTCTAAAATGGCGTGTTCGAACTATGGGCATTACTGGAAATTACGGAGAATGGTCTGTCCAGAGAGTTGTAAACATTTATGCGCCCGCCACGTTACAACTCAATGTGACAGATTCTTCCGGAAGTGATATTTCTACTATTACGTCATTTCCTTTCTATATTAAAGGAATAGGTGGTCCGAGCACTCAGAAAGTTCTTGGATACCACGTATCAGTAGTGGCTTTGGAAGGATATAATACGGTTGACGAAACTGGTATGGCGATCGTTGTCGCTAAAGGTCAGGAGATATTTTCACGATATTATGACACTAGCGGAGAACTGTTACTTGAATTACATGCTGGGAACATTGATCTCCAGAATAATGTTAGTTATCGAGTTATCTGTTCGGTTGCCATGGATTCAGGATTATCGGCAGAGAGAAATGAAGATTTCACAGTAGCGTGGACCGAAATGACCTATTCGGTTAATGCTGAGATGGCATACAGTCCAGAGACATATTCATTTCTTATCAGACCATATTGCCTTGATGAAAATAATAATCCTGTGAGCGACGTTACTCTTGCCGTATATAGAAGACAATTTGATGGAGAGTTTGTTGAAATTGCATCCGACCTTGAAAATTCATCGAACCGGTTTGTTACTGATCCACACCCTGCGTTGGATTTCGGACGATATCGTGTTGTGGCTAAATCTAAATCAACTGGGGCTATCAGTTATTACGATATGCCGGGCTATCCCATCAACGAATCTGGAATTATCATCCAGTGGGAAGAGCAGTGGCAGAACTATATCACATCTGAAATAAATGAAAATGACACGTATGCTGAACGTCCTTGGTCTGGTTCAATGGTGAGGCTACCATATAATGTAGACGTGTCAGACGATAGCGATTCAGATGTATCGCTTGTCGAATACATAGGTCGAAAACATCCGGTGAGCTACTATGGGACTCAGGTCGGACAAACTGCAAGTTGGAATACTGATGTTCCGCGTAGAGATGTAGAGACTCTTTATGCTTTGAGAAGATTAGCTGCATATCAAGGAGATGTATATGTCAGAGAATCAAGCGGAAGCGGTTATTGGGCTCATGTTAATGTGTCAGTAAGCAAAAAGCATCAAAATGGGGTAGTCCCAGTTACAATAAAAGTAACTAGAGTTGAGGGAGGGATTTAATATGCCAGATTGGACCAAATCAATGGAACAATCTTTTGAATATTATATTGTAGACCCTGGTACTTGGCGTGACCAAAAGAAACTCGACAATATACTTGACGGCACAATTGATGGAGATTTGGAGGCTGAAACGCTCGGTTCTGCAATATTTAATATAAGTGATTCAGTTGGGGAATGTTATATCAGACCCTATCTTGTTACTCGTCAAAATGGAATTACAGAAAGGTTCCCTATGGGAGCTTTTCTCGTTCAGACTCAGAAAACTGAGTTCGATGGTAAGTATACAAAGGTTCCAATCGATGCATATACACCTTTATTAGAACTAAAAGAGAATTTGCCTCCACTGGGATATTCGATAATGAAAGATTCGAATATTATGGATTATGCTTATCGTCTCACAAGAGAGCAAGTTAGAGCACCGGTTATACCGACATCTATTGATGAAAAATTATACTCTGATTTTGTAGCCAACACCGACGATACTTGGCTCACATTCAATAAGGATCTTATAGCAAATGCGAAATATGATTACGGTCTCGATGAATTAGGTCGAATCATTTTTATGCCGGATCAGAAAGTAGATTGTCTGCAACCGGTCTGGGAATTTAATGATGACGACGGCTCTATTCTTTATCCAGATATAAGTACAAATCGTGATATGTATGGTATTCCAAATGTCGTAGAAGTATCTTATTCTGGAACAAATGATAATTATTATTCGCGAGTTGTGAATGATGATCCAAACAGTCCGGTTTCAACGGTGAATAGAGGACGAGAAATAACTCATCGAGTGACGAATCCAGAATTTGCCGGTGAACCAACCGAGGGTCAGATTGAAATTTATGCGAGGAATCTCCTTGAACAGTTATCATCGATTGATTACACCGTATCGTTTTCTCATGGCTATTGTCCTGTGAGACTTGGGGATTGTGTCCGATTAAATTATTCAAGAGCAGGAATAAATGGAGTTAAAGCCAAGATAACAAAACAATCAATTACATGTAAACCGGGATGCAAAGTTACAGAAACAGCAGTGTTTACAAAGAACTTATGGAGGTGATCGTGTGGAATTATCAAAAGTCATAATAGATGATTTTGCTAAAGTGACAAATGACGATAGACACATTTCTCAAAACACTACTCTCTACGGAACAATCAAAGTAAACGGCGATAAAAACTATGTTCAATTGGACGGTTCAGATCTTCTCACGCCCTGCTCATCAAGTGTTAACGTCAAAGATGGCGAAAGAGTCATGGTTGTTGTTGGCGGGCATGAGGCAGTTGTTACCGGAAACATGTCTTCTCCAGCGGCAAGACTTGGCGATGTTGATGACGCTAAAAAAGAGATAGGTGATGCGGTAGATCAATCATTAGATGCATATGATGTAAAACTCGCTCAAATGAATGAGTTGGCAGCTAATACCTTAGGGTTTTATTATACAGAAGAGAAAACTGCTGACGGTTCGATCATAGCCTATCGTCATGACAAGGCGAAGTTAAGCGAATCAAAAATTATCTATAAAAATGGAATTGATGGTTTCTTTTTATCTGTGGATGGCGGACAAACATGGAAAGCGGGGTTTGATAGTAATGGAGATGCCGTTCTGAATATTCTCTATGCTATCGGTATTCAGTCAAAATGGATTAATACAAGAGGATTTACGGCTACTAATAACAGCGGAAAAGAAACTTTCAAGATCGATGAAAATACTGGTGACGTTTACATTGATCCAAACGCATTTATGCTTGGTGACAAAGATGTTGCTGAGACCATCAATGGATTAATTTCCGATGCATCCACTGTGTTTATGCTGCTTAGTAATGAATATCAGGGGATTGCTACAGATTCAGATGGTAACGTGGTTGGTGACTTTCCGAATTGCCAGACAACCATAACCATTATGTCTGGAAATAATGATGTCACCGCAGAAGCTACAATTCAGCCAACTTTAAGAAAAGGTATTATCGGAGAATGGGATGCTGAGACTTTCACATATACTGTAACAGGTTTAACCGAGGATAATTGTTATATCGAGTTTACTGCTTTATACAATGATTCCACAGTTAAAAGGAGATTTACTGTATGCAAACAAAGATATGGTAAAGATGGAGAAAATGCGGTATCGCCAGTCGTATCGGTTAAAAAGAAGGACGGCAAGACGATAATTTCCATTACCGATAAAACCGGAACTCATACTCAGGAAGTCCTTGACGGTGTAAATGGTACACCAGGTCCGAAAGGAGAAGACGGTAAAACTTCTTATTTCCATGTTAAATATTCTGACGATGGAGGAATGACATTTACCGATAATGCTGGCGAAAAAGCTGGAGCATATATCGGAACTTATACTGACCATATAAAAGCAGATTCAAATATTGTGTCTGATTACACTTGGGTTAAGATTGAAGGAAAAGACGGAGTGTCTCCTACAATTACTGTCACTAAGGAAAACGGTGTCGTGACAATTGTTACAAAAGATGGATCGCATACTTACACCCAAAAAATTCTTGATGGCGTGAATGGTACCCCAGGAGCAAATGGAACAAACGGACAGACTACGTATTTTCATTTAAAATACTCAAATGATGGTGGTAAAACATTCACATCAAATAATGGAGAGGATGTTGGTTCATACATTGGAACATATACTGATTTCGTAAAAGAAGATTCAGATACACCATCTGATTATACCTGGGTGAAAATCAAAGGCGAAAACGGTAAAGACGGTAAAGATGGTATAAATGGTACGAACGGAAAAGGTATTTCTGAGATACATACCTATTATCAGGCAAACAATCAAACATCAGGTATATATGCGTATTCGAGCGGTTGGAGCGAAGCATTTACTGCCCCGAACTCAAGTTCTAAATATTTATGGACATATCAGAAAACCATTTATAACGATGGAAGTAGTGAATCAACATCTCCGCACATTATTGGAACGTATGGTAAAGACGGAAAAGATGGGTCTACTTTATCATCGACTGAAATTTGGAATCTTTTGTTACAACAAAATACTGATTTTATGTATAAATACAATGGACATATTTATATAAAAGCCAGTTATATTGATAGTGGTATTTTTTGCGGTTGGACTGCTGACAGAATTAATGGGAAATTATACGCAAACGCTAGTGATTTTGATTCAGATTCTGACAGCAACGCCACAGACGGTTTAATTACACCATCTGCTGAATACTACACAGAACTTAACGCAAAAAAAGGTATCATAAAAACTAGAATAGATAATCTGTTTGCAGAAGCAGGAAAATCAAGGAATTATGCTGCTTTATCTGGAAATAACATATATGCAAATACAGTTTATTCATATAATTATGCCAATAATGCATATTTTAAAAAAAAACTAACAGCAGCAGCAGCTGTTCAATTCAAAGGCATATCGAGCGGATCTGGGACGGATCTTGTTTTGACTGCAGCTACTATGAACGGAGGCTGTTTTGTAGTTAAGAAGTCCGGATCTTCAAAACGTTTTAAAATCCACAACTCCTTCATGGGCGAACAGGATGTAGAAAAACTTTATAATTTGCGTCCGGTTTACTTTAAATACAAACCAGGTTATCTTCGAGAGGGGGATCAAGATTGTGAACGTATTATACCGGGTTTCTATGCTGAACTTGTTGAAAAGTATTTTCCAGAAGCAGTTCGTTATGACGAGAAAAAAAGAGTAGCTGATTGGGACCCCAAAAAACTTGTTCCGGCAATGCTTAAATTGATTCAGTTACAAAAAGAACAATTGGATAGACAGGAAGAGCGTCTGTCTAAAATAGAATCTATTCTTAATATTAAGGAGGAATAATTATGGATTTTACAGCATTAACAAAATATTTTGTAGTAGTGGTAGTGGTGGCGTGCCTTATTGTAGGGTACATAATCAAACATACCACATTTCTTAACAAAATTCCGAACGATGATATTCCGGCTATTCTGGCAGTGATGGGGGCTGTGCTGAATGGCTTTGTCAGCGGTTGGACCATTGAAAATGTCGTGTATGGGGCTTTGATGGGATTAGCTTCCACAGGCTTTCATCAGGCGTTCAAATCATTTGTAGAAGGTAATTCCGATGATTCTAAGGAGGATCTCAATGACTGAGTTCGCTATTACATCAGGTCAGCTTATGTGGCTTTGTACATTGATTGCTGGTCTATGGAGTGTAATTAAAATTATCAAGGAAATCCGTAAGCCAAATGATGATTTGAAAAAAACAGTCGCCAGACATAGTGAACTTCTTGATAATGATAATAAGCGTCTTAAAGAGCATGAAGAATCCAACCACATGATTCTGAAATGTCTACTGGTAATCATTAATCATGAAATCACTGGCAATGGGATAGAGACCATGAAAGAAGCCAGAGACGACTTGCAAAAATATTTGGTCGATAAATAGTAAATGAAAGGGAATAATAGCAGTATGTTTGTCATTTATTTGTACCATACCGTCAATATTCCCTTTAAATACGGCATTCTTTGTTTCCATTGAGGAAGCTGCTAAGGCTGGAAAGTTCTAATCAAACCTTTTTAAT
>OLNX01001298.1_pt1 | contig 21789 bp, 18 predicted proteins | sample 1672611 | NCBI WGS metagenome assembly OLNX01 (sample SAMEA3136705, study PRJEB25190) | human gut metagenome | reverse complement strand
GCCGGGCTGCTGGGCGGCATGGGCGTGCTGAACGGCGCGGCGCATCTGGCCCAGCGCCTGGCCCGGAGAGCCGGGCGGTTCCCCGCCTGCGCGGCGATCTCCGTGGTGTGCAGCATGGTGTTCTGCAACCAGTCCACCTGCGCGGTGGTGTGCAACCAGCTGCTGGAGGACGACTACACCAAGCGCGGCCACGGCAGGGGCGAGATGGCCCTTGACATCGAGAACTCCGGCATCGTCCTCTCGCCGCTGATCCCCTGGAACATCTCCGTGTCCATCCCGCTGGCCATGCTGGGCGCGGACATGTCCGCCATCCCCTACGAGATACTGCTGTACGCCATCCCTCTGTGCTATTGGCTGACAAAGCGCCGGGTCTACCCGCCGAAAGGAGACGACTGCTATGATACGATTGCTGAGCCGCTGGTTCATTCCTGACCGGGACAACGTGTCCTCCCCCGCCGTCCGCCGCGCCTACGGCACCCTGTGCGGCGCTGTGGGCATCGCACTGAATATTCTGCTGTTCATCGGCAAATTCTTCGCCGGACGGCTGTCCGGTTCCATCGCCGTCACGGCGGACGCCTTCAACAACCTGTCCGACGCCGGCTCCTCGGCGGTGACGCTGCTGGGCTTCCGTCTGGCGGGCAAAAAGCCGGACACCGACCACCCCTTTGGCCACGGCCGCATCGAGTACATATCCGGCCTGATCGTAGCGGGTCTGATCCTGCTGATGGGCGTGGAGCTGGCCAAGTCCTCCTTTGACAAGATCCTCCATCCGGAGGCCGTCACCTTTTCCCTGATGGCTATCGCCATCATGGCCGCCTCCGTGTGCGTGAAGGTCTATATGTGGCTGTACAACCGGGCCGTCGGCCGGAAGATCAAGTCCGCCGCCATGGAGGCCACCGCCACGGACAGCCTTTCCGACACCGTCTCCACCCTGGCGGTGCTCCTTGCCATGCTCATCAGCAAATGGACCGGTCTGGCGGTGGACGGCTATGTGGGCCTGGTGGTGGCGCTGTTCATCCTGTTCTCCGCCTACAAGGCCGCAAAAGAGACCCTGTCCCCCCTGCTGGGGCAGGCGCCCGACCCGGCGCTGGTGCAGCAGATACGGGATATCGTCCTCTCCAATGACACAGTGCTGGGCGTACACGATCTGGTGGTCCACGACTACGGCCCCGGCCGTCTGATGATCACCCTCCACGCGGAGGTCCCCGCCCACGGGGACATCATGGCCATGCACGATGTGATCGACAATATTGAAAAGGAACTGATGGAGAAGCTCCACTGCCACGCCGTCATCCACATGGATCCCGTGGACACGGACGACGCGTCCATCGCCCGCCTGCGGGAGCAGGTGGCGGAGCTGGTGAAGCAGGTGGAGCCGTCCCTGACCATCCACGACTTCCGGGTGGTGCGGGGCACCACACACGATAACCTGATCTTCGACGCGGTGCTGCCCTTTTCCAGCACCATGACCCCGGCGCAGGCGGCGCAGGCCATCCGCGACCGGGTGCGCGCCATGGACGGCAATTACTACGCCGTGGTCACGGTGGAGCACAGCTACACGGACTAAGGGCAACACCGCACAGTGAAAGCCGCGGTGCTGCCCGAAAAAAACCGTGCGCCTGCGGCGCACGGATGAGAGCCCTTATTCCTATTCCCACGTCTGCCATATCTCCGGGCAATAGCCCACGGTGGCCTGCTTCCCGTTGCGGACAATGGGTGCGGCGAACAGCTCCGGGTATTCCAGCAGCTTTTCCTCCGCCGCCTGAGGCGTGATGTAGGCCATGTACAGCGCCTCATACGCCCGGCAGTCCTTGTCCACCAGCGCGTCGAAGCTGCCCACGGCCGCCCGGATGGAACGGTACTCCCCCGGCGATACACCCTTGCTCACAAGGTCGATGTACTGGTACTTGATGCGGCGCTCCTTGAACCAGCGCTCCGCCTTTTTCGTGTCGAAGGACTTGCTTTTTCCGAAGATCTGAATATTCATAGCGTATGCTCCTTACAAAAGAAATGGAGGGACAGTATGGACGACACCATCCGCAGACTGAAAGAACTGACAGACGCCAGTGACAACATCGTGTTTTTCGGCGGCGCCGGCGTATCCACCGAGTCCGGGATACCAGACTTCCGCAGTGTGGACGGCCTGTATCACCAGAAATTCAAATACCCGCCGGAAACCATGCTCAGCCACACATTTTACGAGACGCACACCGAGGAATTCTACGACTTCTACCGGGCCAAAATGCTGGCCCTGGACGCCCAGCCCAACGCCGCCCACCGCAAGCTGGCGGAATGGGAGCGGCAGGGGAAGCTGAAGGCCGTCATCACCCAGAACATCGACGGCCTACACCAGAAGGCCGGCAGCCAGGAGGTCCTTGAGCTCCACGGCAGCGTGCTGCGGAACCACTGTACCCGCTGCGGGAAATTCTACGGTGTGGAGCGCATCGCGGAGAGCCGCGGCATTCCCCGCTGCACCTGCGGCGGCATCATTAAGCCGGACGTGGTGCTGTATGAGGAGTCCCTGGATGAGGACGTGATGGCCCGCGCCATCCACTATATCCGGCAGGCAGACGTGCTCATCATCGGCGGCACGTCGCTGGTGGTCTATCCCGCCGCCGGGCTGATACAGTACTACCGCGGCCATAAGCTGGCGGTCATCAACAAGGGCGGGGCCGGCAGCGGTCTTGGCGCCGCCGTCACCATCGACGGCCCTATCGGCCAGGTCATGGCCCAATTATAACACGCAGCGCCCCGGCACGCAAGCCGGGGCGCTGCGTGCTATTGCGAACGCCGTGCCGATGTGCTATACTATATGTTCAAAAAAACACCAAGCGAGGCATAGCATGACCACGAAAGATTATCAGACCCGCAGCCCCCTGCGGATATTCCTCTCCTACTTCAAACCCCACCGGCGGCTCTTCGCCCTGGACCTGTCCTGCGCGTTCCTCATCGCCTGCATCGACCTGGCGTTCCCGCTGGTGTCCCGCGCCGCCATGTATACCTGGCTGCCCCAGCGGCAGTTCCGGGTATTCTTCATCGTCATGGCGGTGGTGGTGGCCGCCTATGTGCTGCGCTCGGCGCTGTACTTCGTGGTGGCCTACTGGGGCCACACCTTCGGCATCCGCGTGGAGGCGGATATCCGCCGCGATCTGTACCGCCACATTCAGGAGCTGGGCTTCGACTTCTACGACCGCAACCGCACCGGCCAGCTGATGAGCCGCCTGACCAGTGACCTGTTTGAACTGACGGAGTTGGCCCACCACGGGCCGGAGGATCTGTTCATCTCCCTGGTGACCATCGTGGGCGCGCTGGCGGTGATGTTCACCCTGCGCTGGGAGCTGGCGCTGGTACTGCTGGTGCTGCTGCCTGTCCTGCTGACCATGGCCCTGCGCCGCCGCCGGCAGATGAGCGCCGCCTCCCGGGCTGCCAAGGTCAAGACCGGCACCATCAACGCCGCCATCGAGTCCGGCCTGTCCGGCGTGCGGACCACCAAGGCCTTTGCCAACGAAGAAGCCCAGCAGCAGCGGTTCGACGAGGCCAACGAGGTGTTCAAGACCGCCAAGCGTGGCTTTCACAAGGAGATGGGCCGCTTCAACGCGGTGATGGAGTTCTGCACCGGCATATTGCCGGTGGCGGTGATCGCCGTGGGCGGCTGGCTCATCATGGGGGAGAAAATGGACTATGTGGATCTGATCACCTTCTCCCTGTATGTCACCGCCTTCGTCAGTCCCATCCGCAAGCTGACCAACTTCGCCGAGATGTTCTCCAACGGCTTCGCGGGCCTGCACCGCTTCATCGAGCTGATGGCCACCGAGCCGTCCATCCAGGATGCTCCCGACGCGCGGCCCCTCGAACATGTACAGGGCCGCGTGGACGTGAACGATGTCTCCTTCGCCTACGGCGAAAAGGCCGAGGTGCTGCACAACGTGACGCTGCACATCCCCGCCGGCGAGACGGTGGCCCTGGTGGGGCCCTCCGGCGGCGGCAAGACCACCCTGTGCCAGCTGCTGCCCCGGTTCTACGACGTGGACAGCGGCAGCATCACCGTCGACGGCCTCGATGTCCGCGCCGTCACCCAGCGCTCCCTGCGCCGGGCCATTGGCATCGTGCAGCAGGACGTGTTCCTGTTTGCCGACACCATCCGCGAGAATATTCGCTATGGCCGCCCCGACGCCACCGATGCCGAGGTAGAGCAGGCGGCGCGGCAAGCGGAGATCTACGACGATATCTGCGCCATGCCCGACGGGTTCGACACCTATGTGGGCGAGCGGGGCGCGCTGCTCTCTGGCGGGCAGAAGCAGCGGGTGGCCATCGCCCGGGTGTTTCTGAAGGCCCCGCCCATTCTGATACTGGATGAGGCCACCTCCGCGCTGGACAGCGTGACGGAAGCCCGCATCCAGGGCGCCTTTGACCGTTTGGCCCGAGGCCGCACGACACTGATCATCGCCCACCGGCTGTCCACCATTCGTTCGGCCGACCGGATACTGGTGATACAGGACGGTGTCATCGCCGAGCAGGGCACCCATCAGGAGCTGCTGGCGAAGAACGGCGTGTATGCCACGCTGTACCACACGCAGGATTTGGGGGAATAACATGGACAGACGAGAACTGCTGGACAGAGCCGCCCACAGCCCGGAGGAACGGCTGCTGCTGAGCCGCGTGTGGGATAAGTGTGAGCAGTGCCGCACGCGGAACATTCCCACGGCCACAGGCTTTCTCTCCCCCCAGGAACAGGCGGCGGCGCAGCATCTGCTGAACGCGCTGGGGTGCCGGGAGGGCTATGTGCTTTGGGGCGGCTATGACGGCGCGGAGCGAAAGCGGCTGGTGTTCCTGCCGGACTGGCTGGAGACGCCTGACGACCAGATCGCGGCGGTGCGGGCCGCGTGCCGCAGCGGCGGCGACCTGACCCACCGGGATTTTTTGGGCAGTTTGATGGCTCTGGGATTGACCCGGGAGAAGATAGGCGATATACTTGTGGAAAAGGGTGGCTGTCAGGTGCTGCTGGACCCGTCCATGACGGATTTCCTGCTGCAGAACTGGGACAGCGCCGGCCGGGAGAAGCTCACCGTAACGCCGCTGCCGCTTTCGGCGCTGGCGGTCCCCCATGCGGCGGTGAAGGAACTGCGGAACACCGTCTCCTCCCTGCGGCTGGACAACGTGCTGGCGGCGGGATTTTCTCTCAGCCGGGGCCGGGCGGCGGAGGCCGTGGAAAAGGGGTCCGTACAGGTGAACTACGTCACCTGTGTGAAGCCGGACAAGTCCGTGTCGGCGGGAGATACCATCACCTGCCGCGGTCTGGGAAAATGCGTATTGGACAGCGTGGGCGCTCCCACGAAAAAGGGCCGCCTGCCGGTGGACATACGGCGATACATATAAGGGAGAAACAGCTATGGACGAGAAGAAGATAGCACGCATCAACGAGCTGGCCCGCAAGGCCAAGGCCGAGGGGCTGACAGACGCGGAGATCGAGGAGCGCGCTGCACTGCGGCAGGAGTACCTGAACGCGGTAATGGCCAATGCCCGCAGCGTGCTGGAGAACACCTATATCGTGGACGAAAAGGGCAACAAGCGAAAGCTGCGGGGAAAGGGAGAAGGGGAAGCATGAGCTACGAATACGACGAGAACAACGGTCTTCAGCCGAAGCCGCCGAAAAAGAACAATAACGACCTGGGTTCGTGGATATTCATCGCGGTGATGTTTGCCGTGGCCTGGCCTGTGGGCCTGATCCTGCTGCTGAGCAAGCTCAGCGAGGGCGGCGGCAGGAAAATGCGCCAGCAGGCGCGGGATGCGTGGCAGCGGACGGCGGCGGGCAGCGCCGAGGCGAAGCCTGCGCAGGCGCGCGCCTCCGCGGCGAAGAACACCGTCCGCAAGGTCACAGAGACGCCGAACTACTCCGACAAGGGCGCCAAAACCATGAAGATCATCGGCGCGGTGGTGGGTATTCTGGGCGTGTTTTTCCTGGTGCAGCAGGTGGACTACTTTGAACTGCGCTACGCCATCAAATGGCATGAATGGATGGACCTGCTGCGGCAGCTGTTCTATCCCCTGGGCATGATGGCCGGCGGCGCGTCCCTGCTGCTGGGCAGCGGCGCCATGAAGCGCCGCCAGCGGCGCTTTGCCACCTACCTCCGCACCGTCGGGCAGAAGCAGGCCGTGCCCCTGGACTATCTGGCCCGGGCCGCCGACGTGTCCCGCCGCCGGGTGGAGAAGGACGTGAACCTGATGCTGGAAAAGGGCCTCTGGGGTGACGAGGCCTATATCGACATGGGCAGCGGTATGCTCTTCAAGTCCCAGGCCGCCGCCACGGCGTACTTTGATGCCGCCCACCGCGCCAAGGCGGAGCAGGGTCAGCCCGCACAGACCGCGCCCGCGCCGGCGGGCTACGCCGCCATCCTGGCCCAGATCCGCGAGCTGAACGACCGCATCGCCGACGAAGCCATCAGCGCCAAGCTGGACCGCATGGAGCAGGTGTCCGGCCGTATTTTCAAACTCATTGAAGAGGACGAGGCCAAGCGTGACGCCGCCGGCACGTTCCTGAACTACTACCTGCCCACCACCCTGAAGCTGCTGGAAAACTACGCCAGCTTCGAGGAGGCCGGCGTCAGCGGCGAGAACCTGAGCCAGGCCAAGGCCAAGATCGAAAAGACCATGGACAGCATCGTGGCGGGCTTCGAGCACCAGCTGGACGAGCTGTACCGCACCGATGCCATGGATATCGACAGCGATATCCGGGTGATGGAGACCATGCTGCGCCGGGACACCGCCAGCGTGGCGGACGACTTCGGCCTGAACGGCAGCAGCGCCGTGCAGCAGCGGGATGAGTAAACGAAAAGGGAAACGCAGCGCGCCTGCGTTTCCCTTTTGTGCTTGCGGCCCTTTTCCGCCCCCGCCGCGGCACAAAAAGCGCCTTGTTTGTTGACGGGACGGGAAAAATGGGGTACAATGTCGGTAACGTTACCAGCGACCTGTTTCGCGTCCTTTGACGGAACAGGCGTGCTACCATAGAGCAGACGAGCAGAGTGAGAGAAAAGGAGCTGAGCACATGACGCGGCACCCGGCCCACGACATCTACACCTACCTCGGCGCACACCCGGCGGAGCAGGGCTTCACCTTCCGCGTGTGGGCGCCCAACGCCCGCGCCGTGGCGCTGGCCGGGGACTTCAACGGCTGGCAGCCCCAGTCCATGACCCGGCTGGATACCGGCGTGTGGGAAACGGCGGCGGAAAACGCCAAGGTCTACGACGCCTACAAATATGTGGTCACCGGCGCGGACGGCCGGGTGGTCTGGAAGGCCGATCCCTGCGCCTTCCACGCGGCCACCCGTCCCGGGACAGACAGCAAGGTCTACGACCTGTCCGGATACCAGTGGCGGGACGATGACTGGCGGCGGCAGCGGCTGGAAAAGCCGCCGGTGAACGGCGAGCTGCTGATCTATGAGGTGCATCTGGGCTCGTGGAAGCGCCACGAGGACGGCTCTCCCCTGAGCTATGTGGAGCTGGCAAAGGAGCTGCCCTCCTATGTAAAGGCCATGGGCTACAACTTCGTAGAGCTGCTGCCGGTGACGGAATACCCCCTGGACGACAGCTGGGGCTACCAGTGCACCGGCTACTTCGCCCCCACCAGCCGCTACGGCACGCCCCACGACTTCATGGCCCTGGTGGATGCCCTGCACCGGGCGGGGCTGGGCGTGATACTGGACTGGGTGCCCGCCCACTTCTGTAAGGACAGCCACGGGCTTATCGAATTTGACGGCACCTGCCTCTATGAGTACGGCGACCCCCTGAAATGGGAGCACGCCGGCTGGGGCACCCGTGTATTCGACTTCGGCAAGCCGGAGGTCCGGGAATTCCTGCTGTCCTCCGCCGTCTACTGGTTGAAGGAATACCACATCGACGGGCTGCGGGTGGACGCGGTGGCGTCCATGCTGTATCTGGACTATGACCGGCAGGGCGGCGCGTGGCGTCCCAACAAGGACGGCGGCCGGGAGAACCTGGAGGCCATCGACTTCCTGCGTGAGCTGAACCGGGCAGCCTTTGCCGCCGACCCGGCGGCGCTGATGGTGGCGGAGGAGTCCACCGCGTGGCCGCTGGTCACCTATCCGCCGGAGCAGGGCGGTCTGGGCTTCAACCTGAAGTGGAACATGGGCTGGATGAACGACCTGTGCCACTATCTGAAGATGGACCCCTACTTCCGCCAGTTCCACCACCGGGACGTGACGTTCTCCATGGTCTACGCTTTCTCGGAAAACTACGTCCTGCCCCTGTCCCACGACGAGGTGGTCCACATGAAGGGCTCTCTCCGGGGCAAGATGCCCGGCGACGACTGGCGGCAGCTGGCCGGTGTAAGGAGCTTCTGGGCCTATATGCTGTGCCACCCCGGCAAAAAGCTGCTGTTCATGGGCAGCGAGCTGCCCCAGTGGCACGAGTGGGACTTCCGCGGCCAGCTGGACTGGTATCTGCTGGACGATCCCGCCTGCCGGGCCAGCCATGAGTGCCTGCGGCAGCTGAACCGGCTGTATAAGCGCAACCGGTGCCTGTGGGAAAACGACCGGGACTGGGACGGCTTTACATGGCTGGTGGCCGATGATAACCACAACAACGTGCTGGTGTTTCTGCGGCGGGACCGCAGGGGCCACGAGCTGATCTGCGCGGTGAACTTTGCGCCGGTGCCCTGGGACAACTACCGCTTCGGCGTGCCGGCGGCGGCGCGGTACGAGGTGCTGTTCAACACGGACGACGCCTGCTGGGGCGGCAGCGGCTGCGCCCTTCCGGCGGGCAGCCGGATCGACGTGGACGAGATCCCCTCCCACGGGCGGGAGACTTCCCTTTCCCTGACCATTCCGCCCCTGGGCGCGGTGCTGCTGCGCCGGGAGGGAAAACGCCCCCAGAAAAAACAGAACACAGGAGGTACGCAAGGATGAAAAAAGAGTGTGTGGCGATGCTGCTGGCCGGCGGCCAGGGCAGCCGCCTGTACGTGCTCACCGGCAGCATGGCCAAGCCCGCCGTGCCCTTCGGCGGCAAATTCCGCATCATTGACTTTCCCCTGTCCAACTGTACCAACTCCGGCATCGACACCGTGGGCGTACTGACCCAGTACCGGCCGCTGGAGCTGAACACCTACATCGGCAGCGGCCAGCCCTGGGAGCTGGACCGTGTCAACGGCGGCGTACATATCCTGCCGCCCTACCAGAGCGCCGGCGGCGCCGTCTGGTACAAGGGCACCGCCAACGCCATCTACCAGAACATCGGCTTCGTGGATCTGTACGACCCGGAGTACGTACTGGTGCTCTCCGGCGACCACATCTATAAGATGGACTACTCCCTGATGCTGCGCCGCCACAAGGCCACCGGCGCTGACTGCACCATCTCCGTCATGGAGGTCCCCTGGGAGGAGGCCAGCCGCTTCGGCATCATGGCCGTGGACGGCGAGGACAACATCACCGAGTTCGCCGAGAAGCCCAAGGAACCGAAAAGCAACCTGGCCTCTATGGGCATCTATATCTTCACCTGGAAAAAGCTGCGCCAGTACCTCATCGATGATGAGACTGACCCCCGCAGCGACAACGACTTTGGAAAAAACATCATCCCCGCTATGCTGCGAAACGGTGAGAGGATGTCCGCCTACCGCTTCGAGGGCTACTGGAAGGACGTGGGCACGCTGGACTCCCTGTGGGACGCCAACATGGATATGCTCTCCCCCGGCTCCGGGCTGAACCTGCTGGACAAGAAGTGGCGCATCTACGGCCGCACGCCCACCTGCCCGCCCACCTACATCGGTAAAACGGGCGATGTGGGCAACAGCGCCGTGGCCAAGGGCTGCACCGTGCTGGGCGAGGTAAAGAATGCCGTCCTCAGCACCGGCACCACCGTGGCCGAGGGCGCGTCCGTCTCCTATTCCGTGGTCATGCCCGGCGCCGTCATCGAGGCAGGCGCGAAGGTGTCCTACGCCATCGTGGGCGAGGGCTGCCGCGTAGGCAGAAACGCCGTGGTGGGCGGCGCCCCGGGCAGCGTCCCCTTTGAGGACTGGGGCATCGCCGTGCTGGGGCCCCGGACCTCCGTGGCGGACGGCGCGGTCATCGAACCGAAAATGATGCTGGGCGAAAATGGCAAGGAGGTGCGGCCATGAACGGAATGCACGGGATCATCTTCTCCTACGACAAGGAAAACGGTCTGCGGGAGCTCATCGAAAATCGCGTCCACGGCTCCATCCCCTTCGGCGGTGACTACCGCATCATCGACTTCATCCTCTCCAGCATGGTGAACGCCGGCGTCACGGACGTGGGCGTCATCATGCACGGCAAGTGCCAGTCGCTGCTGGACCACCTGGGCAGCGGCAAAAGCTGGGACCTGAGCCGCAACTTCGGCGGTCTGACGCTGCTGCCGGCCTTCGCCTATAATGAGCAGCACCGCGGCGACGGCCAGTTCCGCGGCCGCGTGGATGCCCTGGGCAGCGTGATGAACTACCTGAAGAGCATCCGTCAGGACTACGTGGTGCTGTCCGACAGCGACACGGTCATCAACGCGCCCCTGGAGGACGTGCTCCGCCGCCATATCGACACCGGCGCGGACATCACCGCCGTCTGCACCGCCGTCCCCGGCGACGGGCAGGACACCTACTTCCGGCTGGACGCCCGGGGCCGCATCACCGACACGGCCTACGGCCTGCACACGCCGGAGGGCTATCGCTGCCTGAACATCTTTGTCCTGCGGACCGAGCTGCTCATCCAGCTGGTGACGGAGTGCCTGAGCCACAACCGTTACAGCCTGCGGCGGGACATCCTTCAGGGCATGAGCAGCCGCCTCCATCTGCAAAGCTATGTCTACGACGGCTACGCCGCCCACATCAGCACCCTGCAGAACTACTACGACCGCAGCATGGAGCTGCTGGATACCGCCACCCGCAGCGCCCTGTTCTGCCCGGACCGCCCGGTATACGGCAAGGAAAACGACTCCCCCTCCAGCTACATCGACCCGGAGGGCGGCTGCGTCAACTCCCTGGCCGCCGACGGCTGCGACATCCAGGGCAGCGTAAAAAACTGCGTGCTGTTCCGCAACGTGCGTATTGAAAAGGGTGCCAGCGTGGAAAACTGTATCCTGTTCAAGGACACGGTGGTCAAGCGCGGTGCCATACTGCGGGGCGTGATCACCGACAAATACGTTACCGTCAGCGAGAATGTGACCCTGATGGGCCACGAGCGCTATCCCATCGTCATCGCCAAGGGCGCGACGGTGTAAGAGAAAGGAGCCTGCCATGAAGCTGCTGTATGTGACCAGCGAGGCCTATCCCTTCTGCAAGACCGGCGGCCTGGCCGATGTGGCCGGCAGCCTCCCCCCCGCCCTGGCGGCGGAGGGTGTCGAGACCGCCGTCATCCTGCCCCTGTACGACAAGATCGGCCCCCAGTGGCGGGAGAAAATGACCTTCCGCCGGTATATCTACGTGGACCTGGGCTGGCGGCATGAGTACTGCGGCCTGTTCTCCCTCTATGACCGGGGCGTGACCTGGTACTTCGTGGACAACGAAAAATACTTCCGCCGCGGCCGCCTGTACGGTGAGTTTGACGACGGCGAGCGCTTCGCCTTTTTCAGCAAGGCCGTCGTCGACCTGCTGCCCAGCCTGGACTGGATGCCGGACATCCTCCACTGCAACGACTGGCAGACGGCGCTGGTGCCCATCTATCTCAAGGACGCGGCCACCCGCTGGTGGGAGATACGCCATATCCGCACGGTGTTCACCATTCACAACATTGAGTATCAGGGCCGCTACGGCAGCGACAGCGTAGACCAGCTCTTCGGTCTGGATCGTGGCTGGTACGATGACGGCACCCTCCGCATGGACGGCGACGTGAACCTGATGAAGGGCGCCATGCTCATGGCGGACGCCGTCACCACCGTCAGCCCCACCTACGCCGCCCAACTCCATGACCCGGCCTATGCCGAGGGGCTGGAGAGCGTGGTGGACGCCATCGGCTGGAAAATGCATGGCGTGGTCAACGGCATCGACACCGTCACCTACGACCCGGCGTCCGACCCGGCGCTTCCGGCGCATTACACGGCGGCAGACCCGGCCGGCAAGGCCGTGTGCAAGGCATCCCTGCAGGCTGCCCTCGGACTTGCCCAGGAGTCAGACACGCCGCTGATCGCCATGGTGACGCGGCTGGTGGGCCACAAGGGGCTTGATCTCGTGCAGCAGGCCATGGACGGCATCATGGCCGCCGGCTGCCAGTTCGTGGTACTGGGCACCGGCGACGGGCAGTATGAGGATTTCTTCCGCTGGAAAGCCGGGCAGTACCCCGGCCGCCTGTCGGCCCAGATCCTGTACGCCGAGGACCTGTCCAGGCGCATTTATGCCGCTGCGGACCTGTTCCTGATGCCCTCCCGCAGCGAGCCCTGCGGCCTGAGCCAGATGATCGCCATGCGCTACGGCGCGGTGCCCATCGTGCGGAGCACCGGCGGTCTGGCGGACACCGTGCGCTCCTGCCAGGTGGGGCAGGAGGACGGCACCGGCTACCTGTTCGGCGACTATGACGCCGGGGCCATGCTCTCCGTCATCGGTCAGGCCACCGGCCTGTACCGGGGCGACCGGGCAGGCTTCGACACCGTTCGATACCGTGGCATGACCGCGGACTTCAGCTGGGGCCGCAGTGCGGCGGCCTACCGGCATATTTATGAGAATCTTTGACCCAAGGAGGAGTTACCCGATATGACCTACAACAAAGAGACCCTGAAAGAGGCCATCGTACAGAAGCTGCGCCTCAACTACGGCTGCACCGAGCAGCAGGCCACCGACGGCGAGATGATGAAGGCCTGCGCCATGGTCCTGCGGGACATCATGGCCGAGCACGGCGTGCAGACCCGCGAGGAGACGGCTCACGAGGAAAAGCGCAAGGTCCACTACCTGTCGCTGGAGTTCCTGATGGGCCGCAGCCTGATGAAAAACGCCTTCAATCTGGCGCTGCTGGAGCCCCTGACCGCCGCCATCGGCGAGCTGGGCTTCAAGGCGGCGGATATCTTCGACATGGAGCCGGACGCCGGTCTGGGCAACGGCGGTCTGGGCCGCCTGGCCGCCTGCTATCTGGACAGCATGACCACCCTGGAGATCCCGGCGGCGGGCTATTCCATCTGCTATGAGCTGGGTATTTTCAAGCAGAAGATCGTGGAGGGCCAGCAGGTGGAGCTTCCCGACGACTGGATGCAGCTGGGCGACGCGTGGCTGCTGCCCAAGCTGCAGGAGGCCGAGGAGGTCCACTTCGGCGGCAAGGTCCGCACCCGCTGGGACAACAACCACCTGATGGTGGTCCATGAGGACTACACCCGTGTGCTGGCCATCCCCTGCGACATGGAGATCGCCGGCTACGACACCGACCATGTGAACACCCTGCGTCTGTGGCAGGCCCGCAGCCCCAAGCCCATCGACATGAAGCTCTTCAGCGAGGGCCAGTACCTCCACGCCGCCGAGGAGCGCGCCATGGCTGACGCCATCAGTCAGGTGCTCTACCCCGAGGACAACCACTACGAGGGCAAGTCCCTGCGGCTGAAGCAGCAGTATTTCTTCGTGTCCGCCACCATTCAGTCCATCACCCGCAAGCACATCCAGCAGTACGGTACCCTCAAGAACTTCCATGAGAAGAATGTCATCCAGATCAACGACACCCACCCCACGCTGGTGATCCCGGAGTTGATGCGTATCCTCATCGACGATGCCGGCATGGGCTGGGACGAGGCCTGGCACATCACCACCCACTGCGTGGCCTACACCAACCACACCGTGCTTTCCGAGGCCCTTGAGGTCTGGCCGCAGCAGCTGTTCGAAACGCTGCTGCCCCGCGTGTGGCAGATATTGCAGGAGATCTCCCGCCGCTGGCAGCAGCAGGTGGAGGAATTCTATCACGACCCGGTCAAGACCGCCAAGCTGGCCATTATCTGGGACGGCGGCGTCCGCATGGCCAACCTGTGCATCGCCGGCAGCATGGCCGTCAACGGCGTCAGCGCCCTGCACTCCGAGATTTTGCGGAAGGACCTGTTCAAGGACGCCTGCCAGATGATGCCGGACAAGTTCAAGAACGTCACCAACGGCATCGACCACCGCCGCTGGGTGCCCCAGATCAACCCCGGTCTGGACGGACTGCTCCGTGACCTGATCGGCGAGGGCTATCTCACCCATCCGCAGGAGCTGAAAAAGCTGGAGGCCTACGCCGGTGACAAGGCGGTCCTTCAGCGTCTGGAGGACATCAAGCATCAGAACAAGCTTGCCTTTGCCGCCTTCGCCAGGAAGCACCAGGGTGTGGTGCTGAACACCGACGCCATCTTCGATGTGCAGGTAAAGCGCCTTCACGAGTACAAGCGCCAGCTGCTGAACGCCCTGCAGATCATCTACCTGTACCAGCGCCTGCAGGATGACCCCAGCCTGGACCTCCCGCCCCAGACGTTCCTGTTCGGCGCCAAGGCCGCCCCGGGCTACGCCGTGGCCAAGCGCATCATCCACCTCATCAACTCCCTGGCCGACCAGATCAACAGCGACCCGCTGTGCAAAGATCGGCTCCAGGTGGTGTTCCTGGAGAACTACCGCGTCTCCTTGGCCGAGGTCCTCATGCCCGCCAGCGAGGTCAGTCAGCAGATCTCCACCGCCGGCAAGGAGGCCAGCGGCACCGGCAACATGAAGTTTATGATGAACGGCGCGCTGACCGTCGGCACCCTGGACGGTGCCAACGTGGAAATGCACGACCTGCTGGGCGACGACAATATGTTCCTCTTCGGCCTTCATGCCGATGAGGTGGAGCACCTGCGCCACACCTACGATCCCAACCTGCTCTATCAGCGCGACCCGGTGCTGCGCCGCGTGCTGGACCAGCTGAAGGTAGGCTTCCGGGACGGCGTTACCTACGAGGACCTGTTCCAGCGGCTGGTCACCGGCATGGACGGTCAGGCGGACCAGTACATGGTCCTGGCCGACTTCGCCGCCTACTGCGAGGCCGAATCCCGGATGCGCCACACCTACCGCGACCGGGAGACGTGGAACCGCATGAGCCTCACCAACATCGCCCGCAGCGGCGTCTTCGCCGCCGACCGGGCCATCTCCCAGTACGCCGACACCATCTGGCACGTACCCTACAAGCAGTAACGCACAAGGGAGCGCCCCGCGGGGCGCTCCCTTTCTTCGCCGCGCCTTCAAAGCCGCGCGGGAAACCTGCCCATATGCCGCCCCGGTAAAATCTCTATTGTAATCCCGGAGAAAGTAGTATATAATACTCCATATTATCGTGCGTTATTATGCCATTTCCGCAGAAAGGAAGTCCGCTATGATAAAAGTCCCCACCGAAAACGGCGAGATCACCATCAGCGACGCCGTGTTCACCACCATCACCGGCGCGGCCGCCACCAACTGCTTCGGCGTCAAGGGCATGGCCCAGCGCAGCATGACTGACGGGCTGGTGCATCTCCTGCGGCCCGAGGCCATGAGCAAGGGCGTCAAGGTCACATACAATGATGACGGCACCGTGTCCATCGAGCTGCACATCGTCGTGGAAAACGGCGTCAACATCGCCACAGTCTGCCGATCCATTATGGGCGAGGTCAAGTATGTGGTCAACCTCAACACCGGCGTCACCGTCAAAGCGGTGAATGTCTGCGTGGATTCCGTCACCGTGTGACGCGCCCGGAAGGAGAACAGACATGACAGAAAAGATCAGCGGCGGCGCCTTCAAGCAGATGGTCGCCTTCGGCGCCGCCTGCATTACCGCGCAGAAGCAGGCCATCAATGACCTGAACGTATTTCCGGTGCCCGACGGCGACACCGGCACCAATATGTCCCTGACCATCCAGACGGCGGTGAACGAGCTCCGCAAGGCCGAGCCCGCCACCGTGGACGAGGCCGCCAAGCTGACGGCCTCCGGCCTGCTCCGGGGTGCCCGGGGCAACTCCGGCGTCATTTTGTCCCTGCTGTTCCGCGGCATGAGCAAGGTCCTCAAGGGCCATGACACCGCCGACGGCGCCCTGCTGGCCGAGGCCATGCAGGAGGGCGTTTCCACTGCCTACGGCGCGGTGATGAAGCCCGCCGAGGGCACGGTCCTCACCGTCTCCCGCCTGGCCGCCCAGCGTGCGCTGGAGGCCGCCGGCGAGAAGAACGACGCCGAGTTCGTACTGGACGAGGCCATCAAGACCGGCTATACCACCCTGGCGGAGACCATCGAGATGAACCCCGTGCTGAAAAAGGCCGGCGTGGTGGACGCCGGCGGCAAGGGCTACCTCATCATTCTGGAGGGTATGCTCCGCGCCCTGCGGGGTGAGCCCGTGCCTGAGGTGGCCGATACCGCCGAGGAGAAGGCGGACTTCGCCGCCATCGGCGACGAGGACATCACCTTCGCCTTCGACACCGTGTTCATCGTCCGCAAGACCTCCGACAAGCCCCTGGACGGCCTGCGCGCCTATCTGGGCAGCATCGGCGACAGCCTGGTCATTGGCGAGGATGACGAGGCCTTCAAGGTCCACGTCCACACCGACACCCCCGGCGACGCCCTGAACGAGGCCCAGAAATACGGCACGCTGGAGCTGGCCAAGATCGAGAATATGCGTACCCAGGCCGCCGACCTGGCCGCCGGCAAGAAGGCCCAGTCCACCGACGATCTGGACGCCGTCGAGGCCGAGCTGGAGCGCGGCGAGACCGCTGTGGCCGCGCCGGAAAAGCGCTACGGCTTCCTGGCCGTCTGCGCCGGCGAGGGTCTCGAGGCCGTGTTCCGCGACCTGACCGTGGACCGTATCGTCTCCGGCGGGCAGACCATGAACCCCTCCACCGAGGCCATCCTGCAGGAGGTCAACCGCACCCCCAGCGAGATCGTGTTCATCCTGCCCAACAATAAGAACATCATCATGGCCGCCCAGCAGTGCGTGGGCCTGACGGAAAAGCAGGTCATCGTGGTGCCCACCGCCACCGTGCCCCAGGGCATCTCCGCCATGATGGCCGTGGACCCGGACAACGACGACCCCCAGGCTATCCTGGCCGCCATGACCGAGGCCGCCGCCAACGTCACCACCGCCCAGATCACCTACGCCGCCCGCAACTCCGACTTCGACGGCTTCGCCATCAACGAGGGTGACTATCTGGCCCTGTGCGACGGCAAGCTCCTGGGCACCGACCGCAGCCTGGACGTGCTGCTGGATAAGCTGGCTCACGTAGCCGCTGATAAGAACGCCGAGTTCGTCACCGTCTACTCCGGCCAGGGTGTCACCGAGGATGATGCCGCCCGCGCCGCCGAGGTGTTCGAGACGATCTGCCCCGACGCCGAGGTCGCCGCCCTCCCCGGCGGCCAGCCGGTGTACTACTACATCATCGCCATCGAATAACATACAGAGGAAGCACCCGCCCGGGTGCTTCCTTTTTTCTCCCCCTGCACCCCGTCAGCCTTCCCTCCGAGGGCGCACCCCCCAAAGCCTTCCCCTTGAGGGGTCCGCAGTGTTGAATGACAGGCCGGTGGCCTGTCAGATCCGCGGACCGACCGACCCGCAGGGCGACAGGTGCCCCCGAAGGGGGCGGATGAGGTGTAGCCGCGCAGCGGCGTAAAACCCCTCCGCCCCTCCACAATATCCCACAACTCTCCGTATAATTCGCAAAAAAAGAACACCCTGTGTATTCACGCAGGGTGTTCTTTTCGATGTATACGCTCAGGCCAGCGTCTCCATCTCCTGGTTGACGCTCTCCTCGCAGCTGCGCATAGCCAGGATGGTCTTTTCCATCAGCTCCTCGATGGTCCAGCCCAGGCGCTCCGCGCCGGTGTTGATCACGTCCCGGGAGCAGCCGGCGGCGAACTTCTTGTCCTTATACTTCTTCTTCAGGCTGCTGACCTCCATGTCCATCACGCTCTTGCTGGGGCGCATACGGGCGGCCGCGCCGACCAGGCCCGTCAGCTCGTCGGCGGCGAACAGCACCTTCTCCATCTCATGGGTGGGCTCCACATCGCAGCACAGGCCGTAGCCGTGGGAACAGACCGCGTGGATGAACTCCTCGGAGCACCCCGCCTTCTTCAGCAGTTCCGGTGCCTTCCGGCAGTGCTGCTCCGGCCACATCTCAAAGTCGATGTCGTGCAGCAGGCCCACCGTGGCCCAGAAATCCGCGTCCTCGCCATAGCCCAGCTCATTGGCGTACCAGCGCATAACGCCCTCCACCGTCAAACCGTGGAGAATGTGGAACGGCTCCTTGTTGTACGTTTTCAGCGCCGCCAGCGCCGCCTCGCGGGAGATACATTCTTTCATGGGTAAAGCCTCCTTTGTATACCAGAGACGGGCGCCGCCCGCCCCCTTGATGCTCTTCCGGAATTTGGCGCGCCCGGTGCGGCGCGCCCCTTTTCCTATTTGCCTACCATTTTAGCAGGTTATTCTCCGTTGTCAAGGCTTTTTCCAACAAGTTTGCCAGCCGTTTTCCCCGTTCCGCCGCGCGATCCGCCTCCGCCGCCAGCAGCTGCCGCAGGCAGCTGCCGTTCTTCCACTCCCAGCCCCAGGACGAGATCTCAATGCCGTTGATGACGATCTCGCGGTAGCCCTCGGCGGCAAGGGCCTTCGCCTGCTCCACGGCCGCGTTCAGCGGCATGGAGCGCACGCGGCCCCGCGCGTAGGGGATGATGCAGTAGGTACAGAAATTGTTGCAGCCGTCCTCGACCTTCAAAAGCGCTCTTGTGCGCGCGGCAAGTCCGCCTGCGGGCAGAATTTCAAACGCGCGGGGGCCGCCTGCGTCGTCCACGCAGTCCCATTTCTGCCGCGTCTGCGCGGCATCGATCATATGTCGGACGAAAGCCTCCCGTCCATCTGTGCCGATCAGCACGTCCACGTCGAGCTTGCGGATCTCGTCCGGGCTGCTCTGCGCATAGCAGCCGCACACGCCGACCACGGCGTTGGGGTTCAGCTTGCGCACGCGCCGGATGGCGTTGCGGGACTTTTTATCGGACACGGCTGTGACGGTACAGGTGTTGATAATGTAGCCGTCGCAGATCTCGTCAAAGCTGCCGAGCGTATGGCCGCTCTGCATGAGCAGCTGCTCCATGGCCTGCGTTTCATATTGGTTGACCTTACAGCCGAGCGTATAACAAGCAAATTTCATAAAACCACCAAAATCAGAGATTATGCACAAAAAAGGTTTGTGTTTTTTGTGGATAGTAAAAAATACCGTTTTCGATTATACTGGATAAAAGAGAATCCAATCCCAGCATTTCTTCTTTTTTCAGTATGATTATACTGGATTTCGAGCCGATTGTACAGTCCATTGCAGGAGGATTTTCCGTGAGAGAGTTTACCATCATGTTCCATTCCGTGAACGAGATCGCGCAGTTTGCCACGATTGCAAACCGCCAGCCTTTCCCGGTTCATTTCAATTACAAGGATTCCCGGCTCGACGCAAAATCGATTCTGAGTCTCTGTGCGCTCCCGCTGCAGACACCCGTTTCCGTCGAACTGCCGGATCGCGCGGCGGACGGCTCCTTCCTTTCGGACATTGCGCAGTTCCTCTGTGACCCGGACGCATAAACAAAGTGATATCGCACCCTTTCGTTTCATATGCTTGTACAAATGAAACGGAAGGGTGTTTTTCTATGAAAAAGAAGCTGCTCTGCATCGCGCTTGCGTTTGTTTTCACAGTGGGACTGGGCCTGACGGCGCAGGCGGAGGATCTGGCGCTGCCCGCACCGTCGTGCATCCTGATGGAGAAGGACACGGGGCAGATCCTCTATGAAGAAAACGCGCACGAAAAGCTCCGTCCGGCCAGCGTTACGAAGGTCATGACGCTGTTGCTGGTGATGGAAGCGCTGGACAACGGTTCCATTGGCTGGGACGACACCGTCACGACCTCCGCCGCGGCAGCCGCCAAGGGCGGCAGCCAGATCTATCTTGAGGAAAACGAGCAGCTGCCGCTCCGGGAGATGCTCAAATCCGTCGTCGTCTCGTCGGCGAACGACTGCGCCTGCGCACTGGCCGAGCACGTGGCGGGCAGCGAGGCCGCCTTCGTTTCGCGCATGAACGACCGTGCAGCCGAGCTTGGCATGACGGACACGCATTTTGTCAACTGCACCGGGCTGGACGATGGGCCGGACGCGGACACGCATCTGACGACGGCCTATGATATCGCCCTCATGTCCTGTGCGCTTTTGAAGCACGAGGAGATCAAGGAGTATACGACCATCTGGATGGACACCGTGCGCAACGGCCAGTTCGGCCTGTCCAACACCAACAAGCTTGTCCGCTTCTACGACGGCACGACCGGCCTCAAGACCGGCTATACCTCTGCCGCCGGGTATTGTCTGTCGGCCTCTGCTGAGCGTGGGGGAATGGAACTGGTCGCGGTCGTGCTGCACTGCAAAACGTCGGTCGACCGGTTCGAATCGGCCAAAGCGCTGCTCAACTATGGCTTTTCCGGCTACGCCCTCGTCACGCCGCAGCCGGAGGGCGGCATTCCGCCCGTCCCGGTCGTGCTGGGACGGCAGGATTCCATCACGCCCGTACCGGAGCGCAGCGAGCCGCTTCTGCTCGAAAAGGCGCTGGCCTCGCAGGTGCAGACTGCCGTCACGGTCGACGAGTCCGTACAGGCCCCTGTCGAAGCCGGGCAGCGGCTCGGCACAATGACCGCCACGGCGGGAGAGCGGCTGCTTGCCGAAATTCCGCTCGTCGCGCCGGAGGCCGTCCCCGCCCGCACGTTTCCGGAGCTCTGGGCGGAGTTTTTGAAAAGCATTTGCCTGTCTGCCTGATTATTTTTGACCAGGGTCGAGCTCTGCCTTGTATTTCCGGCCCACGCGCCGGGACGCGTCTGTGACGCTGCCGCGTGAGATCGCTGTGACGCCGAATTTGCCGCGCAGCTGATCGACGGTCTGGTCAAGCTTGCGGGCGCGTTCCTTTTTCTCGTCGCGGAACAGGGACAGCTGTACGGCGTCGTCCCCGCACAGATCATTCAGCGTCACGCCGAGCAGACGCAGCGGTGTCACGCCGTCCCAAAGCTCGGAAAACAGCGTCCGGGACATGGCGTACAGCTCCGCCGTCACATCCGTCGGCTCCGGCAGGCGGCGCTGGTGCGACCGGTTCCGAAAGTCGTTTCCGCGGATCGTCACGGTCACGCAGGCGCAGCGCCTGGAGTCTGCGCGCATACGGGACGCAACGCTGTCGCACAGGGCAAGCAGGATCTGGTTGGCCTGCGCCGGAGTCGTCACGTCCTGCTCGAGCGTGACAGAATTGCCATAGCCCTTGACGGCCTCCGGCTCGGAAAGGACCGGAGCATCGTCGATGCCGTTGGCATAGTCATGAATGAGCTTTCCCAGCTTGACGCCGGTCAGCCGCTGGATATACGCAAGGTCCGCCTGCGCAAGATCGCCGATCGTGCGGATGCGCGCGGCGGTCAGCTTTTCCGCCGTGGACCGCCCGACGGAAAACAGCGAACCGACTGGCAGCGGCCAGAGTTTTTGCGGGATTTCGTGTGCAAAAAGCGTGTGCACCTTATCCGGCTTTTCAAAGTCGCTGGCCATTTTCGCCAACAGCTTATTGGGCGCGATGCCGACGTTGACCGTGAAGCCCAGCTCGGAGAAGATCGTATCTTTGATGATGTGCGCGATGGCGACCGGGTCCGGATAGAGCAGCCCCGTGCCGGTCATGTCGAGGAAGCATTCGTCGATGGAAACCTGCTCCACAACGGGCGCGTAGCGGCGGCAGACGGCGATGAACGCTTTGGAGTTTTTCGAATACAGCCGGAAATCCGGCGGAGCCAGCACCAGCTGCGGGCATTTGCGCAGCGCCATGCCGACCGGCTCGCCGGTCGTAACGCCGAAGG
>OLNX01001291.1_pt1 | contig 21862 bp, 17 predicted proteins | sample 1672611 | NCBI WGS metagenome assembly OLNX01 (sample SAMEA3136705, study PRJEB25190) | human gut metagenome | reverse complement strand
TAGTGAAATTCAGACGTGTGAGGTACTCTTCCATCTCAGCGGCGGGTATCTCAGTGCCTAAGAAGCTGTTTATCCAGTCGGGGTCGAAAACTACGCCCTCGCGGTTTTTGTTTGACTTATCGCAGTCGATGTATGTCTTTACTACTTCGCCGCAGCCGAGCATTTCTACAAGCTCGAAAGCTCTCATCAGCGCGGGAAAAGTATTTTCGGGGTCAAGACCCTTTTCAAAACGTGCGGAAGCGTCAGTCCTCATGCCGAGCTTCTTAGCGGTAGTTCTTACGCTTGCGCCGTCAAAGCAGGCAGACTCAAATACTACTGCGGTGGTGTCGTCCATGATGCCGCTGTACTCGCCGCCCATTACGCCTGCTACGGCTACGGGCTTGTTCTCATCGGCGATAACGAGCATTTCTTCCGAAAGTTTGCGTTCTACGCCATCGAGAGTGGTTATACTCTCCCCTGCCTTAGCGTTGCGAATGTTGATCTTAGCGCCGTCAACATAGCGCAGGTCGAAGGCGTGCATAGGCTGACCATACTCGAGCATTACATAGTTTGTGATGTCAACGAAATTGTTTATAGGGCGCACGCCGCTTGCGCGCAGGCGCTCTCTCATCCATCTGGGCGAAGGGCCTATCTTTACGTTCTTGACGTAGCCGCACATATATCTCGGGCAGAGCTTTTCGTTGTGTATCTCTACCGACATTATTTCGTTTATATCGCCGTCGATGCCTGTGAACTTAGGCTCTTTGATGTCGGCGGGAACGTTGAAAGTTGCAGCGGCTTCTCTCGCCAGACCGATAACAGAAAGGCAGTCGGGGCGGTTAGAGGTTATCTCAAACTCTACTTTCTTATCGTTGAAGCCGATAGCTTCTCTTATATCCATGCCGACGGTCTTGTCGCAGTCGTCGCCGAGGATAAAAATGCCGTCCTCTATCGCGTAAGGGAAATCATGCAGGGTAAGCCCCAGCTCGTCGAGCGAGCAAAGCATACCGTTAGAAGCCACGCCGCGCAGCTTGCCCTTAGTTATCTTCACCTTTTTGCCCTCGTGAAGCACGGTGGACTTATGCTTAGCGGTAGGCACATAGTCGCCTACGTTTACGTTCTGCGCGCCTGTAACTATCTGGATAGGCTCAGCCTCGCCAACGTCTATCTGCGTGATGAACATATGGTCAGAATCGGGGTGGCGCTCAGTAGAAAGCACCTTGCCTACTACTACGTTAGAGAGAAAATCTCCCTCTTCGCCCCAGCACTCTACCTTAGAGCCTGAAAGGGTCATCTCATCGCAGAATTTCTTTATATCGCACTTGCAGTCAACATAATCCGCAAGCCATCTCATTGAAAGATCCATTTATATTAACCTCCGTTCGATTTATCAAAACTGCTCCAAAAATCTCATATCGTTTTCGTACAGCAGGCGCATATCGTTGATATTGTATCTGCCCATCGTGATTCTTTCAAGACCGATGCCGAAAGCGAAACCGCTGTAAACTTCGGGGTCGATGCCGCAGCCCTCGAGTACCTTTGGGTGTACCATTCCCGAGCCGAGCAGCTCTACATATCCCTCCTGCTTGCACATCGAGCAGCCCTTGCCGTGGCAGTTGAAGCACATGAGGTCTACCTCTGCGGAAGGCTCAGTGTATGGGAAGTGGTGCGGACGGAAGCGAAGCTGAGTGTCCTCGCCGTAAAGGCGCTTGAGCAGCATTTCGAGCGTGCCCTTGAGGTCAGCCATTGTGATGCCCTTATCTATAACAAGACCCTCTATCTGATGGAAGAGCGGCGAATGAGTAGCGTCAACTGCGTCGGAGCGGTAAACTCTGCCGGGCGAGATTATGCGTATCGGCGGCTTCATCTTCTCCATAGTGCGAATCTGAACGCTGGAGGTCTGTGTTCTCAGCAGTACGTTTTCGTTGATGTAGAAAGTATCCTGCGTATCGCGCGCTGGGTGATGCTTAGGCATATTCAGCGCCTCAAAACAATAGTGGTCGGTCTCTACCTCAGGGCCTTCAACTATATCGAAGCCCATGCCGAGGAAAACTTCCTCTACCTCTGCAAGAGTAGCATTGAGGGGGTGAGCGTTGCCGAGCTTAGGGGCTTTTCCCGGCAGGGTAACGTCAAGCCTTTCAGCCTCTAGCTTCATAGCCGCAGCCTTGCTCTTTATAGCGTTCTGCGCCGAGGTAACTGCCTGCTCAATGTCGGCGCGCACCTTATTGGCAAGCTGACCGATAACGGGCCTTTCTTCAGGCGAAAGCTTTCCCATCTGTTTCAGGATAGCCGTGATCTCGCCCTTTTTGCCGAGAAAACGTACTCTTATATCGTCGAGCGATTTCAGATCGGCAGCGTGCGAAAGTTCTTCTTTAGCTTTGAGTTCTATCTCTTTAAGCTGTTCTGTCATTTTCTTTTCCTCCGATTCAAATAATTTGCAAATAAAAAAAGCCTTTATCCCGCCGCAACGGGACAAGGCTTAGTAAAAGCTTGTTTATTACCACCCATATCAGCAAAAGGAAGCTGTTACTCCCCCGACCCTTAACGCAGGTATACGTTTTCACCTACTCAGATTTCAGCGAAACCGCTCGCAAGTGAAACTTCGTGCTTTTGCGCAGTTTGGACGTGCTTACAGACTATGGCACATTCTCTCTGGAAAACCGCAGCTGCAAAAGCCTACTCTTCTTGGTCACAGCGTTTTATACAAATACATTATAGCACACCGTGCGCCATTTTTCAAGCGGTTCACAGAAATTTTACACATATACGCCGCCATTTGCCGCCGTTTCTGGCATTGAAAATCTGTGGGATATGTGCTATAATATACACAAACTTATCTGAGGAGGTATCTTATTTATGTACACACCTGACGAACATCGCTATGAAAAAATGGTATACAACCGCTGCGGAAATAGCGGATTAAAGCTGCCCGCCGTTTCGCTAGGCTTTTGGAAGAATTTTGGCCACGAGGGTTGCTACGCCAATATGCTCGAGATGGCGCACACCGCTTTCGACCTCGGCATTACGCACTTCGACCTTGCCAACAATTACGGCAATCCTTTCAACGGAAGCGCTGAGGAAAACCTCGGTCGCATACTGAAAGACGGCATGATGGCTTACCGCGACGAGCTTGTTATCTCGACAAAAGCGGGTTACGAGATGTGGGACGGGCCTTACGGCGGCAGAGGCGGTTCGCGCAAATATCTTACCGCTTCGCTCGATGCCAGTTTGAAACGCATGGGACTAGATTACGTTGACATCTACTACCACCATCTTCCTGACCCCGAAACGCCTGTTGAAGAAACCGCGCTTGCGCTGGACAACGCCGTGAAGCAGGGCAAGGCGCTGTATGTCGGCATATCGAACTACAATTCGGCGCAGGCGGCTGAGATAACGGCGATCTTCCGCGAGCTGAAAACGCCTTTCATCATAAACCAGCCCTCCTATTCCATGCTCAACCGCTGGATAGAATCGGACGGTCTGGACAAATGGGCGCTTGAAAACGGCGTCGGCATTTCAGTCTACTCACCGCTTTATCAGGGTCTGCTGACGGACAAGTACATCATGGGCGTTCCCATAGATTCGCGCATCGGCAAGGGTGATACATGGATATGCGGCGAGCTTGACGAAAAAATGCACGCCAAGTTGAAAGCCCTCGGCGAGATCGCAACAGCGCGCGGCCAGAAGCTTTCGCAGATGGCGCTTTCGTGGGTTCTGAGCAACAAAGCCGTCACCACCGTGCTGATAGGCGCGAGCCGACCATCGCAAATAATCGAAAACGCGGCGTGCGTTGAAAAGCTGACTTTTACAGACGAAGAGCGCGCGGCTATTGAGGAAATACTTAGCAGATAAAAAAATAACCGCACATGGTGCAAAAGCGCGCCGTGTGCGGATCTTTTTATTTACGCTGTCCGTGTCTTGAAAACGCGGGTATACGCCTGACGAATAGCGGGGAGCATTATCGACGACATTACAAGCTCGATGGGGAGCATGAGCACGTTTTTGATAAGACGAGGGGTCATCCAGATCTTGAAAGCTGTCCATTCTGAACCGCTCATGAACGGAAAATTGCGGTTTGTGTACGAATAATACAGCACCGAAGAAGTCAGTACCAGCTGGCAGATCACCACCACGAGCACTCGCGAAATGACAATACCCGTGATGAGCTGCTTGCCAGTCGCCTTTTTGTAAAGTATCACGCCGTAGATCATTGCCGCGATGAGCTTTACAACGAGCAGTCCAAAATTGTAATCGCGCGCCTTAAAGCCGTCGAGGAAATAGCCCATTACGTCGATACCCGTTGTCGCGATCATCGTTACAACAGGGCCGTAAAGCATCGCTACCGCCATAATTCCTAAAAACGCGAATGTGATACGCAGGTCAGCGCTGATATTTATTGCGAGGTTTCGCAGCACTATCGAAAGCGCCATAAGCATACCCGTTACCGTGATGGTAGTTACCTTTTTCAGTTCGCCTGCCGAATCTGAAAACAAAGAAAAAAAGCTCTTCATAATATACCTCCTTTTATGCGAGCCAAAACAGCTTCGTGCATAATTCAAGGCTTATGAAGAGCTTTAAATTATACATTCAGCGGGATGCAAGATCTGCACCGCAAGGGTTTTACCCTTTTCGTCTGAACGACAACTCCCCGTTCGTTCAGCACTTAACGCGCAGACCTCTACTCTGTAATGATATAATCAGGCGGAACGCTTGCCGCCGTATATCCAAAATCAATATGCGGTCTCGTAGAAAATATCGTATCTCTGATCTATGAAAGGCTTCTTCATTGCAAGACCTTCCTGAAGATCAATATCGTATACCTTACCGTCTTTAAGGCCAACTATTCTGTTGCCGATGCCCTGCTCAAGCAGCTCTACCGCGTGGTAACCCATTTCGGTAGCGATAACTCTGTCGCGAAGTGTAGGCGAGCCGCCGCGCTGAACGTGACCCAGTACGGTAACTCTCGACTCTATTCCGGTCATTTCCTGAAGAGTTCTCGAAATATTCTCGGTCTGGCCAACGCCCTCAGCTACAACGATGATGAAGTGGTGCTTGCCGCCCTTTTCGTTCTTAGTCTTTACCATCTTAGCTGCGATAGCGTCGAGGTCGTAAGGACGCTCGAGTGTGATAACAGCCTCTGCACCAACTGCAATGGCAACGTTTACTGCTATAAAGCCGGCCTTTCTTCCCATTACTTCTACTACCGAGCAGCGGTCGTGCGACTGGGTAGTGTCGCGCAGCTTGTCGATCATCTCTACCGCAGTGTTCATAGCGGTATCGTAACCGATAGTATATTCTGTGCACTGAATATCGTTATCAATAGTGCCGGGGATTCCTACGCAGGGGATTCCTACGGAAGAAAGATCTCCCGCGCCTCTGAACGAGCCGTCGCCGCCGATAACGACGAGTCCCTCAAGACCCAGTTCTTCGCAGGCAGCTTTGCCCTTAAGTACGCCGTCCATATTTCTGAATTCGGGACAGCGGGCTGTATACAGGCAGGTACCGCCTCTCTGGATAATTCCCGAAACGCTTCTTGCAGTCATTTCTTCAAATTCACGATTCAGAAGTCCTACATATCCTCTCTGGATACCAACAACTTCCATACCCTTAGAAAGTGCTGCGCGAGTTACTGCTCTTACCGCGGCGTTCATTCCGGGAGCGTCGCCTCCGCTGGTCAATACACCGATCTTCTTAGCCATATCTGTTCCTCCAAATCAATATTGCCTTATAAACATAATTATCTCAGCAAAAAATACTTTATTACTATAATACCACAAACAAATGTTAGTGTCAAGCGTTTTAATAAAAATTTCAAACGTTTTCGACATGCCTGTGTCAGTTTTTACCAAGTGTATTCATCTGAATAACTTTCGTCGGTATACGAGCTGTCATCGTCGGTATACGACCAGTCTGAATAGCTGTTATCATCCTCAGAATCTACCGAAGAGAGATCCTGCAGCCCGCTGGATATGTAAACGGTAAGCACCTGACCGTCCTTGACGTTGATATTGTAGCCGGGATCGATGCTGGTGCGTATTACCATGCCAACGGTAACATATGCCGAACTTTCCTCTACCGTTTCGTACTTTATGTTCATTTCGCTGAGTATGTCGAGATACTGCTTTTTGGTATATCCCGCAAACTCGGGCACAGCCACAGTTTCAGGACCTAAGCAGACTTTCAGCACCAGCTTGTTCTTTCTCGCCGGGTCGTATTCCGTACCTGCGGGAATGCTTTGCTCGGTGATTATGCCTTTATCCTCTTCATCAGAGTAGAAAGTTTTGGTGCGTATGGTGAAATCATCGCCAAGCTCACGCTCTACGGTATCGATACGCATACCTTTCAGTTCGGGCATGATAGCGCCAGTGCCGTATTCCGACTCTTCCTTAGACTCGTCCTGCGCAATGGTTACAGCCTGCGACTCGGCGATAAGTATCTCGCTGTCGTCATCATCAGCAACGGTCATCACTGCTGAATTTTTGTTATCAGACGAATCGTCCTGCGGCGAGAACACCTGATACAGCAGAACCAGACCCACTATAAGGATCATTCCGAGCAGCACGAAGCCTGCAACAGCCACCGCAGTAGACGTTTTGCGCTTCTTTTCAGCCTCTTCCGCTTCCCTTTCCTGACGGCGCAGATCTTCCTGTGGTCTGCGCTGCGGTTTTATAACAGGTATAGTCTGTGTCGCGCCTTTAACGTGCGATGAGGATTGCTGTACGTTCTCAAAAAGCTCACTCACAAGGTCAGTAATGGTCTGTATCCTGTCCGCTCCCCTTACCGCCATAGCGTGCGAAAGCACATTTGATACATGGCGCGGTATGTGCGGATTTATTCTCGAAGCGGGGATCATCGTATCATTGTGCATACGGTTATTAGCGTCAGGCGGTACATAGCCCGTGAGTATGCGGTAAATAACAGCCGCTATCGAGTAAACGTCGGTCCATGTGCCCTGCCACTCCAGCGAAGTATACTGCTCGGGCGCGGTGTATCCCGAGTAAAATTCGGGCGATAGCGCGCTGTTTGAAGTGCGTATCGAGCTTATGGAAAAGCCCGTGAGCTTCAGCCTGCCGTCGGTAGTAACGATAATATTTTCTGGCGATATGCCGCGGTGGATTATTCCGGCGTTGTGGATAATGCTCAGCGTGGTAAAAAGCGGTACAAAGAGCTTTTTAACCTGCTGCCACTGCAAATATCCGCGGTTCGACTGCAAAAACTTTTTCAGCGAAACGCCCTCTACATACTCGAGTATAACATAGCAGGTATTGTTTTCAGAAAACATATCCTTAGCTGTGCAAATGCTCGCTAAGTTTCTCATACGGGTGAGAGTACGATTCATATCCTGAAATTCCGACATATAAGTCTTGTACTTGGCAAGGCAGTCGGTATTTATTATTATGTTGTTGCTTCTCATCTCGCGCTCGCAGAGGGTGTCGGGCATATATTCCCTAACCACCGCTTTGGTCTTTGCCACCATATCGTTGCATATATATGAAGCGCCCTCGCCATTGTACGTGAGCATTTTACCTACTATATATCTGTCGTTAAGAACAGTATGCGGAGCAAGATAAGACTGTAAATGAGGAATATCGTCAGTATAGGTGCAGTAATGGCAGACGCCGTCGCTGTCAAGCTCGTTCATGCAGCCCATACAAAGCTTTGCGCTAGGTTCCATCTTTATCCTCCTTAGTTGATTTTGCAAAAGCGCCGCACAGCAAAAACACACAGCACTCCACTTTTTATGATACCAATTTGGCGCAGTAAAGTCAACACTTTATCAAAAATTGTAGAAAAAGAGCAACTATTTGTATTATTTCTGTAATACAAAAAGCAAATATTAGAATTGTGCCGAGCATTCTGCGCAGGCGTTTTACATATTATCCGGATATACAAGCTCAGTAGTCGAATACTTGAACTTGCCATCTTCGTTAAAAACTACGCGCAGCACAGCCGCCTGTTCATCTCCGTTGTCAAGCTTGTAATAATACTTGTAAGTGTACATCACTCTGCCCGACTGTGAATAGCATATGCTGTAAGGATCTATATCTATATAATTCATGACCTTAGCCTGCTTAGCGTTTTCGTCGAACGAATCAAGATCTATAAGCTCTTTATGCTTCACACCGCGAATGTCCTTATGCACCACGCTGAAATCAGTATAGGTAACATCGGTAACGAAATCAGCTGAGCTCATTTTTAGGAACACAGCCCATTCTGGGTACTCCACGCCCCACACGCTTGTAGATTTATCGCTTTCAAGCACATAATCAAAAGCCACAGCGCTGTTCACGCCGCTGTATTTCGATTCGTCGAGGAAGTGCATATCCGTCTTGCTCTCTATGGTAGAAAGCCCGCTTCCGATATACTCTGCGGCGCTCTCGGCATACTTTTCGCCTTTAGAGCCCGCCAGCGAAACAGCCACCGCCACGATAATAATGACGATAAGCACTCCACAAATAATCAGCGCCGCTATTTTAAGCCCGCTTCCGCTCTTTTTTCTTTCAGCGTCGGGCGGAGGCGGCATGGGCGGCTTTTTTCTCATGAAAAATCCGCGCTTGACTTTCTCTCCGCTGTCGGCGGCTTTAGCGCGCACCTTTTTAGGCTTCTTCTCGGGGCGCTGCTTTATCTTCACCCCGCAGTAGGGGCATTCGTAATCATATTCTGAAACAGTTTTTCTGCATTTTGGGCATTCCATAATGTTAATACCTCCGCTGCGCTTTTAACTCTTTGCGCATTTTCGATATAATTATATCACACTATACGCTATTTGTCAAATTCTGCTGTTGTATCAGAGCGAAAGCTGGTCGGGGTCGGGCAGGTCTTTCGCAAGACCGCCGGTCGCGGGGATAGATTTGCAGCGGTATTTTTTCAGAGCCTCTGCCGTTTCGGGCGTAAGTATCTGCGCTTTCTCTACTACTGCTTTTGTCTTTAGCGTCATTACAGAAACGCCTACCGTAGTCTTTGATACCTTTGGCAGAAGAAGAGCAGTATCAAATATTACAGCGCGGTTATTTGAAGAGCGCAGCATCATCTCTTTGTTATCGTCTATAAAGATCGCTGCGACTATCTTGTCTTTCAAACTGAAAGCGCCTGTCAGCTTTTTTCGGTTGGTCTTTGTTTCATAAGCGTTCAGCGGAACTTTTGCCACCTTGCCGTTTTCATAGACAAAAAGCATATAGCCGCTGTAATCTATGGTATTTACCATAGTTACTATATCCTCGCCCTCGTCGAAAGAGAGCTTAGCAGGGATATAGTCGCCCATAGCGCTGGCTTTAGTTTCGGTAAAAGCACTTACCTTAGTTTTATAACAATTGGCTGAAGTGGTGAAGAAAAGCAGCTCTGAGCGGTTGTTTACATCTATCTGCTGAGAGATAAAGTCGCCCTCTTTTACTTTCTGCTCGCTCGCCATACGCAGCGAATTGGGAAGTATCTTCTTGAAATAGCCGCTGTCTGAAAGGAAAACTGTGCAGCCAAAATCGGGTATATCGTCCTCTACGTCAGCTTCCACGATGTCGGTCTTATAGTAGAAGCCGGTTCTGCGTGGCTGACCGTATTTTTTTATCACGTTTTTCAGCTCGGAAGATATTATAGACTTTATCTTCTTTTCGCTGTTAGCTGTTTCTTTAAGGTCGGCTATCTCGCTTTTCAGCTCTTCTATATCTTTAGTGCGCTTTAAGATATACTCGCGATTCAGGTGGCGCAATTTTATCTCGGCAACGTATTCTGCCTGAATTTCGTCTATCGAGAAGCCTACCATAAGGTTGGGCACTACGTCGCTTTCCTCTTCCGTTTCGCGGACTATGCGAACAGCTTTGTCTATATCGAGCAGTATCTTTTCCAGACCCTCTAACAGGTGGAGCTTTTCGCTTTTCTTGTTGAGGTCGAAAACAGTTCTGCGGCGCACGCACTCGGTACGGAACTTTATCCACTCATTCAGTATCTCGTAAACGCCCATTACCTTCGGGTAGCCGTGCACGAGTATATTGAAGTTGCAGGAATAGGTATCTTCCAGCGGGGTCATGCGGTAAAGCTTCTGCATGGTCTTATCGGGATCTGTGCCCTTTTTAAGGTCTATCGTTATGGTAAGGCCGTCGAGGTCGGTATCGTCGCGAACGTAAGAAACTTCGCGGAGCTTGCCCGCCTTTACCTGCGCGATTATCTTTTCTATTATAGCCTCTACCGTAGTGGTAGCGGGTATCTGCTTTACTATAAGGCTGTTCGCCTTTTTATCGTACTCATATGGTGCGCGAAGTTTTATAGAACCTCTGCCCGTGCGGTAGACCTGCTCCAGCGTTTCTTCATCGTAAAGCATCAGCGCACCGCCCGAGAAGTCGGGGCCTTTAAGGGTATCGAGGGCGTTATGCTCGGGATCTTTCATCAGCGCTATGGTAGTTTCGCATATCTCGGCAAGGTTGAAAGAGCAGACCGACGACGCCATAGATACGCCTATACCAACATTTGCATTTACGAGTATAGACGGGAAAGTTGCGGGGAGCAGTGTAGGCTCTAACATCTCGTTATCGTAGTTCGGCACAAAATCTACCGTGTCTTTATCTATATCAGAAAAAAGCTCGGCGCAGATGGGCGCAAGCTTAGCTTCGGTATAACGCGAAGCCGCGCAGGACATATCGCGCGAATAGGCTTTACCGAAGTTGCCCTTTGAATCAACATAGGGGTGGAGCAGCGTTTCATTTCCGCGTGCAAGGCGCACCATTGTATCATAAATAGCCGCGTCGCCGTGAGGGTTGAGCTTCATTGTCTGGCCTACTATATTAGCCGACTTTGTACGCGAGCCTGTGAGCAGACCCATCTTGTACATAGTATACAGCAGTTTGCGGTGAGAGGGCTTGAAGCCGTCGATCTCGGGGAAAGCGCGCGAAACTATAACGCTCATAGCGTAGGGCATATAGTTTTTCTCCAGCGTATCGGTTATCTTTTCCTCTACGACCGTGCCTGCGCCTGCTATATATGCGTCGGGTATCTTTCTTATCTTTTTATTTTCCTGCGGCTTTGATCTCTTAGCCATTTTGTCAAATACACTTCCTTTAAAATTAACCTGTTATAAGCTTTACAGCGGCGGCGGCAGTAATCAGCAGCACCGTAAGCACATACGAAACTATCATTTTATTTCTATATTTTACCAGCATAGCTTTAGGGTCTTTATCGTCCGCAGTATCGGAAAAGCAACGGAATATAGCTACGGTAAGGTACACCGAGTAGATAAGTCCTATCGCCGCCAGTATCAGCAGAATGTATACAGCCATATTTTTGCACGCTCCTTATGAAATATCAGCCATATCGAGGTAATCATGGCCGTACTGCGAGATATGCTCTTTTCTTCCCTGAAGATTATCGCCCAGCAGCATATCAAAAACGTAAGCCGTCTGCTCAATATCGGTAGGATTTACCTTGATAAGGCGGCGGGTCGCGGGATTCATGGTGGTAAGGCTCATCATATCCGGCTCGTTTTCGCCAAGTCCTTTTGAGCGCTGGAGGGTATATTTATTATCGCCAATCATTTTGAGTATCTCGGTCTTTTCGTTTTCGTCGTAAGCGAAGAGACCGAGATTTCCTTGCCTTTTTCCTTAGCCGTTATCTCAAAAAGCGGAGATTCGGCTATATAGACGTAGCCCTCGTTGATAAGAGTAGGGGTGAGTCGATAAAGCATGGTAAGGACTAGTGTGCGTATCTGGAAGCCGTCGTAATCGGCATCGGTACAGATGATTATTTTATTCCACCGCAGACCGTTTATATTGAAATTCGAGATCTCTTTATTCGACTTCGAGCTTACCTCTACGCCGCAGCCGAGAACTTTTATCAGGTCGGTGATTATCTCGTTTTTAAAGATCTTAGCGTAATCGGCTTTAAGGCAATTGAGTATCTTACCGCGAATAGGTATAACTGCCTGGAACTCAGAGTCGCGCGCCTGTTTTACCGAACCCAGCGCCGAGTCGCCCTCCACTATATACAGCTCGCGGATACTTACGTCCTTAGAGCGGCAGTCATTGAACTTCTGCACCTGATTTGAAAGGTCGATATTGGCGGTGAGAGTCTTTTTCAGATTTAGGCGGGACACCTCTGCCTTTTCGCGGCTGCGCTTATTTATAAGCACCTGCTCGCATATTTTGGCGGCTTCGTCGGGCTTTTCCATAAAGTATATCTCCAGCTGCTGCTTTAGGAACTCATTCATGCAGTCTTTGATGAACTTATTGGTGATAGCCTTTTTGGTCTGATTAGCGTAAGAAGTGACGGTAGAGAAGGAGCTGGAAACCAGCACTAAACATTCTTCTACATCGGCAAAGCTTATCGGCTTTTCGTTTTTGTTATACTTATTATTTGATTTTAGATAATTATTGAATAGGTGAAAGCCAGCTTTACAGCCTCTTCTGGCGAGCCGCCGTGCTCAAGAAAGCTGGAGTTATGGAAATACTCAGTAAGCTTCACGAGATTGGAGAATGTGAAAGCTACCGAAAGCTTTACCTTGTAATCTTCTTTATCGGCGCGGTCGCGGCCTACGCGCTCACCCGAAAAATACTGAACTGAGGTAAGGGCTTTATCCTCAGAGATCTCGGCGACGTAATCGGATATGCCGTTTACATAGAGAAAACTCTGCTCGGCAAAATCGCCGTCTGACTGCTGAACGCGGAAGATGAACTCTACGTTAGGGTTTACTACCGCCTGCTTTTTCAGCATATCTACAAAGAACTCGTTTTCTATCTTAGTTTCGGTAAAAACGTCGAGGTCGGGCTTCCAGCGCTGGATAGTGCCTGTTCGCTTACCCTTATACGGCTTTTTCTTCAAGCCGCCGATATTTTCGCCCTTTTCAAAATGGAGCTGATACTCAAAGCCGTCGCGGTAAACGGTAACGTCCATATATTCGCTGGCGTACTGAGTAGCGCAAGCGCCAAGGCCGTTCAGACCGAGTGAAAACTCATAATTATCGCCGCTGTTATTATTATACTTGCCGCCGGCATAAAGCTCGCAGTAAACAAGCTCCCAGTTATAGCGCTGCTGAGCTTGATTAAAATCTACGGGACAGCCTCTGCCGAAGTCCTCTACCTGATAGCTGTTGTCATTAAATTTCGTCAGGATAATTTTATTGCCGTTGCCGTCGCGCGCCTCGTCTATCGAGTTTGAAAGTATCTCAAAGACCGAGTGTTTGCAGCCCTCAAGCCCATCAGAGCCGAATATAACGGCGGGACGCTTTCTTACTCTGTCAGCGCCCTCGAGCAGCTCTATCGACTCGTTATTATATTCTTTCTTGCCTGTATTCTTTGGCATTTCGTTCACTCTTTCTTTATTTGTTATCAGTCAGTTTTTTAAACAATTACTTTTATTATAACATATCACGATACGATTTGTAAATACCCGAATTCTTAAATTTTTTATCAACTGATATGCAAAGTCGCTGAGATACGCGTATATTTGTACAAGCGAGCGCATATATTCTCAACAAGGCAATACGCCGAAAGGCGCTGTACAAATAATACGAGAAAAAATGGAGGAATCGACCTATGGACTTCAAGCTGAACAGAGAAGAGCTGACCTGCTCTGTACCCGTGATAAAGACTGAGGTAACGCAGGCGGCTGAGCAGGACTTTATACTTCCCGACTACTGCCCCGATATTTTCCGAGTGCTGAAATGCTGCATAATACCGGGCGTGACGTCAGCGGGCATAAACGGAGGAAAGCTGACATTCGAGCTTTCCGTAACGATAAGAGTGATATACCGCACGGCGGAGGGCGGCGGGGTGCACTGCGTGGAGGAATGCCGCGATTTTTCAAAGACGGTAGACCTGCCCGCAGACGCCGTGAACCCCTCTGTGAAGATAGAGCCTGCGGTGGAATACGTCAACTGCCGCGTAGTGAGCCAGCGCAGGCTGGACGTTCGCGGAAGCGTTATCTGCCGCGTATGCGTAACGAGCGAAAAGAAATTCGAGGCGGTATGCGGCGCTTACGGCGGCGGGGTACAGACGAAAAAAGTATCGGCAGTATTCCCCGCAAGGCGGCTGACATCGGCTAAACGGATAACCGTTATCGAAGAGATGGAGCTGCCCGCGGGCAAGCCGCCTTTCGGCAGCGTGGTGCGGTGCGACGTGAACGTCAAAATGGGCGAGCAGAAGATGATACCCGGCAAGCTGATAACGAAAGGCGAAGCGGAAGTGAGCCTGCTGTATCTGCCAAAGGACGGCGGCGGCAAACCGCCCGAAGCCATGAGATTCAGCATACCTTTCAGCCAGATAATCGACATAGAGGGACTGGACGAGAGCTTTACCGCAGAGGTGGATATGACCGCGCCGAAATGCGTTATAATGCCGAAAGCGGAAGACCCCGCCGCGCTGGAGTGCGAGCTGATAATGCTTGTAAACATATCCGCGACGAGGTACGAGAGCAGCGAATTTGCTACCGACGCGTACTCGACTATGTACGAGTGCGAATGTGAGCCGCTGGAGATCTTGCCGCCCGCCGAGAGCGAGAAGATAAGCGCGGGTGTAGAGCTGAACTGCACGCTTGCCTGCTCTGAGGGCGAGATAGCGCAGGTATACGATATGTGGTGCGAAAACGCGGCGGCATCTGTACGGCGCGACGAAGATAAAGGCTGCTCGGTGCTTTACGGCAAGGCGGTATTCTGTATGCTGGGAAAACTGAGCGACGGCAGCGCGGCTTACGCCGAGAAAGAGTGCGCATTCGAGCAGGACATAGACATCAGCGGCGAAGCGGGAGCGGTAACGATAAAGACAGAGAGCAGCTCGTACACGATAAGCGACGAGGGGGTAGAGGCGAAAGCGGCGCTGAAAGCGGAGATAACTGCGCAGCGCGGCGGAGAACTGCGGCTGCTGAAAAGCATAACTCTGCTGACCGACAAACCGAAAGCGCGCGACAAAAACTGCGCTGTGAAGATATGCTACGCCGACCCCGAGGGCGACCTTTGGGAGATAGCAAAAAAATACTCCACCAGCGCGGAAGCGATAGCGGAGGAAAACAGCGCAGAGCCTGCCGACGGGCGCAGGATACTGATAATACCAATGAAAAACTGACGGAGGAGCAGACTATATGAACGATATTTACAACGACATCGCTGTGCGCACGGGCGGAAGCATATACATAGGCGTGGTAGGCCCTGTGCGGACGGGAAAATCGACATTCATCAAGCACTTTATGGAGCGGCTGGTGATACCGAACATCGAGAGCGACTACCGCCGCGAGAGGGCGAGCGACGAGCTGCCGCAGTCCTCGGGCGGGCGCACTATAATGACCACCGAGCCGAAATTCATACCCGAAGAAGCGGTGCGCGTGAACCTCGGCACGGCAAGCTTTGACCTGCGCATGATAGACTGCGTGGGGTACGTTATACCCAGCGCGCAGGGATATTTTGAAGACGAAGCGCCGCGAATGGTGATGACGCCGTGGTTCGACGCGGAAGTGCCTTTCAACATGGCGGCGGAGGTCGGAACGCGAAAGGTCATCGCCGAGCACTCTACCATCGGGATAGTAGTGACCACGGACGGCAGCATTACCGATCTGCCGAGAGATGAGTACGAGGAGTGCGAAGAGCGTGTAATATCGGAACTGCGCGAAGCGGGAAAGCCTTTCGTAGTGCTTTACAACTGCCTGAACCCAATATCGCCCGAGGCGAAAGCGGCGGCGGCTAAGCTTTCGGAAAAGTACAAAGCCTGCGTTATACCGCTGAGCTGCGAGCAGCTGGACGACGAGATGATAGAGCGGATACTTACGGAAGTGCTGTACGCATTCCCGATACAGGAGATAAGTGTGGAAGCGCCCAGCTGGCTCAATTCGCTCGACAAAGAGCACTGGCTGCGCAGCGAGATATACAGCGCTATACGCGGTGCGGCGGGCGCGGTGCACACGCTGAAAGACGCGGAAGCCTTTGCGAAAGAGCTTGCAAAGTGCGAATACATCAGCGCGGCGGCGGTGCGCGAAACAGACCTTTCATGCGGCAAAGCGGCTGTTGCGGCGACTATCTCAGGCGACCTATTCATCAAGATAATAGGCGAAGCGGCGGGCATACCGCTGGAAAACGAGGGCGAGCTGATACCGAAGATAACCGAGCTGGTGCGTATACGCGAGAAATATTCGCGGCTGGCGGGCGCGCTGGAGGAAGCGGAGCGCACGGGCTACGGCGTAGTGATGCCGACGATGGCAGACCTTACACTGGAAGAGCCGGAGATAATCAAGCAGGGCGGCAAGTACGGCATACGTCTGCGGGCGGCGGCTTCTTCGATACACCTGATGAAGACGCAGATAAAGACGGAAGTCGCGCCGATAGTAGGCTCTGAGAAGCAGTCGGAAGAGCTGGTGATGTCGCTGATGGCGGATTTCGACAGCTCGCCCGAAAAAATATGGGAATCGAACATATTCGGAAAATCGCTGCACGAACTGGTGAGCGAGGGGCTGAACGCAAAGCTTGCGAAGCTGCCGGCGGACGCGCGCATGAAGCTCTGCGAAACGCTTTCGCGCATGATAAACGAGGGCTGCTCGGGGCTTATCTGCCTTATACTCTGATAAATACGGCAAACAAAAAACGTCTGCGGCGAGAAATTCGCTCACAGGCGTTTTGCTTTTTATTTAGTGTAGTGGTCATGAAATACCGTCTACAAACGAAACGGGCAGACCGAACATGATACCTGCGTTAGGCTTTGAGAGGTCGCCTGTAACGCCGGTGATAGCCTTTCTGACATCATCTACCTGCTCGTCTTTTACGATAACGAAGATAGTTTTTGATTTATGAGAATCGTCCTCGCCCGAGAGTATGCCGCGGAGGAGTTGCACCATTGCGAGATTATTGCTCATACGCGCGATGGAGCTTGCCATACCTACCGAGTCGATAGCCGTACCGCCGCGAATGCCCGCTTCGGCAAGGGCGCTCATTATGCTGTCTACCAGCTCTGTTTGTTTGATAACTAAGAAAATTGCCTGCATAGTATCTTTCCTTTCTGTATAAAATATTTTTAATTTTGCACGTTATTTACGGACAAAGTAAGCCGCGTTCCAGTCCTCGCTGTTGGCGGATTTTACAAGCTCGAAGCCGCAGGAAGAGATAGTGCTGAGCACCTCTTCGCGGCGGGCGTCGATTATGCCCGAAACTATCAGCTTGCCTTTATCCTTTAAGAAGCCTGCGAAAAAGCCGCTCATGGCTATGAGCACATCGGCGACGATATTAGCGCAGACTATATCGTACCCGCCGCCTATCTTTTCGCGCAGCTTTTCATCAGAAGTTATATCGCCGCAGAAAGCCGTATAGCGCTCGGGAGAGATGCCGTTTTTCTGAGCGTTTTCGGCGGCAATGCGAACGCTGTTGTCGTCTATATCGACAGCGCAGGCGGACTCAGCGCCGAGCAGCAGCGCGCCTATCGAGAGAATACCGCTGCCGCAGCCGAGGTCGAGCAGCTTTTCGCCCTGCGCGAGGTTTTCTTCTATAAGCTCTAAACAAAGGCGGGTGGTATTATGCTGACCCGTACCGAAAGAAGAAGCCGGGTCGATCTCTAAGATCCTGCGCTTTTCAGCCGGGTCTGCCGCCTCCCACGAAGGCTTTATCAGCAGCTTTTCGCCGATGGTGATAGGCTTGAAATACTGCTTCCAGTTATTAGCCCAATCTTCCTCGCGGATATTAGACATATCGTACTCCAGCCTGCCGTAAGCGCCGTCGGTATCGCGCGATTTGAGAGCAGCCAGCGCGGACTTCACCGCCGCGAAAAGCTCTGCGCCCTCGGCATCGCTGCGGATATATACCGTAACGGTAGTTTCGCAGTTTTTAAGACCCATAAGGTCATCGTCGATATAATCCCAATTGCCGGTCTTATTTTCGAGAAAGTCCTCAAAATCCTGAGCGTCTTTGATAACGAAGCCGGTAATGCCGAGATCCATAAGTATACCTGTAACGCTGTCGATACCCGCAGTAGTCGTATATATGTTTATTTCAGCCCATTCCATAGTTTGTCATTCCTTTTTTGTATGGTTATTTATCTATTATAGCACATTTTTAATGATTTGTAAAGTATATTTCACAAAGATTTCACCAAAATACCTAAATCGTCGCAAAACAAAAAACCACACACCTTGCAAAATGCGAAAGTGTGCGGTAAACAGCGATAAAAAATGCGTTATCCCTCAGCGAATCTAAAGCCTTTGATAAGCTTATTTTTCTTCTTATGCTTATACATTTTAGAGTCAGCACGTTTTACTACTTCTTTGAAAGTATTGACGATCTCTTCGGGAGCCGACTCCTCTACACCAAAGCTGGCGTTTATGCGGTAAGGCTTATTGGCGTCGTGGCTGGCTTCGTTTATCTTATCTGAAAAGCGTTTTTCAAGCTCGGCAGAGGTGATATCTGCAACTAGCAGAGCCATAAATTCATCGCCGCCGAAACGTGCGCAAACCCCCATATCACTGACTGTATCTTCAAGCACATACGCCACAGTATAGATAGCAAAATCGCCCTCGTTATGACCGAAAGAATCGTTTATGAACTTCAGCCCATCGAGGTCGACGGAGAGAAGCAGAAGCTTTTTATTTTCTTTTTCTGCGCGCATTATGACCGCGGGTATCTCTCGATCAAAGCCGCGGCGATTGAGCAGGTTTGTGAGCGGGTCGCGGATATACATATCATTCAGCGCTTTAACTACCTCGTTGAGCTTAGCAGCGTTTTCTATACTGGAAAGCAGCATATTCAGGTGCACCACGAAATCCGCAAGGCGGTCGAAAGCGAGGAAGCTGAGCGTAAGGCGGCTTATCATGACATAACCGTAAACTCTGTCCTGACAATGCAGGGGCACAAAAACGAAATTCGAGCAGTTTTTGAAAATGCTGACGGGGTAGATCTCTTGGCTGTCTACCTCGGCGAAAGGCGTGAAATACTCAAGGTTTTCGGGGTCAAGGTACGCCGCGAGAACGCGACCGGGGTAATCTTTTTTGCTGTAACCGAAAAATTCGGGATAGATATAGATAGCGACACCGCAGTAGAGTATAGACTTTACATATTTTCCTATACCGGGAAGAACGGCTTGAAGCTCATCGCCGGTATTATTATAGAGCATCATGTGATCCATGCTCGTCTTGAACTCTTCGCGCTGACCTATCATATCGTAAAGCTGCGATGTGACCTTACCGGAAATCCTGGCAGAGTTATCTATACAGCCGCAGGACTGACCGAGCACTATATCGAAGCCGAATATCTTATCGCAGGGTTGCGGTACAGAGCCTTCAAGCTGTATTATCTCATCTATCATATACTCAGCCGATTTTTCAAAATCATACTTAGCGGTAAGTATAGACGGACAGTTTTTTACTGCGCGTTCGATGCCATCGAAGCCGCTTACGATAATGTCCTCCGGTACAGCAACGCCGTTTTCCTCAAGCGCGGTGCAGGCAGCTATCGCCATAGAGTCATTTGCGCAGACTATCGCATCGGGCAAAACGCCGCCGCAGTCTTTAAGAATATCCTTCACAGCCTGCATGGCGGGAGAATCCCAAAACTCGCCGTAGTATATTTTATTTTGATCGAAAGCTATGCCGTGCTTTTCGAGCGAGCGGCGGTAAGCTTCCTCGCGGTCCTGCGAAAAACTGTTATTGCGCTGGCCGCTTATCATGTAAACATTTTTAGCGCCGTGCTGCTCGAGTATATGATCGGTTATCTTTTCAAATGCCGTATCGTAATCGAAGCCGATATAGTAAGCGCCCTTCACCTTTTTATCTATCGCAAAGGCAGGTATGCCGTGAGCATCGGCGAAAGCAACAAGGTCTTTTACAAGCGCTTCGTCTTTGATAAGCTCGCTGTAAATTATCATAGCGCAGAGGTCAGCCTCATACGACAGGTGGAAAATGCTTTTTTCGCCCTCATCGTAGCTGCTGCCGTTATACAGGTCGGTATAAGAGCTGAAACACATAGTATCATAGCCGTTTTCCGCAGCTCTTACGCTTATGCTGTTAAGATGATTATGATAGCCTACTTTATGGATATTTGGTATAAAAATGCCTATGCGCTTTTTCAACATCTGCCGCCCCCTTTTATATCGAAATTCTAATTCTATATTATTAAATTGGTCAAGTCGCCATTTTCAAATACATATACAGTATAGCATACAAAAAATAAAAAATCAATGATTTTCAAGAATCAAAAAATATTTTTGTGAAAAAAACATAAAAACCTCGGTGCGATTTATACAACTTAGATATTTAAATTGTATATAATGTAAAAAAATATAGCGAAATTTTATTTAATGTTATGATTGACAATCGGCGCGGAAACATGATACAATTAAGATATATTAGCATATTCAAATATTCAATATGGAGGAGAAAATATGATAAAGGCACGCAGGCTAGCCGCGCTTTCAGCCGCGGTGATGTTAACGTTTACTGCCGCAGGCTGCGGCGGCGGAAAAAGCGACAGCTCTTCAAAGTATGAGGACAAGGTAAAGGTAGCAGAGGACGCGACCGACGGCATATCCGACATACCCGAGGGGGCTGACAAGGAGCTGGAGTGGCTCTCTTACTTCGACATAAACCCGACCTCTACGGCGCAGGAGAAGCGCGTAGATCTAACGCTTTTCGAGCGCAAGGGCGGCAAGATAAAATATTCGCAGTGCGCTTCTACCACGAAGTACGACCAGCTTGCGAACCGACTGCTCTCAAACGACCCGCCCGACATCTTTTGGTTTGAGCAGAAGATGACATTTCCATGCTACTGCGTAAAGGGAATGTTCCAGCCGGTAGACAGCATAGTTGACTTTGATGACGATATGTGGAAGGACATGAAGGGGCTTGCCGACCAGTTCACGCTGAAAGACGAGCACTACGTTGCGCCGATAAACCTCAACGTGCTTTCATCTATGGTATACGACAAGGACGTTATGGAGGCCAACACGCTGGACGACCCTTACGAGCTTTACATGGACGGCAACTGGACATGGGACACTTGGTACGACCTGATGGACGAATACTGCTCTAACGCAGAGGGCGACGAGATACGCTACGGCATAAACGGCTGGTTCGCGCCATTCATATTCCAGTCTACGGGCAAGACGCTGATAACATACGACAGCGAGAAGGACGAATATGTATCGAACATAACCGACCCCGACTTTGACCGCGCCTCTTCCCTGCTGTACGAGGTACAGAAAAACGGCTTCTACAACGCCGACTGGTACGGCTCGGCAAACGACGCTTTCAAGAAAAACGTACTCTTCTACGCTATGGGCAACTGGGCTATAAACCCGAGAGAGGGCGACAACTGGGGCGTAGTGCCCATGCCGCGCGACCCTAACAGCGACACTTACTACACCACCATCGGAATAACGGCGTATATGTGGGTAAAAGGCTCGACAAAGAGCGACGCTGTAAAGTGCTGGTACGAATGTGCGCGCTACGCGAACACCGACCCAGACGCTATGGAAGCAGGCAAAGAAAAATTCTTCGTGACCTCGCCGTACTGGACGGAAGAGATGGACGAAATGGCGAACGAAGAGCCGCTGAGCGACAAGTACGTCAAGGTGGTAGACCCCGGCTATGGAATATCCACACTGCTCTCTAACGACGACGCGGCTACCAACGCCACAAAGGAAGCTGTAATACCGTATATGTACACATCGGTAATGAAAACGGACGACGACGGAGTACAGTTCACATGGACAAAGCTGCGCGAAACATATTCGGGAACGATAGATTCCGAGCTGAAAGACTTTAATAAAGAGTACCATAAATTCATATCAAAGTAAGAAGATATACCTTTATATAATATAGGCGAAATGAAAGAGCTGAGCGATAAAAACTCGGCTCTTTTTTATTATGCGGAAGCGTTCGCTTTCGACCTATTGCGCCGCGGGAGGGGGGTATAATTAAAGCAGAAAGGCGGTGCGGGAATGAA
>OLNX01001287.1_pt1 | contig 21919 bp, 17 predicted proteins | sample 1672611 | NCBI WGS metagenome assembly OLNX01 (sample SAMEA3136705, study PRJEB25190) | human gut metagenome | reverse complement strand
GAATTATTTGTTTCAACGGTCATTATTATACACCGTTTTCCGGAAAAATCAACCCTTTTCTTGAATATTTATTCATCTTTTTTGAAAGTTGTAGAAATTCCCGGATTTCATGCGGGTTTTTCGGCTTTGTATTTGTGTATTTTTCAAAATTTGATCTTCATTTGATCTTCAAAAGTATGCATTTTCGAATGAATAAAGCGCATATTATACATTTGTATACACTGCTTTATACATTTTCGCTTTCGGAATTGTTTTCTACGATATAGGGCTTTATCAGCGCCATTTCGCGCGGCTCCACACGGGCATGAATAAGGAGCCCTTCCGGCACGTATTCTTCGGAGACGAGCGCGCCCGCTTTTCTCAGCTGTGCCGCAATGCCCGTCTTTGCAAACGGCAGCAGCGCCGTCACGTCCACAGGCTTCACCGGCAGGTTATCTTCAATCGCCTGCAAAAGCGCCGGGATGCCTTCGTTTTTCAGCGCACTGATGCGCACCGCGCCCGTCAAATGCAAAGCGCTGTCCGCATCGCCCACAAGGTCCCATTTATTGAGCACCGGGATAACCGGGCGGTCACCGCAGCCGAGGCTCTGCAAAATTTCATTTGTCACGTCCAAGTGCGTGCGTGCTTCGGGGCTGGAAGCATCGCACACATTCAAAATGATGTCCGCCGTTGCAGCCTGCTCCAACGTGGAGCGAAACGCCTCCACCAAATGGTGCGGCAAGCGGCGCACAAGGCCGACCGTATCGATGAGCATAACGGTCTTGCCGCCGGGCAACTTCAACGCGCGCGCCGTGGGGTCCAGCGTCGCGAAAAGCTTATCCTCCGCCAAAACGCCCGCTTGCGTCAAGAGATTCATCAAGGTCGATTTGCCCGCGTTCGTGTAGCCGACGATGGCGACGACGGGAATTTCATTCTTGCTGCGGCGGTCGCGCTGCGTGGCGCGCACGCGGCGCACCTCTTCAAGGTCCGCCTTCAGCTTGTCGATCTTTCTGTGGATGTGGCGGCGGTCGGTCTCAAGCTGCGTTTCGCCGGGGCCCTTCGAGCCGATGGGTCCCTTGCCCGACGTGCCCGCCTGGCGCTCCAGATGCGTCCACATACCGATCAGGCGCGGCAGCAGGTATTGATACTGCGCGAGCTCGACCTGAAGCCGCCCCTCTTTTGTCTTCGCCCGCTGGGCGAAGATATCGAGAATGAGGCCGCTGCGGTCGAGCACCTGCACGCCGAATTCTTCGCACAGAACGCGCATCTGCGAGGGCGAGAGGTCATTGTCGAAGATGACCATTGTCGCCTCCTGCGACTTTACCAGCTCGCGGATCTCGTCCACCTTGCCCTCGCCGATGAATGTGTGCGGGTTCGGCGACGGCAGCGTTTGTAAAACCACGCCGACGCTGACGCCGCCCGCCGTTTCGACGAGCGCACCGAGCTCTTCAAGGCTCTCCTCGTCGGCATTCTCTTTTCGATCGAGCCGCGGCGACGAAAGGCCGACTAAAATCGCCCTGTCGCGCGGCGCGTTGTTCTCTTTCAATTCTTCCATAGATTCTCCTTATCGCGCCGAAATCGGCGCTGTACAAATCATTTTTATTATAGTGTATTTTCCGCCAAAAGAAAAGGCAAAAACGCTTTTCATTGACATTTCCGCCCCTTTCATGTGAAAATAGGGTGGACGCAACCTCAGGTTGACAAAAAGAAACGCCCGGTTGGTGGTGTTTTCTCCCGTTTTCCTGCTATGCTTTTCCTGCAAAGGCGCAGTGCACGGCGTCGAACGCAGCAACATTTCCCCAAGGAGGAACCTTTCATGGAACTATATGAAAAGCTCTACGAACTGCGCCGCGCGAGCGGCATGTCGCAGGAAGAGCTGGCAGAAAAGCTCGGTGTCTCGCGTCAGGCCGTTTCCAAATGGGAGAGCGGCGCGACGCAGCCGGAGCTTAGCAAGCTCATCGAACTCTCTAAGCTCTACTCCGTTTCCGTCGACGAGCTGCTCAGTCTGGAGCATGCCAAACCCGAGCAGGATGCCGCCGAATCGCCGGTTCAAAGCAACGCCGAAAAAGCTCCCACGGAAAAGCTGAGCTTCCGCGATTTCTGCATACAGCACAAGAAGATCATCGGCGGTGCGGCCGTGGCGCTCGCCGCGCTCATCGCCGTCGGCGTGCATTACAACAACCGCATCAACACGCTCAGCACGCAAGTAAATGACCTTCGCAGCCAGCTCTACAACGTGCAGAACAACCTCTCGAACCAGATCGCGGGCATCAGCAATAATGTCTCGGACATCTTGGCGCGCGAGTCGAGCCTGATCTCGCAATATAATTACGAGATCACAAACGTCGATCTTAAAAAGCAGGAATGCACCATCGCATTTTCCCTACTGCCAAAGACAATCAGCGAGGGAACGGCTGTTATCATCGGCGTGACCGACCATGGCAATTTCTCGCCGCTGGACAGCTATCGGCCGGGCTACTCTGCCGACCTTACGCAGGATGGCTTCGGGTATCTGCACGGTAGTGTAACCGTCCCTCTGAGCGACGAGCTCGGCGTTGGTGTCAACTTCAAGCACGACGGTGAGACACAGTCAGAGGATCTCGACACGATCTATGATCTCAAATCCCAGTATCAGCCGCAGCTCAAAAGCTTTCTCGCCCCCATCTCCTACGAGCGTCAGGCCGGCAGCAAATGGCAGTACCAGTTCACGCCGGGCAATGCCGGCATCCCGCTCGGCACCATCTCGCTCGGCGCGCTGTCCGATGTGTCCATCCGCAGCGCGTGCCTTGAATACACGTGCGCCAATCAGCTGCTCAGGCGCGTGCCGCTCGAAGCATCGTACAGCGATGGCAGCGCCGTCACCTATGTCGGCGATGACAGCGCCGAAGCCGTGGGCGCATCCGTCATAGAGGGCGTGTCGTACTATGACCTCGCCTATGCCTCCAGCAGCGAATCGGATGCTTTCACGCTCCCGCTCGGGGCAACGCCGCTCGTCTGCGAGCTTGTCGTCAACCTTGCAGACGACACAGTACTGCGCGTCCGCCTCTTCCAGGTGCGCGCCATTGCAGGCGGCGACAGCTACGAGGAGATAAACTACCTCGACCAAAGTCTCAGTGAGCCGCTCCCCTTCATCGTCGAATATCCCGACGGGCAAAACTGAGCGTTCCAAAAAAGCAGAAAAAAGCAGCTCTGCCGTAGCAGAGCTGCTTTTGTGATTGAATTAGTTCAGGCCGAACTTCTTGTTGAACTTGGCAACGCGGCCGCCGGTATCGACCAGCTTCTGCTTACCAGTGAAGAAGGGGTGACACTTAGAGCACACTTCCACCTTGATATTCTGCTTGGTGGAACCTGTCTCAATCACATTACCGCAGGCGCAAGTAATAGTAGTCTGCTGATAATTGGGATGGATTCCTTCCTTCATTGCTCGTGTTCACCTCTTTCCGATCCAAATGTACTTTTCTAAAAAAGCCATATAGGATATTACCACGCTTTGTGTCAAATTGCAAGAGAAATTTTTGATCCTCTCCGTGCTTTTCTCTTCCTTAGCACTTTTCCCTAATTTCATCGTCAATTTTTCATCGCTCGCTATGCAATTTCTCTTTACTTCTGCCGTTTTCAGTCGTATAATGGCACTTACGCGCCTTGCGCACGGATGATTGGAAGTAAAGGAACATCAGAATTATGTCGAAAAAACATTTCCTGCGGGGACTGCGCGACGGCATCCCCATTGGGCTTGGTTATTTTGCTGTCAGCTTCGGCATCGGCATCAGCGCGCACAACGCGCACCTGAGCATTTTTCAGGGTTTTTTGCTGAGCTTTTTGAACAACGCCTCGTCGGGTGAATACGGCGGCATCACCATCATCGCCGCCGACTCCGGCCTCTGGGCCATGGCGCTGATGATGCTGGTCGTCAACGCGCGCTATCTGCTGATGAGCTGTGCGCTCAGCCAGCGTCTCTCGCCCGATACGCCGCTTCCCTGGCGGCTCCTCATCGCCTATGACCTGACGGATGAGATCTTCGGCCTCGCCATCGCGCAGCCTGGGTATCTTGAGGTGTGGTATTACTTCGGCACCATGTGCGCGGCCATGCCGGGCTGGAGCATCGGCACCGTGCTCGGCGTGCTGATGGGGAATCTCATGCCCGTCTGGGCCGTCAGCGGTTGCTCCGTGATGCTGTTCGGCATGTTTCTCGCCATCATCATCCCCGTCGGCAAGCAGAACCGCATCGTGCTCGGCTGCATCGGTGTGAGCTTTCTCTGCTCGCTTCTTGCAAGCGTTTTGCCGTTCACGCGCGAGCTGTCCGAGGGCATGCGCATCCTGGTCTTGACCATCGTGATCTCTGCTGCCGCCGCCATTCTGTTCCCGCACAAGGAGGATGATCTCGTCGCATGAAAACGTATTTATATCTTTTCGTCATGGCGGCCACGACCTATCTCATCCGCGTCCTGCCGCTCACGCTGATCCGCAAGCCGATTCAGAATCCCTTCCTGCGCTCGTTTCTCTTCTACGTGCCCTACGTCACGCTCGCGGTGATGACGTTCCCCGCCATCATGAACGCCACGCAGTCGCCCATCGCGGGCGCGGCGGCCATGGTCATCGGCATCGTCGCCGCCTGGTGCGGACTGGGACTTCTCCCCGTCTCGCTCGTCTGCTGCGCGACAGTGCTGATCTTAGAGCATTTTATCGTGTGAGCAAATCTTGTAAAACACCCTCCGCGGATTTCCCGCGGAGGGTGTTTTTATGTATTCACAGCACCTTTTCTTCGCCGACCGAGAAGAAATACAGCACCTTTTCCCTGACCTTTTTGCCCATCACGCGCATAAGGGCCATGGAGTATGCCTCGAGCTGAGGGCGGTAGTGCTCAGCTCGTTCTTCGATCTGTGTTCTTCCGATGCGGTCAGTCTTGAAGTCCACGACCACAAGCTCGCCGTCCTCTTCAAAAAAGCAGTCTACCACGCCCTGCAGCAGCACCGCGTCGTCGGCGTCCAGCGTGGCAAAGTCCCGCACCGGCCGCAGCAGCGAGAAGCGGTACTCGCGCCGCACCGTCTGCGCATTCTTGCGAATGCGCGCGGCAAGATCACTTCGCAAAAATCGGACGATCGCGCGCACATCGACGGCGCTTGCCTGCTCGTCGGTCAGCTTACGCTGCGCTCTGAGCTTTTCGACCTGCTCACGCACGCTCTGCTCGCTTGCTTCGCAGAAAAAGTCAAGGTCCTGCATCACAAGGTGCAGCGCCGTGCCCCGCTCCGCACCCGTGAGCGTCGTTTCGCCCGCAAGGAATTTTGGTTTATATAGGCTGCGCAGCCGCGGTGGGAGCGTTGTATTTTCGGATATCTCCTCGTCCAGCGCGCGGCCCTTGAGCTGCGTGACCGTCAGCTTGGCGGGAAAGGCCGTCTGCCCCGCGTAGGGGTAGCGGTACGACAGCGCAGCAAAATCCACCGGCAGCTCATCCTTCGGCGGCGCGGCATCCACTGGCGCGTCATCGGGCCGCTGCTGCGGCGTCACAAAGCTCAAACCGTCGTGCACACGCACCGTCCACGGCGTTTCGTCAGCATAGAATCTCCCCTCGCCATTCTGCCCCGCAAGCTCGCGCAGGGACGCCGCTTCGCTGCGCTGCAAAAGCGGCAGCATGATCCAGTCGCCCATGCACTTGCCGCTGTCCACAGCCTCGGGCAGCACAGGACAATCGCTCAGCGCCAGAAGGTCGGCGACGCGGCTTTTCGCGTTTGCCTGCGTGTGCACCATGACGAGCTTTTCCTTCGCGCGCGTCATCGCAACGTACAGCACACGCAGCTCCTCGGCCTTCGCCTCGCGCCGCAGCGTGCGCTCGAGCGCCTGCCGTGCGACCGTCGGGTACTGGATGTGCCTTTGCGTGTCCACGCACACCGGCCCCAGCCCGAGCTGCGGGTGCACGAGCACCGAACTCAAAAAGTCCATATTGCTGAAGCGACGCGCGAGGTCCGAGAGGATCACGACCGGAAATTCAAGGCCCTTCGACTTGTGGATCGACATGATGCGAACGCCCGTAGAGGCGTGCGCGGTCTGCATCGAACCCGCCTCGCCTTCGGCAAGCTGCTCGCGCAGCGTGCGCACAAAATCGAAAAGCCCCTGCCGCCCCGAGCGCGCGTAGTCTTCGCTGAGCTCCAAAAACGCGAGCAGATTTTCCTTGCGCTCCGCCCCGCGGCGCATCGCGCCGAAGATACCGAGCACATTGCACCGGCGGTAAATTTCACTCAGCAGCTCGCGCACGCTCAGGTGCGCCGCGCTGTTGCGCAAAGCGTCCAACGTATCGAGAAATTCTCTGCTGTGGTCTTCCTCACTCAAAAGCAGCGCATCGTAGAAGTCACCCGTGCGCTGCCGCGCGCGGATCGCCGCGAGCTCATCGGGTGTAAAGCCGAAGAGCGGAGAGCGCAGCACGGCAATGAGCGGCACGTCCTGCCGCGGATTGTCGATGACCTGCAAGAGCGCGAACAGCACTGCGATCTCCATCGAGGCAAAAAAGTCCTCGCCCGCGTCAGCGGCGCAGTGGAGGCCGCGCGCCTCCAGCGCGCGGCGATAGTCCAAAAGGCGCGTGCTCGGCGAGCGCATCAATATGACGATGTCCTCCTCGCACACGGGCCGCAGCTCTTTTGTTTTGTCATCCTGTATAGGAAATTCACTTGTCAGCATATTACTGATATAGTCCGCGACGAACGCGGCCTCCGCCTCGCTCGCGCGCACGCGCTGCTCGCCCGTCTGCGTCGGCAGATCGAGCAGATGGAACTCCGCGCCGCACGCGCTCGATTCGACATAATTCGCGCCGAGGCGCAGCATTTCATCCGCGCCGTAGTCGAGCTCACCCATTTCCTCGGAAAGGATGTTGCAGAAGATGAAATTCGTCGCGTCCAGCACTTCCTTACGCGAACGGAAGTTGCGCGAGAGCAGCAGCTTCGCGCTGTCGTGCTCCCCTGCGTCCTCAAGCGGCGGCCAGGTGTTATAATGCTGCAAAAAAATACGCGGGTCGGCTAGGCGGAAGCGATAGATGCTCTGCTTGACATCGCCAACAGTGAAAAGGTTTTCTCCTTTACAAGAAATTGCGTCAAAAATGCGGTTCTGCACCTCGTTGGTGTCCTGATACTCGTCCACCATGATCTCGCGGTAGCGCGCGCTGACGATGCGCGCAAGCTCTGTCGGCGCGCCGTCCTCTCCGATGAGAAGGCGGATGGCCTCGTGCTCCTGATCGGAGAAGTCAGCAGAATTCCGCCGCCGTTTTTCCTCGTTGTACCGGCGGGAAAAGTCCGCCGTCAGGTCGATGAGCGCGAGCATTGCGCTCGCCATCGTGCGCAGGTCCTCCACCGCCTCGTCGGACGAGGCGGAAAAAATCTCGGCAAAGCCCTTGACGGTCTCCTTGCAGTTGTCCCACAGGCTTTTCATGCGCGCTTTCATCTCGCCGCCGTCGCTGTCCTTCACCGCGGCGAGGCGCGGAAACGCGATGGTCACGCCGCGCGCGGCGTCCCAGCCCTCTGCGGTCTTCCCCTCCAGCGCTTCAAGCTGGTAGGACGCGTCGAGGAACGCGGGCGCATACTTCTGGTTCAGCGCGTCATTCGCGCACATCTCCTGCGCCGCGCGCTGCAAAAGGTTTTTGCAGTGGCGCGCCTTGCGCCGCACCTCATTGAGCAGAATTTTTCCATAGGGCGTGTCCTCGATCTTATCCGGCACGGCGCGCCAAAACGCGCGCTGCGCCTCGAGCCATTTGTCCTCATACGGCTGCGCCTGCAGCTTTGCATGCAGCTCGAGCACTAAGTCCTCAAGCGCGCTGTCGTCGCGCCCCGCGCCAAGCGTGTCGGCGAGCAGTGTGCCTCCGGGCGTCAGACAGTCGTAAAAATCGTCCAGCGTGCGCGCGAGCACGCGCTCGCGCAGCACCTGCGCCTCGTTCTCGTCCAGCACGCGGAAATCGGGCCGCAGCGCGTGGCCGCGCGCGTCCTCGCCGAGCAGATGGCAGTTTTCGCGCAAAAGCGCGGTGCAGAAGGCATCCACCGTCTTGATGTCCGCGCGGTAAACGCGCAGCATTTGCTGCCGCAGGTGGTAGTTGGCGGGGTCGCGCTCCATGCGCTCGGTGAGCGCCTTCGCGATCTTGCCGCGCAGCTCGCTCGCCGCGGCGCGCGTGTAGGTAATGATGAGGAAATCGTCGAGATTCGCCCCTTCGCGCTCCACGTAGGAAAAGAGCCTCTCGACGAGCACCTTCGTCTTGCCCGAGCCCGCCGCCGCGGAGACGAGCAGACTGCGCTCGCGGCTGTCCACCGCCGCTTGCTGTTCGTTTGTCAGCTTTTCAGCCATTTTCGTGCGCCCCCTCTCCGTTCACCTCGTCGATGTACTGCCAGAATTCGTCGTTTTTCGTCGCCTTGATGTATTCCATACGGTCACTGCCGCAGCCGTTTTCAAAGTGGCACGCGCTCGCGAACTCGCAGTAGGTGCAGGCCGATTGCTGCGGCGTGCGCGCGTAGGGGTCGGCGTCGATGTTGCCCGCGAAGACCTCCTGCGTGATTTCATGTAAAATATGGTCGACGTATTTCGAGAGCTTTCCGAGCTGCTCGGCAGAAGCAAGGCTTCCCGTCACCGCGCCGTCCCTTTTCACCGCGATGGGCAGGTAACACGGCGATTCGAGCGCGCTGTGCTCCATCGCCTGCAGGACCGCCGGGTCCTCGAGCACCATGCCGCTGCGGCGCAGCTCCTTTTTGAGTGCTTTTTCGATCGTTTCGGGCTCCGTGTCGCGCGCGCAGCGCAGCATCGGCTCGCGCGCGGGCGTATAGAGAACGCCCGCGGGAACGATCTTGTGTCCGCCGAAAAGCATCTGTCCCTCTTCTTTAAGCGTAAATAGGTAGAGCAGCATTTGGAGCCCCAGCCCGTAGCGCAGCTCGGCGAGGTCGAAGCTCTTCTTGCCCGTCTTGTAGTCCACGACGCGCAAATATAGCTTGCCGTCGTGCAGCCAGCCGTCCACACGGTCGACCTTGCCGACAACGCGCGCCGTGCCGTTTTCCTCGCGGATCGTGATGGCGGGCAGCTGCCCGTCCGCACCAAATTCCAGCTCAAATGCCAGCGGCTCAAAGTCGGAGCTTTGCAGCTCCTCGCTCACCTCGTCCATGATGCGCTCGACCGTCGCACACAGGCGGTTGAACAGATAGCGGAAGCGCGCGCTTTTTTCGCACAAGTCCGGCAGCACGCGGTCGATGTATTCCTCGATCGACGCGCGCACGAGCGCGTGCAGCTTGTCCTTCGATAGCGTATGCAGTCCGCCGCACTCCTTCGCCTGCCGCAGCGTATGCTCCATCACATCGTGCACGAACGTGCCGATCTGCGGCGCGTCAAAGCCCGCGCCCGTGCGCTCCCTGGCTTTCAGGCCGTAGCGCATGAAATAGGCAAAGTGACATGAACGCGCCATGTCCATGCGCGAGGCGGACAGTGTCACCGCGCCGCCGTAGAGCGCGTGCACCGCGTCGCGCGACAGATGCCCGCGCGTATAGCGCGAAGCGTCCTTCATCGCGGCAAGCGCACGCTCCGCGTCGCCCTGTCCTTCAAAATACTGCCACAGCGCGCCGCCGATATGCTCGCCCGCATACTCGAGCGCCGTCGACTTTGCTGACAGGCGATATTCCTTGTCAGCGCTCTCTGTTTCGACGCTGATCGACGGCAGCAGACGCGCGATGCGCCCGATGACGAACGATGGCCGCTTCTCCGCGCCCTTTCCGTCCGAAACGGGATAGGACACCGTCAGCTTTTCCGTCGGCTGGGCCAGCGCGGCGTAAAGATTCTGAATTTCCAGATGAAACTGCTCCATCCCGTGCGGCGCGAGGAAGATTTGCTGCCTCTCGAGCGCCTCGCGGTCCTCGTCGCGCAGCACGCCGCCGCGGTTCTCCGCCGCAGGCAGCACGCCGTCGTTCGCGCCGAGCAGGAACAGCGCGCGCACCGTGTGGCGGTCGTTTCGCGTCATTTCGCACAAGTTTACCGCGTCGAGCGTCACGGGGATCGTGCCCACACTGTACTGCGTCAGCACAAGGCGCATCAGACTCGCAAACTCCTCGGCGTCGAGGATCGCGTCGCCCAGGATTTCCACAAACTGGTCGAGCACACCGCAAAGAATGCCCCACAGCTGCGCCGTTTCCTCGGCGCGCTGGGCCTCGCCCGCGGCGAAAAGCTGCTCGGTCTGCGTCTGCAAGACCTCCGGCAGTTTGATCTCCTCCAAATAGCCGTACAGCGCGCGCACCTTCTGCTCGGCCTCGCCGCTGCCGCCCACGCCTTTTTTTAGGCGCGCAAACGGCCCCTGCACGCGCTCGCGCAGTGCGTTGACCGTCTTGAGCTGCGCCCTTGCCTCGTCCGTCCATTCTTCGCCGTAGCCGTCGGGATGCGCCGACCAGGGCGTCCCGCGCGTCCACATCGCGCCGCGGATCTCCCACTTGAGCGCATAATTTTCCAGAATGTCGCATTCCGCCATGCTGAGGCCGGCGAGGCCGGTCTTGAGACAGCGGAACACATCCTCATACTCAAAGCCTCCGCTCGCGGCGTCGAGCGCGCCGAGCAGCAGCGTCAGCACGGGACTTTTCAAAATATCGCTGCGGTGGGCATAATAAAGCGGAATACCGTAGCGGGCGAATACGCTCTCGATCGCACCTGCGTAGGAGTCGAGATCACGCGCCGTGACGGTGATCTCGCGGTAGCGGTAGCCCTGCTTGCGCACGAGCTGTAAAACCTGCGACGCGACCCACTCGCACTCGCTGTACGCGCTGCCCGCCTCATAGAGCGCGACAGCGTCAGTCGGCTGGGTAAATTCGTCCGCCGCGCCGAAAAAGCAGCGCTCGATATGGTCGAGCGCGCCGCGCACCTCGCCCTGCGGAAGAATTTCCTCCTCGCATGCGACGCCGGCATCGCGCGCGAGCGCGTACAGCCGCTCGCGCACGCGCAGGCTCTCGGAAAAGAGCTCGCGGTCCTGCGTGTCGCCAAGGAGCGTGACGGTCACGCTCTTCGCGCGCCGCAGCAGGATACGCAGAATGCGCAGCTCACGCCCCGTAAAATACGAAAAACCGTCGAGGAAAATGTCTTTATTGTCAATATATCCCGACGCTTCGAGGTTTTCCTCCAGCTTTTCAAGCACATCGCGCGCATCGTGCCCCGGTGCGTGGAGCTTGCTGAGGTAAATGCCGTAGATAAGAGAAAGGTCGCGCAGCTTGTCGCCGCTCTCGCCCTCGATCTGCGCTACGCTCTCGGATAGCTGCTCGGGCGATACGGCGTAGGCCTGCAATTCCTCCATCACGGCGAGCAGGCTCTCCAAAAATGCCGCGCGCTGCGACGGGCGCTTGTAGACCTTGAGCACCGGCGCAAGCTCCGTGAGCGTACGCTGGAGCGTCAGGAGCTTTCCGCCCGAATCGAGCGTCACGTCCGCGCTGCCGCCGCAGATGCTCAGCACGCGCGAGGCGAGCAGCTTGAACGTCAAGGCCTCGGCATGGCGCGACGCGGTGTCGCCGCAAACACGGCACAGGTCCATCTCCGCCACATGCGAGGCGTGCTCCGGCACGAGCAGGATTTGCTGCGACGAGTCCCCCAGCGCGGCGATCCTTTGCAGCACGCGCTCGGATTTGCCCGTGCGCGCGCGTCCCATCAGTATGTGCAGCAAGCGTCCTTCCCCCTTTTTCTCTCTTAAAGTTATCAATATTTTATCCTCATTTTATCATAGTTTTCTTTTTCGGGCAACGCAGAAAACGCCGTACGCATATTTTCGCCCATCACGGGAAGACTACCGAAGACCAAACCATCTTTTTAAGGAGGGAACTTCATGGTCATCGACAAGATCGCGCTGACGCTTGCTATCATCGGCGCGCTCAACTGGGGCAGCGTGGGCCTTTTCGGCTTTGACTGCGTCGCCTTTCTCTTCGGCGGACAGATCGGCATGCTCAGCCGCGTGATCTACACGCTCGTCGGCCTTGCCGGCATCTGGTGCATCACGATGCTGTTCCGCGAGAAAGAGCCGATGGAAAGCGGCGGCCAGGTGTAAAAAATAAAAGGAGAGGGAGTTCCCTCTCCTTTTATTTTTTCGTTAAAAATTTTCTTTACCGCTCCCCAGTCGCTTCCGCACCTTCCAGCTCGCGCATCGAGCGGCGGAACTGGCGATAGAATGTGAAGCTCGTCAGCGCCACCGCGCCGAAGTCCGCCACGGGCTCGGCCAGGAACACCGCGAACGCCTTGTCTGCGAAAAAGTACGGCAGAATATAGATGAGCGGGATGAGCAGGATGATCTTGCGCCACACGGCGAGGAAGAGCGACGTCTTCGCGTTGCCGAGCGCCACAAACGTCTGCTGGCAGGCGATCTGGATGCCGAAAATACCGCTGCACCCCATGTAGATGCGCACGGCCCACGCCGCGTATTCGACCAGCGCGGGGTCATTATTGAAAATCAGGATGAACGCGCGCGGGAAGAACTCGACCAGAAGCCAGATGGCCATTGAATAAGTAAAGCACGCGCGCAGCAGGCAGAAATAGGCGTCGCGCACGCGCTGGGCGTTCTTTGCGCCGAAGTTGTAGCTCACGATGGGCTGTGCGCCCTGTGTCAAGCCCTGAAGCGGCATGTTCGAAAACTGCATGATGCTCGTCAGCACTGTCATCGTGCCGACGGCCATGTCGCCGCCGTAGCGCAGGAGAGATGAGTTGAAGCAGATGGCGATGAGGCTCTCCGTCGACTGCATCACAAACGGGGAAAGTCCCAGCGCGATACACGGCAACACGATCTTCGCGTCCACGTGCAGGTTCTCGCGCTTTAAGTACCAGCGCGTCTTCTTTCCCGTGAGGAACGTCATCACCCACACGGCCGACACTGCCTGCGAGATCACCGTCGCCAGCGCCGCACCGCGCACGCCGAGACCGAGCACGAAGATGAACAGCGGGTCGAGAGCCGTATTTAAGAGCGCGCCGATGAGCACCGTCTTCATGCTCACGGTGGCGAAGCCCTGTGCCGTGATGTAGGCGTTCATGCCAAGTGTCAGCTGCACGAAGATCGTGCCGAGGGCGTAGATTCGCATATAGTCGAGCGCGTAACCGATGGTGTTCTCGCTCGCGCCGAACATCAGTAAAAGCGGCTCGGCAAAGGACTCGAACAGCACCGTCAGCACCAGCGCCGTGATCACAAGCATCGTCAGACAGTTTCCCATGATGCGTTCGGATTTTTCGCTCTCGCCTGCGCCCTCGGCGATCGAGGCGCGCGGCGCGCCGCCGATGGCCATGAGCGACGCGAACGCCGAGATGACCATGATGATCGGCAGGCATACGCCAACGCCCGTCAGCGCGAGTTTTCCGACGGTCTCGGCGGGCTGCATATGGCCGATGAACACGCGGTCGACCAGATTGTAGAGCATGTTGACGATCTGCGAGGTGATCGTCGGCACGGAGAGCGAAAAGAGCAGCTTTTTGACGTCCCCGTGTCCCAGATCTGCGCGCTTATCCAAAATCATCACCTGAATTTTTCGTATTTTTCCGTATAAGTTGTTAGAATATCATGCCGCGGGGCGTTCGTCAAGCAAGCGGGCCGCGAAGCGCTCTATCATGGCATTTCCATAAAGCGCTTTTGGACATTTTTTCACTTTCTCCATTGCTTTTTCCGCGTGGGCTATTGTATAATTTGTTTTACAATCGCACCAGCGGAGCACCCCGCGTTCCGCTTATCAAACAAATAACGGAGGAATCACCATGAACGAAAAGTTTTCCAAACTTGGCTTTTATCCTTCCGACATTCTGCTGCCCAAGAAGGATGTCGATATGAGCAAGTGGGCGGTCGTCGCATGCGACCAGTTCACCTCTGAGCCCGAGTACTGGGAGCGCGTGGAGAAGACCGTCGGCGACGCGCCTTCCACCCTGCGCCTCATCCTGCCCGAGGCCAACCTGAAGGCCCCCAACGTCGACGAGTTCATCGCCGACATCAACGCCTCGATGAGCAAGTACCTCGAAGAGGGCATCTTCGAGACGCTCAAGGACTCCCTCATCTACATCGAGCGCGGCCAGAGCGACGGTAAGATCCGTCACGGCCTCATCGGTATGGTCGACCTCGACCAGTATGACTTCACCCCCGGCTCCGGCGCGCTGATCCGCGCGACTGAGGGCACCGTGCTCGACCGTATCCCCCCGCGCGCCCGCGTGCGCCGCAACGCCCCCATCGAGCTGCCCCACGTCATGCTGCTCATTGACGACCCCGAGAAGACCGTCATCGAGCCCCTGACCGCCGCGGCCGACAAGATGGAGAGCGTCTATGACTTCGACCTGATGGAAAACGGCGGCCACATCAAGGGCTACAAGCTCTCCGCTGCGCAGATCGACGCAGTCGCCGACGCGCTGACCGGCCTCACCTCCGACGAGGCGATGAAGGGCAAGTACGGTGTCTCCGGCGTCGCGCCCCTGCTGTTCGCCGTCGGCGACGGCAACCACTCCCTCGCCACCGCCAAGGCCTGCTATGAAGAGCAGAAGAAGGGCAAGACTCCCGAGGAATACCTCGCGCTGCCCTCCCGCTACGCACTTGTCGAGGTCGTGAACAACCACGACGATGCGCTCCAGTTCGAGCCCATCCACCGCGTGCTCTTCGGCGTCGACCATGAGAAGTTCATGGAAGAGTTCAAGAAGTTCTACCCCAACGCCCACGAGGGCAAGGGCGAGGGCCACGTCATCGAGGTCTGCTGGAACGGCCACGACGATTTCGTCACCGTCCCCGACCCGAAGGTCCAGCTGGCCGTCGGCACGCTGCAGACCTTCATCGACGAGTACCTCAAGCAGTTCGGCGGTGAGGTCGACTACATCCACGGCGATGAGGTCACCCGCGAGCTCGGCTCCAAGGAGGGCAACATGGGCTTCCTGCTTCCCGCGATGGGCAAGGAGCAGCTCTTCAAGACCGTCATGGCCGACGGCGTTCTGCCGCGCAAGACCTTCTCCATGGGTCACGCGCAGGACAAGCGCTACTACGTCGAGGCACGCAAGATCCGCTAACCTAATGTAACCATTGCAGAAAAGCGCCGCCTTGCGGCGCTTTTCTCATCAGGAGGATTCTCTATGGATTTGAAAACAGCCAGGATCTGGCAGGACGTATTGCTCTGGGGCGGCGCAGTGGTCTCCCTCGTCGGCGCATGGGGCTTTCAAAACACCGTCACCGCGCTCGTCGGTCTCATGATGGTGGGCGCTTCGCTCATCGTCTGGTGGCGCTTTTACCGCTGCCCCAAGTGCGGCGAGCACCTCGGCCGCGGCAATCCCAAGCGCTGCCCGAAATGCGGCGCGTGGATCGCCGACGAGCCGGAGCCCGAGGAGAAGAAAAAGATCCAGCACAAGAAAAAGAAGCACTGAGAAAAAAGGAGACGGCGATGAACGACAAAAAGCCCCTGATGGACTATCGCAGGGCCCAAAAGCTCCAAACACCGCTGCTTCTTACCGGCGCGCTGCTCAGCGGCGTCGGCACAAGCGTCAGCGTACCGCTTGTTATTCTCGGTATCGCGATCATGCTCTTTGCCATCGTGATTGGGGTTCTTTACTACCGCTGTCCGCACTGCGGCAGACCGCTCGGACGCATAGGTGAAGGCGGTGCCTACTGCTCCCACTGCGGCAAGGCGCTGAATGCGCCGGTCGAGGAGCCCGTGCGCAGCATAACTGTCCCCGCCTATGCTAAGCTCAACCTGACGCTTGACATTCTTGGCAAGCGCGATGACGGCTACCACGAGATGCAGATGGTCATGCAGACCGTTTCGCTCCACGACAATGTGACCGTCACGCTCACAGACGGCAAAGGCATCACCTGCCGCGTCGACGGCGCGGCGCTTCCCTGCGATGAGCGCAACCTCGCTGTCAAGGCGGCGAGAGCCTTCTGCGAGGCGATGGACTACGGCGGCGGCATCGACATCGCGCTTATAAAGCGCATTCCGTCCGAGGCCGGCATGGCCGGCGGCAGCACAGATGCCGCGGCGGTGCTGCGCGCGCTGCGCGAGCTCGTCTCCCCCACCCTCACGGACGAGCGGCTCGAGCAGATCAGCGCAAGCGTCGGCAGTGATGTTCCCTTCTGCATCCGCGGCGGCACGCAGCTGGCCGAGGGCCGTGGCGAAAAGCTGACCGTCCTCAAGCCCGCACCGCGCTTCTTCGTCGCCGCCTGCAAGCCGGACTTCCCGATCTCCACACCCGCACTCTTCGCGCGCGTAGACGGCGTGACGATCACCGACCGTCCTGATACGGACGCGATGCTCGCCGCCATCGAGCACGGCGACGCGGACACGCTGTGTGCAAACGTGCGCAACGTCTTTGAGCAGGCGCTCGACGGCGAGCAGCGTGAGCGCATTGAGACCATCAAGTGCGATCTTCTCGCCTACGGCGCGAAGACGTCGGCGATGACCGGCTCAGGCAGCGTGGTGTTCGGCCTCTTCTCTGACAAAGCGGCTTGCCGCAGAGCGTGCGAGGCACTGCAAGGCAAGTGCGTCAAAACTTTCTGCGCCGAATTTGTTTGAAAACTCAGAAAACCGTCCATACTCGAAGCAAATTCTTTGAGATGGGCGGTTTTTCGATGAAATGGACGAAATGGGAGCTTTCCCTTGCCGTTGGCCTCGCGGTCATGCTGCTTTTCTGCGCCGCGCGCGGCACTAATACCCTCCAGTGGTGGAGCGCAGCGTTCTCCCCGCTGTGCGACGGCATCCTGACGCAGAGCGCCGCAAGCGGTGATGTCGTAGTGAAGTCGAAGCTTGCAGAGCTGCTGGCTCTGCTGATGGGTGGAAAATGACATGCTCTGCCTGCCATTTGAGCGAGAAAAAGGGAGTCGGCACTTTTTACGCCGGCTCCCCTTTTCATTATCCCTCGCACAGGATGTCGATCAGCTCATCCTTCTGCAAGCCCGCGAAGTAGCGCGAAACGTCCACATCGCCGAGTGCCTTTTCATAGCCCGCGCGGTACGGCGTGCAGCCAACAAAGTGCGCCGCCAGCTCGTCCGGTTCCGAGGCGCTGAAGAAGTCGCCCTTGAATGTCAGGGCCGCGATCTTTCCGTGCTCCACGGTGATGTAGGCCTCGATCAGGCCGCAGCCGTCCACGCGGCGGCGGCGCAGCATCGTGCACGCCGGAGAGAAACCGTAGTTCCAGTCCCATGTGGCGTAACGCTCCGCGCGCAGCTCTTCCACCGCCGCAAGGTCGTCCTGCGTCAGCGGGTAGGCCTCGCCCGGATTCTCCTTCAGGATATTTTCCAGCAGGATGCGGCGGAATTCCGGCAGCGTGACCTTTTCCGGCAGATGCTCGGCAACGTTCGTCACGCGGCTGCGCACTGAGCGGATACCCTTGGTCTGGATCTTTGTCGGGTCGACGCGCAGCGCCTCGCTGACGACAAAGAGGTCCGAATCGAACATGATCGTGCCGTGGTGCATCACGCGTCCCTGGCGGATGTACTGCGAGTTGCCGGAAAACTTCTTCCCGTCGATCGTGATGTCGTTGCGGCCGTTGACCTCCGCCTTCACGCCGAGCGTCGCCAGCGTGCGCACGACCGGTTCGCAGAAGAGCTTGAGGTCCAGCGCATTGCTCTCGCCGACATCTGTAATGAACGTGAAGTTCAGGTTGCCCATGTCGTGATAGACCGCGCCGCCGCCGGAAAGTCTGCGCACCACGCGAATGCCGCGCTCGCGCACGGTCTCTTCATTGATCTCAGCGATCGTGTTCTGATACTTTCCGACAATGATCGCGTTATCATTCTGCCAGAGCATGAAATACATGCGGTCGCGCGGGAGGCAGTCGAACACGTACTGCTCCATCGCCAGATTGTAGCTCGGATCGGTCGTCATCAGGTCCAGATATGATAGCTTCATGGTCGTGGTCTCCTTCTATCAGGGTCGTTGATTTTCAAGCCTTTTTCAGGGCTGTTATCCTTGTCTTTTCAGCTGCGCGCTCAGCCGCCGCGCCATCAAGCGGTGTCCCTCCGGCGTCGGGTGCAGACCGTCGAGCAGCAGCTCTGAGCGGATCGATCCGTCTGGCGACAAGAAGTCCGCGCAGAAGTCGATATACGGCACGCCAAACGCCGTGCAGTACCGCTTGAGCCATGCGCAGTACTCTTTCATCGTCCGCTCCGCCGCTTCAAAATCGACCGCGGCCGCCCACGCCCGCGGCGCATGCGGTGCATCCGCCGGAAGCGGGATACCAACCATCGGCAGCACGCCCACGGAAAAGAGCTGGTGGATCATCGCGCCCATATTTCCCCGCGCCGCAGCGTCGGAGCCGGAGTAGAACACATCGTTGCTCCCGCCCATCAGCAGCACATAGGGCCGGTCGGCGCCAAGGCCGCCCTCGCGCAGCTCCGCGAGCACCCCGCCCTGCATGCGCGCCAGCATGCCGCCGGTCGTGTCGCCGTTGATGCCCTCATTGACAAGCTCCCAGCCCGTCTCCTGTGCGCACAGCTGCGTCCACCGCTGAGACAGATGCACGCCGTATCCAAAGGTCAGGCTGTCACCGATGCAGATCAGTTTCATGATCTTTCCACCCGCATTTCTTTCGGATCGATGGTAAGCAAAAAAGCCTTGAAAGTTTACACTTTCAAGGCTTTTCCATGGTGGAGATAAGCGGGATCGAACCGCTGACCTCTTGACTGCCAGTCAAGCGCTCTCCCAGCTGAGCTATACCCCCATGCCGTTTTGTTTTTACCGTTCCGTTCGGCTCGGAACAAGTGATAATATAGCACAGAGAGTAGAACCTGTCAACACTTTTTTGAAGAAATCTTTGCTTTTTTGAAAGGTTCTCCTTTCACTAGAGCATTTTCCCCGATTTGAGAGGCTTTCTCCTTGGTCTCCGGATGCCGCCAAAGCCTCTTTCTCCCGTCAGATGCCAAGGGGGTGTGACCGCATGGATCAGGAGCGCGGTCAAAGCGGTACCCCCCTCTAATTTTGCTTAGCGCGTCAAAGCCGCAAAAAAGCAGGGCCCTTCCGCGCTCAAAAAAGGCCCTGCTTTTCTTTTTACCCTCTCGCAAACACGGTGTAGCGTCCGCTCGGCGCGTCGAAGAAGTTTTCGCCTGCGACGGATTTGACATGCAGGCCGTCGCTGCCGCGCAGCAACGTGAACGCGCCGTAGCGCACCGTGCCCGCATTCTCGTTCAAGTGATAGCCAAAGACCATGCCCTCGCCGTTCGTGCCGAGGTAGTTGAGCTGGCCGGTGTACTCAAAGAAAATCCCGACCTCGCTGTTGATGTCCTGCACCGTGAGGCCGCCGCCATCCGTGAGCGTCAGGATATAGTCGCTGTCGTAACTGCCCTGCTCGGCGGTGTCGTGCGTCACGGTCGCCGTCCACTCGCCGAGAAATTCCGACGGGATCGTGTAGTCCGCGTCGCTGACCGCGCCGGAGAGGTCGTGTTTCTCCCCTGATGCGTCGACGGCGAACACCGTCTGATACGTGCCGTAGTCCTCCTCGACCTCGCCGGACTCGAACGAAACAATGCCCTTCACGCCGCCGAGCGGTCCGCCGTCGCAGAGGAAGCCCGCCGTCAGGCCCTCGAGCAGGTTCACGTACTCCACCGTGCCCTCGCTCGTCAGCAGGAAGATGTACGGGAAGTACCCCTGCCCCACCGAGCCGACGAACACATCCGTGTAGTCGGAATACAGGCCTTCCACGGGGTAGATGGTCTCGTAGTCAAAGCGGAAATTCTCCGCGTACCACGCGGAGTCCGCCGTCTTTTCAAAGCTGACCGTCAAATCGCCGCCCGAGAGCGCGGCCTTGACAAAGCTGTCCTGCGCCGTCTTTTCGACCGTCTCGCGCGTGGAGAGGTCGAGCGCGAGGTCAGCGTCGTAGCTCTCCGCCCCGGCGAACGAGCCGACGGGCACGATCATATGCAGCGCGCCGCCGTCGAGATAGAGCCGCATCTCCGCGTTGATGTTCTCGTCCGAGAGCGTCCACGCGCGGCGCTCGGCATAGGATGCAATGAAGTCCGCGCCGCCCATGCTGCCGCTGAGCGCATCTCGGTACGTCTCATCAAAGTAGTTTGCCGCGGTGCGGCGCGCCGCCGTGATGAAGTCCTGCGTTGAAAGCTCGCAGCGCGCCAGCAGATCCTCGCTCATGAGGCGTTTGCCGCCGAAAAAGTCGTAGCTGTACGTCTCCGTCATGCTCGTGTCGCCGTCCATCTTCGCGCGCACCACAAGGCAGAGCAGGCTGTCGTTCCAGTAGCTCGTCCACGTGACGGAAAGGCATGTGAGCGAAACGCGGGAGGCCATCATGTTCTTCTGCTCCTGCACGAGCGCGCCGAATTGATCGGCGATCTCGTCGTTCAGCGCGGCGGCGACCGCCGTTTCCGACACGATTCTTGGCACATGGTAGCTGTATGCGAGCGTGTTGTTCTCGGCGTCCGTGTACTCGCCCTCCTCGCTGTAAAGCTCGGAAATGAGCGAATCGTCGTAGCCGGACGGGGTGTCGTCCGGCTCCTTTTCGCCGCAGGCGGCAAGGTTCAGCAGCAAAAGCGCCGCAAGCAGCGCGGTGGTCAGTTTTTTCATAGGCTTCTCTTCTCCGATCTCAAAGGTCTTGTCTTTTCTGCCATTATAGCGGATTTTTGCAAAAGCGCAACGGCTTTTCGCGCGCCGCGGCGCGCGCCGATTGACAGAATTCCGACAAGGTTATAGAATATGTGTACTTTCAAACCTCAGGAGTTTTTATGTACGATTATACACAAGCCAAAATGAACGACGACGCCATCCGCGCCATCAGCTCCATCGGCCTCGCCCATCTGGGCGACGCGGTGTACGAGCTACTTGTGCGCACATATCTGTGCGTGCACGGCAAGGCGACGGGCAAGGGTCTTCACCGCGCGACGGTCGAGCTCGTCTGCGCGCCGCAGCAGGCGCGCTTTGCCGAAAAGCTCTTACCCCTTTTGACGGAGGAAGAGGCCTCTGTGTTCCGCCGCGGGCGCAACGCGAATGTCCATTCCATCCCCCACCACGCCGACCGCGCGGACTATCAGAAGGCCACGGGCCTCGAGGCGCTGTTCGGCTGGCTGTATCTGCGCGACGATCACGCGCGCATCAACGAGCTTTTCAACCGGATGATGGAGGACGACAATGCCACTTGACGCGATCTGCCTGCGGGCAGTTTTACACGAGCTGAGACCTCAGCTCATCGGCGCGCGCATCGACAAGGTGCAGCAGCCCGCGCGCGACCAAATCGTTCTGCTGCTGCGCGGCAATCTGCGCCTGCTGCTTAACGCAGGCGCAAACCAACCGCGCATTCAACTCACCAATATTCTGCGCGACAACCCTGCCCAGCCGCCGATGTTCTGCATGCTGCTGCGCAAGCACTTAGTCGGCGCGCGCGTGCTGTCCATCGAGCAGCCGGATCTTGAGCGCATGGTGATTTTAACGCTCCAGTGCACGGACGAATTCGGCGAGATCAGCCAAAAGCAGCTCGTGCTCGAGTGTATGGGCCGGCGGTCGAACCTTGTCCTGCTCGACGCGCAGGGGCGTATCGTCGAATGTCTGCGCCGCGTGGACGCGGACCTTTCCGCCACGCGCCAACTGCTGCCCGGCCTTTTTTACCATCTGCCGACGCCGCTCGACAAGCTGTCGCTTTTATCGCAGGAGGAGGACTCCCTCGCCCTCGCGCAGCGCGGCGGCGACGCGGAGCAGGCTGTCGACAAGTGGGTGCTCGACCATTACACCGGCATTTCGCCGCTGATCGCGCGCGAATTCGCCTTCCGCGCGGGACACGAGACCGACGTGCGCTTCGGCGCGCTGAACGATGCGCAGCGCGGGGCGCTGGTGCAGGAATTTTCCGATACAGCCAACGCTGTAAAGGAAGATAACTATATGCCCGTCATCCTCTACCGCGACGGCAAGCCCGTGGATTTCACCTACCGTCCCATCGCGCAGTACGGCGCGGAAACGCAGGTCGAGACGCGTGAGAGCTTCTCGCAAATGCTCGACGAGTTCTACGACGCGCGTGAGCGGCAGGAGCTCTC